>LKMJ01004950.1_pt1 | contig 12561 bp, 13 predicted proteins | sample 643391 | NCBI WGS metagenome assembly LKMJ01 (sample SAMN04112250, study PRJNA286221) | soda lake metagenome | biome: soda lake; feature: Kulunda Steppe; material: water; isolation source: sample PL-Br10 brine of Picturesque Lake | place: Russia: Kulunda steppe | collected 2010-07
GAGCTGACACGCAAGTGTATCGTACATAATCTCTCGCAGGCAGCGAGCCAATAACTCGCTGCCTGCTCTCCTTCTCTGAACGTATTGTCCAGAGACATCGCCGTCGTCCGTCGACAAATTCGCGTGATACTGAAAGAAACTGATGGTTAGAGACAGACAAAACAGGCTGTGAGTGATCTTCCGTTATTTGAAATCACCTATACAGCCCTCTACCGTCAGAATATTCAATATCAATTTACTAATACTGGAGCCGTCTTGCGTTCAACAGAGCAGTTGCCCTTGTGTTCGGCAGTTGGATACGTCTGGGAAATTAAGATACGAACACTCCTTGCAGTCCCTCTTTAGCTCGTTTAAGTTCAGTATCGGAAAACTCTCCTACGAGAATTAAGACACTGAAATATAGAATACATCCTATTGCAGGATAAACTACTAACATGACAAGCGTACTAAGATCAGGATTCAATACATAAAGTGATCCACCCATAATTAGTGCTGCAAAAGTACTGCGGGTGATTGTTCCCCATGGAATTTGAAATCTAATCAACGAAAATGAATAATACAACGTAATAGCAAATAATAGGACATGTGAAACTAACGTGGCGATAGCAGCACCAGTCATGCCGAAATGAGGGATCAAGGCAATATTCAAGATTATATTGATTACGACAGTTACCACCACTGCGCCACCAATAATATCCGTTCGTTCTGCTGACGTGAGAATATAACGGATTGAATTATCATATCCCTTTAGAAAATAGCCAAAAATGAATATTGGCACGAGGACAGCCCCTTCCCGCGCTATTCCTATTGTTGAAATCATCGTTAGTAGTGATTCAGAAAGGAGAATTATTCCGACCGTCGCTGGAATTCCGATTATTGAGTAAAATCGAAATATTGCCCGATAGACCCTTGCTATTTCGTCAAAATTGCCCGCGTCCCACTCTTGGCTAATTGTTGGATACAGTGTTGGATTGAATATCCCCGTTAGTTTAACCAGTGGTTTGGAGACCGCCTTGGCAACAGCGTATATTCCCACCGCAGCAGGCCCGAGAAAAAATAACAGGAGGTACTTATCAGTATCTGCAAGTAACTTGCTCGACAACTCCTTTGGAATCATTGGAATACCGTACGCAATGTACTGAGGGATGTTCGCTGGATTTGGCATCGGGAGATTGAATTTCATGAGGGCAAACGCAACAATCACAGCGTTCATGAGAAGCGTCGTTATGGCAAGTACACTCATACCAGCGAGAATTCCACCACCTAGCAGAAAAACCGCAACAAGTGCTAAAGTCTCTAGTATATCCCGACTTAGCTTTGATAAATCGTAGAGTTTTACGTGGCCTTTTGCCCGTGGGAAGTTTATATTAATAGTTAAAATAATTGATGAAAAAACTAAAAAAGCGGAGATGAGAGTCAGGACAGCTTGATTGGTCACCTCGCCGTTCAAATATGGAGCAAAATCGATGATGTTTCCGAGGAGTATCACTAAACCTGCAAGACTCACACTAAGAGCTACTGCACAGAACAAAACGTCACTATAGGTCTGATTCGAGTCCTGTTCCTGAGAGGTGTACCGAACCAACGAACCATGGAGATGCATCCCTCCAGTTGAACTCAGAAGACCAACGATTGCGAAAATAGTTACCCAAACGCCATAACTTCCGGCTCCCAAGAGATTTGTAATTAGGGGGATTACAATCAAACCTCTTACTATCGAAACGATAGACCGGAAAGCGGTGAATGCTGAATCGGAGAAGACTTTTCGAACAACGCTCATTTATATCCGAGGTTAGCCAATCGCTCTTCGACAGTTTCGTTAGTTTCTCTTTTTTTTCCAACCTTTCCCGATTCAATTGTTTTTCGAGTGTCATTCGCAATTTCCAACCACGGGACTTTCACCAATTCTTCCAAGTAATGTTTAGTTGGATGTCCGTAGAGATTGTACCGACCAAATACATTCCCATGATCTGACGTAATGACGGACTTACCGGTGAGCTCGTCTACAAGCCGTTCTACATGGGGTAGTGTCAATTCAAGATTTTCCCGATATGCGCGCCATACAACCTCTTCAGATAACTCCCCATTATCAAGCCGATTCCACACTGATTCCTGCACTTCGTCAGGATCAGCTAGTTCTCCCCCTCCATGGAATGTTCTGTGTTCAATGGCGCGCCCGGATTCACCGATGAATGGATAATGTGGTTGAATATAATGAATTATAAGTCGTTTGTTGGGGTACTCTTCTTCTATCTCGATTACCCGCTCCGTCAACACCGATGGATGAACCGTCTGGAAGTCTTCATCCCAATCCGTTTTCCAAACGGGGATAGAGTCATAGAAGTATTTTTCAACATCATGGTTCCGGTTCTGAGGATTTGCAGAGATGTAAACTGTATCGCCGTACGTTTTGTCATTGGTCTTGAAATTTCGATAGAGGAATTCTGCGGTGCTCGAGCCTCGTGAGATGACTGATGAGTGTTCCCCTTCGATCGTATTCACGTCTCGAAAGAGGTCATATCGACATGCGTCTAAAATGACGAGATTGTCCCAATCTGCCTCGATAACGCTGCATCCGGTTTTTCCTCGAAGCTTCCGATGGTATATCCATCCGAGTTCCCACGCAACTCGACTCGGATGTCGCAATCCGTGCAATATTTTGTCAAGATTATACATTTGAACCTCTTAGCATGTTATATTCGAGTATACTCATTTCTGATGCTTCTCGCAAATATGACTTAGGCCTAACTTCGTGATAAAAGAACCTTTTCGTACATCTGTTCTAATTGAGGAACGACTGAATCTGGCTTATACTGCGCAGCCCTTTGCTTTGCCTGCTTCGATTTGTTGGTCAATTCTTTGCTCGCAGTCAGTTCGTAAACGGCATCACCAAGAGCTTCAGTAGTCCCGTCCGTCACGATACCCGCATTACCAATAATCTCGTCTAGATCTCCTACTTGGCTACCAACTATTGGAGTGCCAGTTGCAAGCGCCTCGAGAAAGACCCGCGCAAATGGTTCTTCCCAAATGCCCGGATAGAGGAAGATATCGTGGGATGCGTAAACCTCGGGAAGTTCCTTATACGGAATGTGCCCCCTGACTTCGCCGGATATGCCCCTCTGTTGTATTTCCCTCTCGAGATACGGTTGCAGAGGCCCGTCACCAACGATAGTCAGTTCACATTGGGTACCCATCTCTTCGTTCAAGTAGTCTATTACAGCCGGGAGTTTCTGTACGCCTTTCTTTTTATACAAACTCCCGACGTAGAGGATTCGATACGGTTCGGTGAAGTCACTCTGATGTGGTATCAAGAAACGCTCATCAAGCATGTTTGAGACTGTATAAAACCGATCTCTTGGGAAGCCAAACTCCTCGAAAATACCTTTCAGATGATCGGCCTGAACATGGTACAAATCTAAATGATTTGTCCTCTCCTGAATTGATAAGATCGTCCGGAGACTTCGGAATCGCTTTGTCATGAGATATCCGGTTGCGAGAGGCCGCTTCACACCCCCATATTTTTCATACACAGATGCACCCTGAAATATCTCGGAATCTTCAGGATACACAGTACTTTTTGTTACGCATTTTCCACATCGGCTCATCCCGTTTTCTCGGCATGGTGATGAATCCATAAAATAGAGGTCTTTTTTCGGACAAACTGGACCATACCCGTTTAGTGTCGTTATGACTGGTGTGGAAATCTTATTTCTTATCTTTGCAAGCGCTGAAATGGTAGAGACATAACTGTGGAGGACATCGAATTCTTCGAACTCTCTTGTCCTTCTGAGAAGGGCGTCCCCTATGTTGGAAAATAGCCGGTCCGGCACTAATGGCATCCCCTCCTTTTTATCGATTATTCTGATGTCAATATTCGACATTGTTTTCTGTGTATAGGAGGGCGATTCTTCTTTAGATACTGGACAATACACAGTCAGTTGATGTCCTGCATCAGCGAGTTCATACACTAATCGGGTCGCAGAATGTGCAGACCCAACTCCCTCCGAATCAAGCATACCAGTATGGACAAATCCGATATCCATTTGAATAAAAAAGATAGTTACACCATTTATACTCGTCTATTTGTTTTTTGACCGACAGCAGAATTTTATCACAAGCAGTTACCTGGCTCTTAATAATTAATTTCTATGACGGATTTACCCGGCCAACGATCCCTCATTCTGGGTCCCGACGGAATCCACTGGGATCTGCTCTCTTCATGGGGTGAGCAAGGAAAACTTCCACATTTCAACGAATTGTTTGAAAATCTGGGCATCAGGCCCACTCGAAATCACGATGCCCCCGACGACGACCTCCGTGTGGCCCTCGTCGTAACCGGCGTTCGTCTGAACAAGCACGGCATCTACTTCTTCAGGCGACTGACTGGATCCTACACCCACAAGACGAAACGCGGGCAACTACATTCAGCAGCCGACGCTGTGGGATATCCTCTCGCCGTCGATCGTGGCCAACATTCCAAAGATATATGATGAAGAAAATAGAATATCTCTTGTAATTAATATCGATTTATGAGCTTAACACGCCGTGTCAAAAAAGCAATCAGTGATCCAACCGGTGCGAGAGATTTTATATCGAAGAGTGCGTCCGAATATCGACATCTTGCTCTCGAACGACGATTATTTCGAATTATTTCCAAAACAGTTGATGGTTTTATAGGATATAACCCATATGTTGCATATCACCGTCGAAATGCGGAAGGAAGGTATCACCGTATTGGGGTTCGGGATTTCGAGATGATAGTAGATCTTGACGATACCAGTGTTGGTGCTGATCTACTAGTTTATGAGGATCGCGAGGCGACGTTAGCCGCAGAATACGAACGGCTCATAGAGGAATTACAAGCTCCAACCATAATGGATATAGGATCGAATATCGGATATTATGTCTGTTTGGCAGGAACAAGAGACGTTGACACAATGATTCATGCCTTCGAACCCGAACCAAACAATATAGAATTGTTGAAACAGAACGTGGATTTAAATGGTATTAATGAGGAAGTGATCATCAACGAAACTGCAGTTTCAGATGATTCTGGAACAGTCGAATTATCGATAGACGAAAGTTCAAATGCGCACTCTCTCCACACAACCACCGGAGATACCGTTGCGGTAGATATGACTACTATCGATAGGTACTGCGAACAAAACAAAATCAGTCCAGATGAGATTGACGTGGTTCGCATGGATATCGAGGGCGCCGAAATCGACGCACTTCGAGGAATGACAGATCTCTTCGAGACCAGTCCGCCTTCTGTTCTATTCGTCGAAGTACATGCGCGGCATCTTACAGAGAAAGACCATGCTGAACTCTTTACTCTCCTGAACGACTACAACTACACCATCGAACTGGCAATATCTGAGGCAGTGATATCATCTCCGTGGCCGGGTTCGTACGACCTTGAGTCACCGGACGAACTACTTGAGATGCAAGCTACATATGGAATCATTGCCGTACGTTGCGAAGAAGCTCAGGAGTTGTAGAGATCAACGAGATCAGGATGGGTTTCAATTTCTGGCGAGAGATCAGAAGGTTTCTTTTCACCGCGAGCAATTGAATCTCGGAGTTCTTGCCACTTTTGATGTCGCACAAGCACAATTACCGGGATTGCTTCCAAGTCGAGAATTTTGGCGATAGATAGTCTATTCCGGCCATCTTGGAAAATTATTTTCCCATCGCGCCCAATATGAATCACAATTTCATTCTCCAACTGGTTTATACGATTATCTCGAACCCCTTCGAAACGTATCGCGTCGGATTCAAGTTCATTTTGTAGCTTATATCCGTTACGTTTGATCCGGTAAAATAAGTTATCCATCTTTTTACAGCGTGTTTCAAACTGGTCTATGGTTTCACACCCCCAGAGTCTCCAACCTTTGTTTAGTCTTTCATTCACACTTGCATATAACTCAGTCTCTTCCCACGGTGTTTCTTCAACAAAGTGAGAGACAAATGATTTGTATACGATGCAGTTATTGAATTTTCTCAGTGACTGGTCCCAATTTCCTGATAAGACTGTGCCTGCTTTCTCTGGTTTGCGCTTATTAAAATATTCTGGAGAATCTACTATATTTCGATTCTCTAGCTCGTTCCAAGAAATTGTGTAGATAATATCATTCGGGTTGACCCAGATTGGCTTGAATATGGGTGGTGGGTCATCATATATAAGAGCGTTCTTTATTTTTCTAGCTTTTATTCGATAATATAGATAGTAGTCTCTTAGTTGTAATGATAGAGATACACTTTGATTCTTATTCATTCTTATTATTATAATATATGAACTGCGAGATAGAGGTTAGGAATCGATCCGCTGTCACCCGAATTTCGGTTACTTGATCGACTTCTGCCTTCATGACTGTTCGGGCCAGATTCTGTCCGAACCAGTCACTCGTTTCGTTCCCCGTCCTGCCGGGATTACATAAGAACCAATCTTTCGGGGAGTCGAGCCCTTCGTGGGTCTCTTCCCACTTGTCGAGAAACAGGTGTCCCACTATCGCCCACGCCACAGGGATTTCGAACTCCTCGAATAGATCCAGCAGTTTCAGCCATCCGTCTTTTGCCCCTTCGAATCGCGTCGTGGGGAGTTCGTCGATGTCGTGGAATCCCCACGCAAGTTCGGCATCGAGAGAGATGACGGCAATTTTCATTATTGTCTTCCTTGAGAGCAGTTAGTTAATATTATCGTTTGCGGGTGTTACGAGATAGAGGTCGAATCCTTCGTTCGACTGCACCTTTTCGATCCCCTGCTCGTTCTCTAAATACTCAAAGTCTTCGTGGCTGAAACGGAACCCCTGATAAAGATCCGCATCCAGGATTCTATCTCTCTCTGATATCACTATATAGGAATTCTCATCAACATGAGCTGGTAACTCTCGATCTGCAAAATGGTCGGGAAGATCAATCGAGGGGGTTTCAGGTCCGGCAGTCCGACTAATCACTCCATGGCTAAATCGACCCGGAGAGGACCTAACAGACAGATATGGTAAGTCACCATGGTTGTCAAAATGCGTTGCATAACCTTCAAAAGAGGATTTAGTAACATGATCGGAATCCTGATAAATGAACGGTCCGCTGTGTACCACTGGAATCGATAGGAGAAGGAATATTGCGAAGACGAGAACCAAGCATCGAGTAACGGTTGTTGAAGATAACCGGTCGGATATTGCACTTATGCTTCGACCGATCGAGATGGCACCGACCACTGTTACGATTCCCATCATAAAAGCATAGTGTCTGAAATACTGATCGGTATAACCTGTTATTACATATACAAAAAATATCACTGACACAGCTACGAACCCGACAGTAATGAACAGCAACAACTCACGCTCGTGTTGATTTCCAGAAAGCATCGCCGTTTGAGTCGCATCAAATTTCGGGATATTAGCTCCCTTCAAAATAGCCAGCAACATTAGAAATCCAGCAAAGATACAGTAAATAAAAGCCACAAAGAATAGCTTAAAGAATATTTCTTCAATACTTCCACCCAATATATTAAGTGAGATAGCACGTGTTTGGACAGACTCTGCTGCTGTTGTCTCAGCGAATATTCTAGTAATAACACTGGAAAGTGCACTTTCGAATATTGCAAGGTTAGCCACCCATACCCACCAGAAACCCACAAAGGCTAACAAAACTCCATAGCTTGATTTTTTCGAAATAACTGACGGTCTATTATTAGTTATTCGATAAATAAATTGGGTACCAATGAGAACTCCGAAAAATAAAACATAATTGGCCGCTTGCTGAGGGTGAAGTAGTATAAAAAATGTACTTACGATTACAAAGAGGACTACTTGATTCCAAGCGGGTTTTTTATACATGCGAATAAACAGATATAATATCGCCGGAGCGAACATTACTGCCTGACTAGTCGGGTGGATCTGTATATGTCCGGAGAAGTGATTGATTGGTAGTAACAAAAACGCTGAAACAGCTCCAATACTCCCGAAAAATCGGTTATTCGTAAGGTGATAAATTGCCAATGGCGTGAATATGAAGAATGTGAGCACAAATAGAAGAGTTAGTATCAACAGTGCGTGACGGATTTCGATTCCTGCAACGTTACCCAAAATTCCTCCAATCGTGTGTACTGCTGGATAACGAAGGTTCGTAGGTTCAAGAATACCTGCTTGGATGTCTTTTGCATATCCGAGGTGACTTAACGCATCACCGCCCCCAACCCAAAAATATCCACGTATTATCGGTAATGAGACGATCGAAAACATTGATAATGCGCCGAGAGCCACACCAACCTTTCGGAGTTTCGATTGATAAGAAGGCAGGATAGTTAAGAGAGAAACAAACAAAGCGATACCAATACCAATCCAGAACAGCGTGGGTGTTCCAGCGTAGATCGATAGCTCGTAGCCTGTCGCAGGACTTCGGTAGGCGATAGCTGTACCGAGGCTGACAGCGAGGAAACCCGCGATAAGCAGTCCTCTTTGGTGAATAAAACTTTTGTCAGTCATTTAGTCACCAGTTTGCACTCATCATAAAGCCTTCTCATACACGTTGATGATGTCCTCGGCCATCTGATCGAGACACAGGTCATCGACCTGGTCTCTGCCGTCGGACCGTCCCCCATGTTCAATCACCCGAACGAGATATTCGACGAGTTCCGGTTCACTCGTTCCAACATAGGATTGCGACACATCTTCCAGTCGATCACGAACGCCACCGACATCTGTCGACACGACTGGAAGGTTACATGCCATAGCTTCCTTTACAGAGTTTGGGAATCCCTCTCTTCGGGACGTAAGCAGCAGGATGTCGGCGGCATTCATATACAATGGCACGTCGTCGTGGTCCACTCCATATACTGTTTGTAACTTGACCGGCATAGATAGTTTGCTTTTGGCGGCTTCGACAACACGCTCGGCTAGCGGATAGTTCTTGACGTCTCGAGTGGGATCGTACGGAAACAGGACATGGGATGTCCCTGAATCCCAGCCCACAGTTTTCTGGGCTTCAACCTGTCGAATCGGTTTGAATTGGTTCATATCGATTCCGTGAGGTATGACATGTGCGTCTTGGTCTAGTTCGGAATTCATTTGTTCGCTCATAACGATGACCTCGTCGCAGAGTTTTGCGCAGGCTTGAACTACATGTCCGTACTTTCCTTCCAAGTCGGTACCCCAGAGCGAGAGAACTATTGGGCGACGTGGTTGGGCTAAGGCAAGTGGGCCAGTATACCCAAAGTTTGCGTGTATAATATCAAATTTATGTATACTCTTACGTAGCACATGAGTGTGAAATTGTATATAATTGAGAACAGAACGGCTTTCTCTCTGTGTTTTTCGACCTGGAACGCGAAGTGTAGTGATTTCAATCCCTTTTTGACGTAATATTTTACACTGCTGATCAAAGAATGGTCTGGGTGTCGTAACCAAATTGAGAACCTTCATGATTGATTTACTCTAAGTATCGTTTTAATCATAAACTCGGTTGTATCTATCTTGTCCACAAGCAACATTTTTCTCCTCTTTTCCCATGTATCGCTTGAGCCCTCATTAATTATCTGTTCAATTTTATTAAAGGCCTTTTTTTTATCTGGCGTAGAATATACAAGATTATATTCTTCTTCTAACTCATTTAGATACATTGCATGCTCTGAGCGTGGTTCTGAAAGTGAATTTGACCGAATCGCCGGCGTTCCTAATACACCTGCTTCACATGTCATTGTTTGAGAATCTCCTACGAATAGGTCGGCATAGTAGAGTAAGTGATGGATGTGTTCCGGTTTTATTGGCAATTGATATCTTGAGAGATCTGGTGGTAACTCGGTTTCACTGGTAATATACACTTGGCCATGTTCTGATAGCAGTGATACAATATCACGCTTTTCTGAAAGTGAAAATCCGTGCTCACCATGATCGTGATGCGCTCCCCACTCAACAAATCGGAGCACGTAGTACGCCTCTTCGGGGTCTATGCCACGTTCAGACAATATCTTGGGGTCGGGGTCAAACCATGAGGGATGAAGATATGCCAATTCATGGAACCCCTCATAGAATATTTGATTCGCATTTATATTTTGTGGGAAACTAGAGGGGGTTAATATAACATCGGAAAGAGGATACACTGTCTTTCTCAAAACACTAGATTCTTTTTTTGTATCCTCAAAAACAACATTGGGAATATTACATATGGTGGATATGTGCGCTGCTGCTGGACTAAAACGGCTTACAATGATATCTGGATTGAATTCATATACAGTGTATAATAAATTTTTTTCATGACTAATATACTCGAGGAAAGTTTCCATCAATGATTCACTATTTTTCCAAATAATCTTATACTTGAGACCATACGATTCAAGTAAATTGGTTGTTATCCCTCTGTCTCGAGCTGCTACTAATGTCTCATGTCCTCTTGCTTGTAGTTCTTTTATACAATTTTTAAACAAATGAACATGAGCGGGATGACTTGTACAAAATAATATTTTTAATGATTCGTCTATTTTCATCGGTAGCCTAACGATTCAAGTCTTTCTTGCACCACTTTTTCATCAACTTCGTTACTGTTGTTGGTGTCGTCTTTCTGTCTATTAGTTATATCTCGCCGTTGTTGGCTGTCAATTACATGCCAAGGTACGCAATTCAAGTTTTCTGTACGGATACCTGTAGGGTGACCATAAAATTTTAGCGGTAATGGTCCAGCACTTTCCCCCATTAAATTACCATGGTCAGAGGTTATGACTGATTTTCCATCCAAGAATGTTGTAAGTCTGTCGGCATATGGGAGGCAAACTTCCAAGTTTTCACAGTACGCTTTCCAAACTGTTTCTTGATCAACTTCCTCATCTCGTAGTAGGTCCCATATAGCTTTCCCGTTTCTTTGTGCTCGTTCACCAGACGCAATACTTTTTGATAACCCTGCTCCAGACTGATTCTCTAATTTTTCTCTAGCATACGGTCCTATGAATGGGTAGTGAGGCTGCATAAAATGAGATATGATTCGCTTATTCGGGTATTTTTTTTGTGCTTCGATTGTTTTTGTAACCATTCTTGCCGGAGATACCGTCTCATTCTCATGATCCCAGTCAGAGTTCCAAACATGTATTACATCATGAAATATATCCTCGTTTAACCGAAGTGCAACTTGCGGGTTAGAAGTAACATATACAATTTCCTCATATTTATCATCCACAAACGTTTTTTTCAAGAATTCTTTTGTAGACGATCCTACTGATATTCTCTTTTGTAAATCTCCATCAATAGTATTGAGACTCTCATACATATCAAACCGACATGCATCAAGAATTATTAAATTGTCCCAATCTCCTTCAACAAAATTTGTTCCAGATTCAGAATATAATTTATAGTACGGTGTATGGGCTGCTAGCGCTAATCTCTTTCGAACATAAGCGTAAACATCATCTTTCCACCATTTGACACTATTCCAATTGTGCTTGAGTACATAGACCATGTCCATCTTAATCATGTAATGATTGATTACTGTAGCAATTTTAGTTATATGTTTCGATTCCTAACCAGCGGCATTTAGACAATACATTGACATATAAAATAGTCTGAGGCCGTTATCGCTACTGGCTCTTGCATAACTCAGCGAAACAGGTTCACTGCAAAGCAGTCAATAAGCCCGCTTAACAGTACTCAGGCGAGGTTTAGCGTCCGTACGAAGCCGTAGGTTCGGACGGACTGCTTTAATCCCGGCTTCGAGAGGCCCAGGAACTTCTGCAGCCACGGATTCACAAGTGACCAGAGGCATTCGACTTAGTTGACGTGGACGCCTTCATCAGTGACAAACTCTTCGGAGTGTGGTACGACCTTCTCGTTGTCATAGACGAGTGGCGCGTACCCGCGCCATCCGTCATGCCACAATTCATCAATCTTCCCTGAGAGGATCTCTACCTCGTCTATCGTCCGTCTCAGCTCGTCAGGTTTCTCACCACGTTCCGCACTGATCACACGAAGCGTGTCTCGATACGCTCCAACAAGCGTCATTGTATCGCCTGGTGCACCTTCCCACCGAGATCGGCCAGGCTCACCATCTTCTTGCAGTTCTGTCCAGACGACGTGGAAGCCGCTCTCTAATGACTAAGATAATTTTTGAAAATCAAGGAACTCCTCACACCACTTCTTTGCGAAGCTGATACGGTTCGTTATTTTCTCGAACGTTCTCTGAACAAGGGTTTTGAATTCACTTTCGTTATCGACGACAATCGGTGCCATCGTCCACTTGAGATGTTTCCAGACCTGTTCGATTGGGTTGAGGTGCGGTGAGCCTGATGGAATGAAAATTAGGTCTATCCCGAGTTCATGCACACGCTTGCGCGTGTATTTACACCTATGTGCCCCGTGCTTGTCCAAGACGAGCAGAATCCGCTTGCCGGGATTCTGCTCGCGGATCTTCTCTAATACACCACAAATTCGCTCTTTCTTTTCGTCATTAGTGAACTCGACCAGACTCTTTCCGTTGAGTGCATAGAATCCTACTGCAGAATCGTGCGTCTTGACCAACTCCCGCTCAATGTGTGGATCGTCTACGTACCAGACACGCCGTGAATTATCGTACGGC
>LKMJ01004951.1_pt1 | contig 12560 bp, 15 predicted proteins | sample 643391 | NCBI WGS metagenome assembly LKMJ01 (sample SAMN04112250, study PRJNA286221) | soda lake metagenome | biome: soda lake; feature: Kulunda Steppe; material: water; isolation source: sample PL-Br10 brine of Picturesque Lake | place: Russia: Kulunda steppe | collected 2010-07
AGCCCCCTGCTACAGAGCTGCACCCCCTGGTGTGGGCGGCAGTGTGTCTGGCCGCCTTGACGGTCATGCTGTCGGTCAGCAAGCAACTGCGCCGCTGCTCTGATCTGGGCCAAGCTACAGGAGTAGAGGACCGAGTCCCTGCCCTCGTGTTAGAGGCCTTGGAGGACTTTGCGGCCTGCCAAGGCCCACAGAGTTCTGTGGGTGATATAGGGTCAGGTCATCCTTTCCTCCGAGCTAGACCGAGGGGGGGCCTGGAGTGTGTTCTGCTCTAGCGCGCTGGTGCCTCTGTAGTTAGTTCCTAGTCTCGGTGCCCTTAGTCCCTTCTCTTTGCTTTCCTTTATGTGAGCTCTTAGCTGTAGTGGTAGCTGAGCCTGAGCCGGCCTGCCCGCGGGCCAACTGGTAGCTCAAGCCTGAGCTGTCTTCGTAGCCTTGGGGGCGACTTCTTAGCTAGTTGGCTTTTCTGGCAGTTCTCCTTTTCCTAGCGTTTTTCAGCTCTTCTGCCTTGCCTGCCTTAAGGACATTGCTGTGTCTGCTCGCGTCTTGTAACAAACAAACAACAAACAAACATCCCTCTCATGGTGACTCATGAATGACTCATGGTGACTCATGATCACCACCTTCGGAAGGTCTCTCTTTGCCTGCTGGCACCAATTTGGTGAGCAAATACAAATTCCCTCCCTTACAACCTGCCACTGGGGTCATCCCTGCTGGCGTAGTCTTTCTTTCATTTTCCTCTCAAAACCTGCCTGATCTGCACTTACGCACTTCAGCTTCTCTTTGGGTAGCAGTCAGACTGCCCAGTGCTTGCACAACTTGTGCATCTTGAAGATGCAGACGTCTTCTCAGGCTTGGTCGACTGTTGTGCTGGTCAGACATTGCATAAAAGACAAGTCATCCAACAATAAGTGTGTTTCAGACAAACCTTTCAGGAAATACAAGCACAAAGGTGATAGAAAGGTCAACCAAACAAAAATGCAGTCGCATAGAAAGTGATCCATTCAAGTTGAAAGATTATTCATCTTGGTACAGCAAACTGTCCCGCAAACGTGCCACATGAAGAAATGCAGCCAAGGTGCTCAGTGACCTCATTATTTTTGGCAAAAGTTTATTGTTTGCTCAGCCTGTTGTACGCAGCACTCAGCCTCTGGAAAGCCTCGGCAGCTTCAGGCAGGCTGCACTTGTCGGGATGGATTGCCATTGCCATGATCTTGAAGCTTCGTCTGATCTGGTCCAAACTCGCACCCGGCGTCAGCTGTGAGGGCACACATGTTTCATTCATGTGCAAGTCAAGGATCCGCAGGTGTAGATATGCCACCAGCAATGATCGTGCAGGCGTGCCGGAGAGCTATGCATGGCTTTTGCTGCTCGCGGCAAGCGCAAGGGCACGGATTGCACACTTGCACCATATGCTGCACAAAACAAAAGGGCAACAGCGACATGCAAACAACACCCAGGTATCCATACCAATGCTCTAGCAAGGTTTTGAGCAAGAGAGGAGATTGTGTCATCAGACTTAAGCAAATGCCTCCTACCTAGGCCATTGCAACCAGGGTAAAGAAGCCAACAGAGCATCGCACAAAACTGTAAAATCTAGTGCTGGTCAAAGCTCTTGCTGCAGACCAAAGTGACCTTGGTGTCCTTGCTAGATGTGAGCTGATTGCACGCTTCAATCCATAGCACTAGAGCACAGCATGGCTTCCTGGGTCTGCGCAACACCAGAGGCCAAGGCCAGCATGGCATCAGGCTCCTCGTGCAGAACAGGACACACTAAAAGGGCACAGTGACAGGACACAAGACAGGAAACCAACTGGGCACACCAACAGGGCACAGCACATGGATACACTGAACGGAGACCCTTCACAAGGGACGCAGCACTCAGCCAAAAGCCATGCAAGACTGTGGGACACTCCCATCGATGGTTGGATGGGAAGGCACGCATGCCCTGTTACAGCACAGCACAGCACCTTGAGGCATTCAAGATCGCTCTTGCAGTCCAGGATGCGCTCCAGCTCCAGCTCATCCGCCACCGGGGCAGTGAACCGGGACGCTGCCGCAGCTCCCGGGACTGCCGACTGTGAGCTAGCTCCAGACGAACTGTGCACAAGCATGCACGCGTGTGTCAAATCTATTTGGAGTGTGTGTGTGTGTGTGTGTGTGCTCGCGTGTTTGTGCATGCGAGGGAATGTGTTGAGTCTGTGTGGAGTGTGTGTATGGTGCGAACACATGCGTGCACGTGAGGGAACACGCATAGGCGCGTCCAAAGGAGCAGGACACAGAGATTGGCCTGCAGTACGGGCACAGCATGAGTCACACTCCCATGTGACTTGCTTGTTACAACGCTGCAGTAACAACAGCTATCAACAGCTTACAACAGCTAACAACAGCTTGTTACAACGCTGCAGTTGGGGCACAGCATGAGGCGCGCTCCCATGTATCTGCTTGCTAGAACGCTGCAGTAACTGCAGTAACAGTAGCTAACAACAGCTAACGACAGCTTGTTACAACGCTCCAGTAGGGGCACAGCATGAGGCACGCTCCCATGTGATTTGCTTGTTACAACGCTGCAGTAATAACAGTAACAACAGCTAACAACAGTTAACGACAGCTTGCTACAACGCTGCGGTTGGGGCACAGCATGAGGCGCGCTCCCATGTGATTTGCTTGTTACAACGCTGTGGCCTTGCCGCCCTGACAAGTGCCTCTGCATGAGAACACGATCAAGGCAACTAGCATCATGCAAGGTATGCGCAGCTGTTGGCGCCCACATTTTTTTAATGTAGAACACAAACCTCTACACCTGTTAGGCACCACTGTGCGGGGTCAGTGCATATGAGCCCTAAGACACAGCGCAACCGTCACCGGAATAGCTGCTGAGCACTGCCACTGCACATGGGTGCTGTCAGATTGCGCTGCTGCCACCTCAAGAGGCTCCATGCCCCCAGATGGTTCTGCACATGTCATACCCATACTAGAAGTGGTATGATATGATAGGGGTCTACAGGATCCTGGAAACAGGGAGCTCGGTTCCTTTGCTAGTGCCCAAGGAAGCACCCCTGCGTACCCCATGCGGCAATGAATCTAAACCGCCACACTCTCCCTGACTTTTCCCCCAGCCACCCACAAACCCAATCTCCACACCTTGCATGCGCCATTGAGCGGAAACCCTTCTCCAGCTGCGCTTTGCGCCGCTGCACCTCTGCCTGCAGGGTGCAGCGCAGAGGCAAGTGAGGTGCGCCACAATCGCCGCAGTGCATTACATGTCTAGGCATAGCTGCAATGCTGCCACTTGCTGCATTTGGCGCACTGACCCGCAGTTTCATTGCAAAGGCATGCCCAGCAGCCGTATGGAGAGTGGCATGTTATGCCTCGACCTTCCCTCCTGAGAGCTTGAAAGCGCAGGGCTGCACATACTTGGAGCCAAAGCACATTGAAAAATGATGGGCAACCTCAATTGCTGCCCTCCTTGTCTCTGCCTACCTGCTGCTGAAGCTTGGCTGCCTCCTTGGCAGCTTGCTTGGCAGCCTGTTGCTCCTGTACGGCATGTGCAAAGTATGACATGCACAGACACTGGTGAATGAGGAGAAATTCAAGTCTGCATGGCTGCTGCAGGCACCAGAAGTTTTTCCACCCAGCTCATGCATTGGAGTACGAGCATGAGGCCTGCAAACACTCGCCTAGGAGCACACAAGCATAGGCAGGCACAGGCGCACAAACACACAGCAGCAGCAGTGGCGGCTGGGGGTGCTAATTCGCAGAGGTGTGACCATGCATACTTAAGAGGTGAGACCATGCATACCCAGGCAGCTGGGGGTGCATACCCAGAGGTGTGACCATGCATACCCGCAAGTCTTTGACAAAAGGCAGGGACGCCCCGGTCATGCAGAGAGTGAGTTCACAGTCATTTCCAGCTTGTGGGCAGAGGACAGCCACTCAGTCATCTGCACGACTGTGCTACTTGAGAGAGCAGGACAGCAGCCTTCGCAGGTCGGTCTGGGCAGGCTTTCCCTGGCACTGCCACATGGACGTCCAAGGTGCTAGGCTGCGCATGTACCTTCTGCTGGGCAAGCAACTTCTCCCGCTGGTGCAGCTGGCGCCGTAAGGCCTCCAGCTCAGCCTGCTTTGCTGCCAGCGCTGCGGCGGCATCGCCTGGAAACAAATGGAATACGAGCATGCATGCATGTTTGTGCTTGCAATCATGCATGCGTTCCTTGGACGGACATTTGGGACACACACAATCAAGCGGACGCGCACGCAGCGCGCGCGCACACACACACACACACACACGCACACACACACACATACACACACATACACGCACACACTAATGCGTGCCTTGAGGAGGGACCTGAGCAGGCTGGTGGTCTTAGGACCCCTCTACTGTCAGCACACTGCCGATGTGCTAGGGCAAGCCAACTACCAGATGTCTGACAGTCCCTTGTACGCACCTGATGGCGCAGATTCAGCCGCAAGGCTGTACCTGTAAGCACACCTCCATGCATGCAAGCGCCCCATGTGGGCACGCAAGTGGCCCTGACGCTGCAAAAGCTTCTGTGGCCACGAGGGCCGCACGATGCGCGTACCTGCAGGCTTGTTGCCTTGAGGTTTTGAAGGCTCGTGCTGGGGGGAGGGGGCGCACTGGCCGGTTGGTGGCGCAGACCACTGCGTATGCGGCGACTTGTGTGCTGAGGGGTGGCCCTGTGCTGCCGAGGCCTGTGCTGCAGGCCTGCCGCTCCCCTGCCCTCTGGAAGGGGCAGTCACTGAGGGAGTGGCGGGCGCGCCAGGTGGCCTCTGCTGCTGCTGCTGTTGCTGCTGCATCAGTGGTCGTGGGCGGCCGGGCGCTTGGGGCCTGGCAGGCAAGGGGTGCGATGCTGGTGCAGGTGGGGGCTGCCCAGGGTGTGTGGCCAGTGGAGGTTGATGGCTTGCCTGGCTGTTTTGGGAGCATTGGAGGCCAATCTGTTGGGCAACAGGAGCAGGCTGCGCACCGCTGCCGCTGCTGGCACCGCCCACGTAAGAGAAGCGCGGCTTCTTGTTTTGACCTAGGTGCAGTAGGTTGTGCTCCTGCTGCCCCTGCTGGTCCCCAGGTTCCTGCCGCTGCTGCAGCTGCTGCTGCAGTAGGGGCGGAGGCTTGCGCTTGTGCCTAAGTGCAGCCTGGGTGTTTACACCGGGTTGTGCTTGCTGAGGCAGGGTGCCGCTGTGCTGTGGCTGCTGCATGGGTGCAGACATGCCAGGCGGCACCAATGTAGTTTTTGCCCCCCCTTTGAAGGGAGAGGCATTGGGGTTAAGGTTGCTTGTTTGAGCTGGAGCAGCGCCACCCTGCTGTGAGCTGGCATTATCTTTCCTCCTCCACACGTATGCACCCATTACGTATTGCTGGGCAGGACAGCCATTGCAGGCACTCAAGGCTCAGCTGAGGATATATCGTGATTAACATTACACATAACAAATTCGAATTTTAGTTGTTGTAAATTTGGTGTTCTGTTCCTGATTCCTGATTCATGCTTGTTGACTGTATTCCAGCAAGGGCCAGTCAGTCGCTGCCCTTCAAGTTTTATTCTCATGTTTAAGCCGAATTCCAGGACGTCCATTCAGTCAATCCGGTCGCCTGACCAGCTTCTCTGCAGCCCCTCGCAAGCAGGTGAGGGATGCTTTGGTGTTGGTCGGTCATACAACGTACCTATTGTCTCAAAATAACTTACAGATCTACTGAGCGAGCTAGTCGTGCAACTTTGCCTCTTCAGCAGGGACGCTTCCGCTGGGCGCTCGCCCGCCAGCGACGAGCACGGCATGGAAAGCGAGCAGGAAAGGAAGTATGCGTTGGCAGTGGAGGAGGAGCCAGAAAGCGTTCTACCATTTGATGCCTCCTCTGTTAGGGAGGATGAGCGCTTGGAAGCTCAAGGCGACTTGGAAATGAAGCACAGGCAGATTGCTCAGGTGCGGCTCTGCTGTAACTCTGCGGGGGAGGCTTGCATTGCGGACCTGTTCAACAGATCACTTGGTAACAGCAACAGCCAGTTGTCACAGCTACACGCAAGCTGCATGTACTTCACAATTTATGCAAGCTGAGCTACTGCAAGCTACTGCAAGAGCTGCAATAACATGAGAGCCATTTAGGCTAAGTGCAAGCAAGCGTGCGCATGCATGGAGCATAATCCGTGCACACATACGCTTTCATTCTCTGGCCTTCAATGGAACAAATTGCCTGCATAAAGCATGCTCCACAGGTAAACAGAAAAACTTTGTGTTATACCTGTGCAAAAATCTTAGAAAGCGCTTGGTGTTCTGCATCTTCCAAGCCGTTTTGGGGCTTGAAGGTGATCTAATGCAAGTGCTCCCCTGCAGGCAAAGCTGAATGCCGAGCGAAGGAGACCTCCCAAGGATGCCATCACATTTGCGAGCTGTGCTGAGTTGGGAAAGAGACTTGGGTGCGTACTGGGAGGTTGCAAGGAAATTTCTGGTGAATGTGTGTACCTCTTAAAAGCTCAAAATCAAGCGTCTATCCTTGACAGCGCTTGTCATGGATAGGCGCACCGGCACAGAAAAAAGAAAGCTGTTTGGAGTATTTTAGGCTCATGGCTTTGAGGGTTGTAAAACAGATTGGATCACTTGTGTTGTATTCAGCCTAATGACCTGCCAGTACCCGGCTACTCAGTTTTATCGGGCGTGCTTTTGAGGACGGTTGCAGAGAAGTGTTACCCTTCCACATTTTGTACTATGTTGCAGAATCAGATATTCACACATTCAACCCAGTATCATGCCCTCAAAAAGTGTACAGTGATTGACCCTTGTGCATAATCCAGGGTTGGCATCGGTCTGTATTTCAAGATCCTCGAATGGCTGCTCATCCTGTTCGCTTGTATCACCTTCTTGGCAGTGCGTTTTCATGCTTTCATCAATTAAGCAGCAGCGTTTTCGATGCATGCTTGGTTTTCTAAATGACTTCACACTTATTAAGGAAGTGCTAGGCTAAAAAAATGGATCACAGTGCTCTTTAGATTACTTGTCAGAGCCACTCATGCCCTCTTGATCGAGCTGCACCTGCCAGTCAAGGCTTGTTTCATAGTCTCATGCGCAGAAAAGTGCCTTTGTACAGGGAGCTTTTTAATCGCGTGCTCCTTGCAGATTCCCTACTGGATCGTCATCAATACTTCAGTGTTCACAGACGAAGCCAACAAACGCAACCATGAGTTTGGGGTCAAGGTGAGGACTGCCATCCATGCACGCGGCCTTGCATTCTTTTCTTACATTTGCTAACAGAAAGTCTTGTTATAAAAAAGAAAGTTAGGAAAATGAAACAGAGAACAATTGACCGCTCAGGGGATTGCCCTGCCTCCATGCACATGCACAACTGCATGCGTGTGCATTGGAACGTGCGCGTGTGTGCTCTTTTGTGGGCGCGCAAGCATTTATGGCGACAGACTAGTGGAAGCTCGCGCAGATGTGCGGGAGCAACATGCGCAATTGCTGCCCTGAGGCGTTAGGCTACCACTGCTGCCCATTACTTCTCCAGCCTTTACCCCAACTCCATTCTGCTGCTGCTGCTTGCGGATAGACGAGGGGCCCAGCCTGCTGAGCACAGCATTTGCCGCCATTGTGGGCCATCTCCATGCCATTGCTGCTTGCAGATGTATGAGGGGCCCAGCCTGCTGAGCACAGCATTTTCTGCAATTGTGGACCATCTCCATGCTGCTGTTGCTTGCAGATCTATAAGGATCCCAGCCTGCTGAGCACAGCATTTTCTGCCATTGTGGACCATCTCCATGCTGCTGCTGCTTGCAGACTTATGAGGAGCCCAGCCTGCTGAGCACAGCATTTGCTGCCATTGCGGGCCATCTCCATGCTGCTGCTGCTTGCAGATTTATGAGGAGCCCAGCCTGCTGAGCACAACATTTGCTGCTATCGTGGATCAGCGAGTGGACCCCAACTCCACACTGTCTTGGATGAACACGGAGCTCGGCAATGTGTGGCACGGGCCCATGAGGAAGAACGCCTTCCTGCTGTGTGAGTTGGGCGTTTGGAGGGGACAGGGGGCGCACAGCAGGTGGGAAACGCCATGAAAAAGATAGGTTTTCTGCTGTGCGAGTGTTTTGAAAGGGGATTTTTAAGGCGACGTATGACGTCATTCGGCGTAAAACCAAGGAAGTCCCACTTTGGCAAACGACGTGAAGTCGACTTGGGGCGTCCGAAACCCCTGTGAGAGAGGGTCACTTGGCCTTCTAGGGCCCTCAGAGACCCCTAGAACACCTTCAAATCTCCAAAAATTCTATGATTTTCCGAAGTGTTTAGAATTGAGTGGCAATGAGAAGCCCAGCAAGAGGCCAAGGGTGAAGAAGGGACAGAGTGATGGAGCATGCTTGAGTGGGAGGGACCATGGTGTGACCAACAAGTTTCAAGCTGAGTGGTTGCAGCAGACCCCGCCAGAGGGGCACCCTGAGCGCAGGCACTGGCTGGGTGATGGGGGAGAAGCAGCTGATAAGCTGTTCATGGTGACCTGCAGCTTTTACCAAAGCAGCAGCAGCATTTGACGCAGACCCTCTTGCCCATTTTGGCAGTGATGAATCTGACAGCAAGCCGAAAAGCACTTCAGCACCTTTCCCCACTGGAATTCTGGCAGGAGCAAGAGCGCTTATGGGGGCGCCAGCGATTTGGGGAATTCTTAAAGCTGGCAGAGTTGGTGATGGTTATGTTGCTAGGCTCAGTGGAGGACGAGCGCATGTTCAGCGCTATGAATGAAGTACGTCCGGAACCCCCAGCACAACAGGCTGCAGCAGGAGCACCTGACGTGCTGCGCTCGGGGGTAGACATCTGAGCACAGTGTGGAGTCATTCCTATACCCAGCTGCCATTAAGGAATGGCTCAGTGTAAAGAAGCGTCGTGGAGTGAAGGGGTAGACAGATAACAGAGTTGCTGAGGTTAGAGACGTGCTTGAAATTAGACATTGGTTGGGAATTTTTGAGAGGATGAACGACAGTGCTGCGACCGCATGGTACATGTGCAAAAACCTGCAGAAGGCTTTGTATTTGATGTGAAAGAACATATCCACACTTTCCAATGCCTGCGGCCTCCCGGCGGGCTGGGCCAGTCAAGGTATAAGACGTAAAACGTAGAATTCCAAGAATGACGTTTTGGTGTGAGACTTGAAACCAAGTTTTCTAAGAACCTTTAAAGAATCACTGGTGTGGAGGTGAGGGGGTGAGACGCAGACTGCCTGTTGGCGAGGCTTGAGGAGTGAGTGCCCCTGGGCTACAGCTTCTCAGTTGACAGGCTCCAGCTTTGGGGCGAGGGGCCAGATACGGCAGAACAAGGAGCGCAACCCTAACATAACCAACCACATGCCAAGTGGGAGTCTTCTGAAAGGGAAAGGCTTGCAAATGCTTGGACACATATCCCTATACTTAAGCAGGAGGCGTGCTTGGACACTCCAGCAAGGGCAGTGTGGCAGACCCTGAGCTGCCGTAAAGGCACGGACGCATGTTAAGGCGCAGATGCATGCAGAGCTCTCCTGAAAGCCATCCTCTTGAGGCAGAGGCTGTGTTGCTGAGTCTGTTCCGAGGCAGGCTCCGTCGCTCTTTGCTTTCTGACACCTTTTACCAAAAGCCAGGCGCCAGTGGAGCTAAGCGTGCACAGATCATGCAACGGCCCTCTGTGGGGGTGGGGGCGGTTGTACATGCCACCCAAGTTCTGTCACATGTCACCCAAGGTCTGTCACATGTCACCCAAGGTCTGTCACATGTCACCCAAGGTCTGTACATATGCCACCCAAGGTCCCCTTGGAACTCCCTTACACCGCAGGTGCATGCACCCCCCCTTTTTGTCAAGCTGCCACGCATGCACATCCATGCGTGCCCACACTCCCGCATGCGCCCACGCGTTGCACATGCGCGTCAACGCATGTCTACGCGCTTGTGTGTGTCCACTCACTGCAGGGATCTCCCTGCTGGATGTGGTTGGCGTGGTGCTTGTGGTCTTCTTGGTCTCTGTGTACACTTGGAAGGTAAGCCGCAGGCACACGCCTGCCTGACCGAGAACACACATGCTACAAACATTGGGTATGTACGCATGTATGGTGTGCCTGGTACACCAGGGATAAGGACCTATCCCACAACCATGCATTTCTCCTGAGCAATCCATCCATGGTGGTGGTGTGCATGAGCCTCGAGCCCTTGGGCCTCTCAGCTTGCACCTGAAGTGCCTGTGCCCCTTCGCGCGAAGTTGATAACACTCAGCATGATCACACTCAGCAGAATGACTGACTGTTCAATCAGCTCCGCAGCAGAATGACTGGCTGTTTAATCAGCTCCGCAGCAGAATGACAGGCTGCGCAATCAGCTCCACAGCAGAATGACTGGCTGTGCAATCGGCTCCACAGCACGGCGTCATGCGCATGAGAGTGCCTCTGACAAAACATGCACCACCTGTTTCAGAAATGCCTCAAACGCAGCCGGTCCCGACGGCCCTGCCCACAGCAGGCCACGGTGTGCACATTTTCCCACAAGGCACGGCATCATGCGCGCTCACAACAAGCAGGATGGCGTTCTTGCCCACGGCATGCGCACTCCCCACAAGGCATGGCATGCATGCCCACAGTAGGCCATAGCATGCATGCCCTCAGTCAGCATGATGGGGTGCATGCCTCCAGCGAGCATGTCAGCTTTCTTCGTACAGTCCTGAGCAATGGCATGAATGCCTGGCCCTGCAGGCAAGAAAGTTTGAAAGCGACGTGAGCAGCTCGAGTCTCACGGTCTCTGACTATGCCGTCCTGGTGACCGGGCTTCCCAGGCACGCCGGGGTGCATGAGGTGCGTGCATGTGCGCGCGTGTGTGTGCGGATATGTGTGCAGGTATGCGGGGTGCAAGTGTGGGTGAAGGTGTTTGTGTGGGTGTGGGTGGACGGGTGGGTGTGTATGCTTGCGTGCACATGCTTTCGTGGATATGTGTATGTACAAGGGCGACTAAGTGCACAGGTCTGTATGAAGTTACGTGCTGCTGGTGGGTCTGCTGGCTGACTGGGGCAGCTCCTTCATGGTGCTGTTGAGCCTGTGGATGGTGCAGCTCCAACCTTGAGCCGCTTCTGGTAGCTTTTTACATGAAGGATAACTTAAAAATGTATTTACTTATTTACTAGTAGGGTAGCTTGTTTACTAGTAGGGCATAGCTGCACCTACAAGACCGGGGCAGCTCGGCTGGAGACTACCAGGCCTGCAATCAAAATCAGCAGGCCAAAAGGTGGACCTTGTGCTATGGCCAAACAAGCAAGGAATGCACACCTTGCGCTGGCCATGCCGTGCTGCGTTGAGGCAATCGATGTGCCTGACTCATGGGCATAGCCATGATGCCAACCATGGAGCCTTGTCAAGACCTTCTGAAGGCCTGCGGACAGGCTCATGACCTCACATGCAGCCAGCCACAACTCCACGCACGCAACTCCACGCATGCTTACCTGGGACCCAGGTGGGGCGGTTCTTCTCCAAGTTTGGGGAGGTGATGGACGTCACACTCCTGCTGGACATGTCCAAGGTGCTGCGTGCGTGCGCCAAGGCCTCCTCCCTGGAGGGTCAGCGGGAGCTGCAGGCCTCGCAGCAGCTCACAGGTGGGCGTTTGCGCTGCTACTTGCACACTCGTGTTTGTGCATGCATTTGTGTTTGTGTGTATGCACAAGCACTTATATCTCTGATAGACAGCCAGGTACAGCATGTCTTTGTGACCCTCTCACCATCTTGAGCGCATGTGAGCATGCTTGTGTGTGCGTGCATGCCCTGCACTGTGATCGCTGTGGTACGCACACTTTTTTTTGTGGAACCCTCATGCCCAGAGAGGAAGCCCTTGGTATGCATGCACGCCCTTCGCTTTGCGCACACAAAAGCAGGCAGGAAGATGTGTGCATTTCTAAGTGTGAGCGTCCAGCGTGCATGCAAGTGCCTGTGCTGCAGAGAGGCAGAGGGAGCGCCTGGCAGCAACAGACGAGGAGCTGCGCAGGACTCTTGAGGAGATCAATGAAAACATGAACAAGTGGGTGCCAAGGAAAGCAGGGACGGGTGCAGGCAGAGCGAATGGTTGTGGACGGGGACATGAAACTGGTGTGGATAATAAGGCGAACATGAAACTGGTGTGGGTTAAGAGATGGACATGAAACTGGTGTGGGTAAGAAGGTGGACATGGGACAAGAGACTGGTGTGGGTAACGAGGTGAACGTGGGACAAGAGACTGGTGTGGGTAATGAGGTGAACATGAGACTGACGTAGGTTAGGAGATGGACTTGAAACTGGGTGTGAGTCATAAGGTGAATATGAGTGGTTGTCGACAAGGCCATGAGACTGGTGTGGGTAACAGGGTGGATGGGAATGGGTGCGAGTCACTGTCGACAGGAGCGTGAACATGTGTGGGTGCCCGCTGGTGCAAGGCCAGAACCTCTGGCGATGTGGGTGCCCGCTGGTGCAAGGCCAGAACCTCTGGCGAGGCTCTTTGGGCACCACCAGCGCAGAGGGTCGTGTCACACATGCTCTTTGGGCACAACCAGAGCAGAGGGTCGTGTCACACATGCTCTTTGGGCACAACCAGAGCAGA
>LKMJ01004952.1_pt1 | contig 12558 bp, 16 predicted proteins | sample 643391 | NCBI WGS metagenome assembly LKMJ01 (sample SAMN04112250, study PRJNA286221) | soda lake metagenome | biome: soda lake; feature: Kulunda Steppe; material: water; isolation source: sample PL-Br10 brine of Picturesque Lake | place: Russia: Kulunda steppe | collected 2010-07
GGGGGGGGGGGGGTTGACCAGAACAGGGATGGACGCACATAGTGGTGGACGTGAACATGCCTGCCATTGAATTCTATGACAGATAGTTATGTCAAAAAGGCACATGGTAACAGGAGATATCCGCAATCTTAGGCACAAAGTCAAGGAGGGCTTGTTTGTGTGAGGTGATCGTTGTGAAATATATCATGCGCAGGCACGAAAATCATTTGTTGCAAATACCGAGTTGGATTGAATTTTGCATGTTCAGACTCAAGAGATGTTAAAAGCAGGTTGCGCCCATTTATCAGCGCTTCCCCACAGAAATCTAACAAACAACAGCATAATGCGTGCATCAGAAGCTCATGCCTCAGTCCAAGCACATGTCGGATTTATTGCTGCTTAGCCTCAACTCCTTCCTGCTTTGCCACTTCTGGCATCACGGGCGGCGCTCTGAAGTATCCTTTGCAACCCCTGCCACCCTGGCTTTTGTTTGCAGCGGCATTGCCTGACATCCTTTACTTTATTGCCGTCATGTGTGTGGTGAGTCTCGTGCTCACAAGCCTTGTGTCTCCTATGACTCACTCCTATTAGATCAATAGGTTGCAGTTGGACAGTTTTTGGCCAGGATTCGCCCAGCTTGTTCGCCTGGCACTTTCAGACTCATCAAATTGCTTGGAAATTGCTTATATTGTGGAATGTTTGCTTTCAAAGCAGCCCGTGTAGGATGCTCCTTAGCTTGTGCAGCAAAACCACGGCTCCTGCACACTCATGTGCAATATGCATGCACGTTTTTATATATAAGTATTTACACACAATACTTGTTTTGTTTGTGCATGAGCACACATGCATTGCACACACGTATACCCCATGACGCAGGCCATCCACTTTTCTTTGTAGCAATGATATCAAGTCGAACGCCTCTTGGAGGCATCTGAAGCATATACCCTCCGTCCTCTGTGTCGTGGACATTGGTATCATTAGAACTGCCGGCTCCTTTCCAACACGTCTCCCTCACCTCTCCCACAGCGTACACAGATGCCCGCTATGATAGGGCATTTTGCTGCAAATATGCAAGCACACAGACACGCGCACACACATGTTCATGCACCCAAACACACGCATGCACACGCACACACACACAGACATACACACACCACATAGCCGGCCATCTGCATCTTCCATGCTGCCCCCCCTCCCCCTTTAGATGGCCGGGATGATGGGGAGCGCGCTGCACATTGTCTTTGGCGCTGACCGCAAGGAGATCAGCACCCCCTCCAACGCCATGCACGCCATCTTCTCGGGCCTGATCTCCGACGCTGACCCTGGGCTGGTGGAGGAGATGACAGAGTACTTCCTGGACGTGGGTGAGGGCGGGCCCCTCTCCAACGTGGCGCGCCAGGGCCTGGCGTGGGTGTTCATCATTCTGCAGCCGCTGGTGTTCCGCTTCATGATGGTCATGGTGGGTGCTGTGGTGGGCGCTGGCTGCAGAGCGGGCATGGCGGGTCCGGATGGACCTTCTTCCTCAGCATGATGGCCGTGGCATATGGTCATGGTGTGGTCATATTGCTGGTCGTGGTGTGGTTGTGGTGTCATTGGGTTGTGGTGTGGTCATAGAGTGGTGGTGGTGTGATGTGTTCAAAACGTAATCATGGTGTGGTCATTTTGTGTTTATGGTGTGGTCGTGGTGTGGTTGTGGTGTCATTGGGTTGTGGTGTGGTCATAGTGTGGTGGTGGTGTGATGTGGTGGTGGTGTGATCGGGATGTCATGTAGTCACAATGTAATCATGGTGTGGTCATAGTGTGTTCATGGCGTGGTCGTGGTGTGGCCATGGTGTTGTCATGGTGTGGCTGTGGTGAGATGTGCTTAGCCTCCGCTTGGTAATGGCCATGGTCGGCGCTGGCCAGGTCCGGCACACGCCTGCAAAGCGGGCGTGATGGTCTTGTTGGCCTGGCTTGGCTGGTCTTGGCCGCAACTTGGGTATGATTGCCTTGGTCGGCCGTCCTTGCTGATACAAGCATGTGTGTGGTTGCAGGTGACCCGCGTCATCGCAGGGCCGAGTTCAGCTTGCCCATCCCCTCATCACCTCTGCATGTGTGTTTGTGTGCAGGTGATGAGCATCATTGCGTGGCCCTATGCCGCTTACTCATTGGGGGCAAGGTGTGTCACAGGAGGGTCACCAATGCGCACACTGGCTTACTCATTGGGCACGCGGTGGCTTTGTTGTGTGTGTGTTAAGTTATGTGTGTTAAGTTATGTGTGTTAAGTTGTGTGTGTTAAGTTATGTGTGTTAAGTTATGTGTGTTACGTTGTGTGTGTTAAGTTATGTGTGTTAAGTTATGTGTGTTAAGTTGTGCGCACGGTGGCTGTGAATCATTGAGCACAAGTTGGGTCAAAGGGTAGGACGTGTGCTCCTGCCAAGGGGGAAGACGGGTTGCACCTCAAGGACGCACCTGCGCGGCAGGTCCTGCCGCTTGACTCCTCCTTGCTGTGCCTCGCGTGCCGGCATGCATATTTTGTGCGAGCACCGTGGAGGTGTGTGCTGTCCCTGACAGTGGCCGGCCAGGCAAAGCTCCCAAGTAAGGTAGCTGTACATGGCATGCGCCCTCCTGCTAGTGGAGACACAAGACATGCGCACACATACTTTTGCCACAGGCATGAAACACAATGGCATGTGCATGCGCACACATGCTTGGAGCCATGCATAGCTCACCGAGCAACAATGCTTGAGCGCGCAAGCGCGGCTATATATTGAGCACGCACAAGAAAAGCAGGAGGAGTGGTGCGTAGCTGGCACAGCCCCCCTTCTGGTGCATGCCAAGCTTGCACTCCTGCTTAGATGCTACCAGCCTCATGCTTTGCAAGCAGACGGTGGAGCTGGTCAAGTATGCTGCTGGCACGCTCGGAGCTCTTGAGATGATGTGCACACGCCAAAACATTAGGCATGGGCTATGTGCGCTGCAGGGGTTGACCTGCCAGGCTGAAGGCACGTTGGGAGCGTGGTTTGATGAGCACAAGCCAAACAACACAACATGTGGGGCGTGTGCGCTGCAGGGGTGAGCCTACCATGCTGCAGGACGTGTTGGAGATGCTGCGTTGGTCGCGGCTGGCTTGGCTGTCTGGCCAGCCCAACAACAAACAGATTGACGCGCTGCTCGAGGTGCTGCTGCGGGGCCGGGGTGGCTTCTTGCTGCGCAGCCGCAACCTGGGCAAGGCTCTGCGCAGGGCCTCTGATGACTCTGACCATCCGCTGCACGGACTCTTGCGAAGCAGGTTGGTGAGAAAGGGCAGGGCTGGATGGAAGGGAGGGAAGGAGGGAGGGAGGGAGGGAGGAAGGCAGAGCTGGGGGAATAGGAAGGGCAAGGAGAGATGGGGTGAGTCAAGGGCTGGGGGATGGGGTAGGGTATGAGTCTTGAAAGGCGAGGCATGGGGTGAGGACGCGCAGGTGCCTAAGATGCGCAGCGCAGGCGCCTGAGATGTGCACAGCAGGTGCCTGAGATGCGCGCAGCAGGTGCCTGCCTATCTGCCTGCCTCCATGCCAATTTCGAGCCGCAATCCCCTCATGCATATGCGCACCTGTCGCAAAACACACCGACATTGGGAGGTAAGCCACACATGGCAATTGCTGCAGGCTGTGCATGGAGGCACACACACTCTGAACCTGTGCATGCACATGCTCGCCCTCGCACTGTGTGTGTGACGCGTCATGCTTTGCTGTGCTGGGATGTCCAGTGCAGGGAGGCCAAACACTCCCGAGCACGCATGCCCTGGCACTGTGTGTGATACGCCGTACTGTGCTGTGCTGGGTTGTGCTGTGCTGCGCAGGAAGCACAGCAGTGAGGAGGCGCTGGTCGCACCGCCTGGCCACGACCACTGCTCCGACGACGACGAAGCCCCCCCCAACCCTTCTGCACCCCTTGTTCCAAATATCCTTGGAAGTAGTGCCTCCGGGGTGCGTGGAGCCAGGCAGACAAGCAGGCGCACACAAGCGGACACAGAGGCGCTCACAAACCCACATTGGCACGCACAAACAGGCACGGGCGCACACAAATCACGCAGGCACACACACAAACCCACGCAGGCACACACACAGACCCACACGGGCACACACACAAACCCACGCCGGCACACACACACACACAAACCCACACAGGCACACACACAAACCCACGCAGGCACACACACTAACCCACACGGGCACACAAGCAGACATACAGGCGCACACAAACTCGTACGGCACATAAACAGACATGCACACGCACACAAACCCACACGGGCACACAAGCAGACATGCAGGCGCACACAAACTCGTACGGCACATAAACAGACACGCACACGCACACAAACCCACACGGGCGCACAAACAGACACGCAGGCCCACACAAACCCACACAGGCGCACAAACAGACACGCAGGCAGGCTGGCTGGTAGGCAGGCAAGCAGGCAGACTGACTGACTGAGGGGGGCAGGTGGACAATTGCGCCTCGCATACCATGCTTCCCCCTTCCCCACCCCTCTGCCTTTGGCTGCAGCTGGTGCGCTCAGCAAGCAAGCTGGTGCGCTCAGCTGCCATCCACCCCCTTCCGCCCCACCTCGAGCCAACTGCTTTTAAACGGCAGCAGCAGCTGCAGCAGCAGCAGGGAAGCAAGCTGGATGCTGGCATCAGCCCTGCCGACTCGGCAGAGTACACATCCACGGAGGCTAGGGGCAGCAGCAGCAGGAGCAGCAGTGGCCGCGCGGGACTGCTGCCAGCCAAGCCAGGCTTGGGCAGTGTGCAAGAGGTGCGCTGCGCGTGCGCCCAACGTGTGTGTGCGTATGTGTGCGGTATTGCATGGCCTCTGTAAGGTTGAGGATGAGAAGATTAGCTTAGATGCAAGAGTGCTCACAGCTGGAGGCTCAGGTGTTGTTTATGGGGTCAGGATGTGTGCTGTCTATGTATGCCGTCTGTGCTCTGTGTGTGTATGCGTGTGTGCTCGTCCTTTTGTCATGTGCATGTATACAGAATGGGACGACTTGCAGGCTCATACTGACCATCTGGTGTACGTTTGCTGCCTACATGTCTTGAACGGGTGTTATTACAGAGCAAGCAGGCCACCTAAGGAATCATGCCAGCCGCGAGGCATGCATGTGCCATGTGCTGCCCGTGCGCCAAGCAGGTGCTGCACAGGGCAAGCAGGCCCTAGATGCATGAGCACACACGCTGCCCGCACCATGGCCATCACGGCACAGGGCCCCGCTCTCCCCGCACCCCTGCCACACTTACACGCCCCCCTAACGGCAGCCCCGGCCTCCCACACGCGCAACACACCTGTCCTTATGCGTTTCCAGCCTTCTTTACTCCCACCCACTGCGGGGGCCCCGGCCTTGGTTGAGGAGGAAGAAGGCATGTTCTCTAGGCCAGCTTTTGGGCTGGTCAGTGAAGGGCACATGCTGAGCAGCAAGGCCAAAGAGCCTGCAGCTCCCCACAGCAGGTGCTGCTCCATCTCCACTCCGGGCGATGTTGCGCAGGGCAGCGGCCCCCGGGGCGCTATCGAAATGGGCAGGCGCACGCAGCAGGTGCGTGGAGCGCAAGGCGTCTGGGGGCACACAGGTGGATGGGTGCACACAGGTGGATGCGCGGCATGGCAGGGGGCACGCAGCATGGCAGGGGGAGCCTGGTGTTGGGGAGGGTACTTGGGGAGGGTGAGGTGGGCAATGAGGGGGCTGTGCGCGTGCCAGGCTGCGCTGAAACGTCCCTGCTCGTAGCAGGCAGCGCAGCCATCGCCACGTGCACCTCAGACGGGGCAGCCGCCTCCACATGCAAGCGCTAGGCTGCAAAGGGATATCCTTGCAATTGAGGGCAGCAAGGGTGCAACAGGAGCCTCTAGCCCCATGCACACCCCCAGGTGCACGCACCAACCGCATGCCCAGCTCGCCCTTGCGCAGGCGGCGGTGCTGCCCCAGGGGCCCGCCCATGCTGGCGGGCACCGACCTTGCCCTTCCTTCCCTTAGCAGTCCAGAGGGGAGAAGATGGGAGAGTGTAGGCAGGGGGTTTGAGCGCATGCTGTGATTCGCGCGCGCGCTGCGCGCGCTGTGCGCACTTGCATGGATGCGCACACCCATCACTTGCCAGCCACGCAGCCCTGCGACAGCGCTGGCAACCCAAAGGGAGCAGTCTGCAATGTCATTGCACAGCTAGGGTCCCAAGCACCAATGCGGCATCAAGCAGGGCTGGTGTTGTTGGCAAGGTGCAAAGCATTACGAAGGCCTCTGTCTTGCAAGCTCACATCGGACCTGACCTCTGCGCTGCGCACACCCGCCTGCACGCGCCCCCTTGCTGCGATGGCATGATTGCACCGTTTATACGCGAGTGCAACTGACAAGGGCAAGTGCGGGGCGCGCAATGTCCAGGCTCCGTGCTTGGATCTGCCTGCATCAACACTGAGTCCGCGGACTCGGATCTATGCATAGGTCATCCGCGGCTCATTTGCACCACCGCGAGACCAGCATTTCCGCAAAAAATGGTGTTATTGCGCCCCCTTCATTTGCCCCTCCATGCACTGCGCCGTTGGTCGGTTGCTCTCCCACTGCTGGCAACTCAACGCTGGCAGTGCTCAGCTCAACTCAACTGCGCCAATCAATTTTTACTCTCGACAGGGCATCAAGTGGGAGTCCGCTGGCGCCCCTGCCGTGCTGCGCGGCTTGGTGGACGATGTGCGTGCCTGGGTCCCCTGGCGTGCAGCCAGTGGTGCAGCAGGGGAGCAGGCGGGCGCTGGAGACCCTGAGGTCGCGGAGCCCCCCTTAGGCTTACAGGTACTGCTACTGCAGTTGCGCTATGACAATACCGTTGGCGCTGCTGCAGTGCTGCTCCCATGTTTCTCGACCTGCCGCGCTGTTGTGCTCCTGCCTTATGCCGCAACCTGCTGCGCTGCAATACTGCTGCCGTGTGCCGTGACCTGCCGCGCTGCCGCTGCCGCTGCCCTGTCTTGCGACCTGCTGCGCTGCGCTGCTGCTGCCATGGCCTGCTCCGCCACGTGCCTCAGCCTTGGCTCTGCTGCACTGCTGATGCTGATCCGCTGCACTGCTCGTGCTGATCCGCTGCACTTCCGACGATGCTGCTGCTGATGATGTTGCTTTTGCCCTCCCGTGCCGCTGGTACGGCGCCCTCTCCTGCTGCCCTCAGTACTGCTGCATCATTGCCGCAGCGCCGCCTGCTTAACATCTGCTTGCATTGTATCTGCCTGCCTGCTCTGCATCTGCTGGAGCACCCCGCCCAGGCCACTGATGCGGCCGTGATGCACGGAGGCGGGTGCCCCGCCATGCGTGCACACCTGTGCAGGCCATGATGCACGAAGGCAGGTGTCCTGCCATGCATGCACACCTGTGCAGGCGATCACGTTTAAGGACCTCTGCAGGGTCATGCGCGCCACGGGGCCAATGTCCTATGGCCTGAGCTCTGAAGAGGACATAGAGCAGCTGCTGACGCTGGCGCTGGTCCTGCAAGAGCGCGAGGCAGAGGCGCGGGGAGGCCCCAAGCAGGACGTGGAGGAGAGGGCGGACGAGGAGGAGGGGGAGGTACAGCTGCCACAAGGGCGGTTGGGCTGGGGCCGATGGCAAGGCGCTGCGCGCATGGTAGGGTGGCTGCAGGACAGGAGGGCTTCTGCGCGCGGCGCAGCGCCGGAAGGCGGTGCGGCCGCCGCAACTGCGGCACGCGGCCGGGCGGCACTGCAGGAGTGGCAGAGCCGGCGCCGCCCTTGTGGGCGCGCACAGCAGTCGCCCTCCTCTTCGGAGCTGGACAGCGACAGCGACGAGGACCTGGCAGCAAGCAGGGCAGCTCTGAAGGCAGATGAGCGGCGGGAGGGGCTTCGCAGGCTGCTGGCCAGCAGCTTGGGGCGGCAGCTGTTTGGCGCACAGGGCGCTGCTGCTTTGCCTGGCAAGGTGGGGGTGAACTTGTGCGCATTGGTGCAGGTGCATGCAGCTGCAGGCATCATGTATGGTGCGCAGGCTTCCGTGTAAGCGCGCACAAACTGCTGCAGTGAGCACATATGTATGTGTATTGCCTGTGTGCTTTTGTTTGATGTTGCCGCACCTGATGGGCCTGAGGTTGTGGGCAGTGGCTAGAGAGGTGTAGGTGTGCGCACCCACCCGCACAGCTTCTTCTCCTGACAGAGCCTCTTTCAGTGCTTTCAGCGACAAGGGCGCAAGCACGGTCAAACACAAGCATGAACATGTACAAAGGTACACACATGTGTGCCTGCTGGTGCTTGCAGATCACACACATGAGTACCCGTGCACACATACGCGTACAAGTACCTTCTGGTGCTTGCAGATCATACACATGTGTGCCTGCTGGTGCTTGCTGATCACACACATGAGCACCTGTGCACACGTACACATACAAGTACCTTCTGGTGCTTGCAGATCACACACATGAGTACCCGTGCACATGTACACGTACATGGACCTTCTGGTGCTTGCAGATCACACACATGTGTGCCTGCTGGTGCTTGCAGATCACACACATGAGCACCCGTGCACACATACACGTACAAGTTCCTTCTGGTGCTTGCAGATCATCCCTGGCGGCGGCAATGCTGGCCCCCAAGAGCGGCTGCTGCAGTGGCAGCAGGCCAAGCTGCGGGAGCGCGCGCGCGAGGCGCGGCTCGCTAAGGCCATGGACGCACGCCGACGATGGCAGGAGATGGCGAGTGCGGCGCGGGGGGCGGGCCGGCGCGTCCAGGACCTGCCCGGTCAGGGCCTGGCGGCAATGCTGCTTGCTGCAGCGCGGCAGGTGCGTGGGCACAGGTGCACGCGTGTGTGCGCGCACATTTGGGTGTGTGCTTGTGTGCTCAAGTGTGTGCGTATGCGCTTGTGTGGTACCCTGTAGGCGCGGGCACCTACGCTCATGGTGCGGCCTCTGGTCTGCGAGCGGCAGTTGCCTCATGGCATGCAGTGCGCACGTGCTGTGTTCTGGTATGAGCACGAACATGCATGCATGTAATCCCCTGTGCATGTGTGCAATCTGATCTCCTTTGCATTTGTGTGTTTGATCCCCTGTGCAGGCGCGCCCCACAGCCAGCCTGCACATGGCCGCCTCAGAGCTGCGTGGCAAGCAGGCGGCTCAGGCCCGCCCGCTGGAGTCCATCGCCCACGGCGTCACCGCACTCATGGAGCAGAGCATCGTCCTGATGGACCAGCTGCGGGTAGGTGGCAGGACCATTCTGATGGACCAGCTGTAGGTAAGTGGCAGGGTTGTGCTGGTGGGTCAGCTGTAGGTAAGTGGCAGGGTTGTGCTGGTGGGCCAGCTGCGGTTCAGCATTTGCATCGCGGGTAGGTGCCTAACTCCAAGCGGATGGGTCAGCTGCGAGGGGGTGGCAACATCATGCTGATGGGCCAGCTGCGGTAGTGCTGCAGGTGGGTAGCAGCACCGTGCCCTGGCCGACAGATCCGCAGCAGGTGAGCACATACATGCGTGCGCAGGTGTCCCACTTGCATGTATGCATGCATCGCACGTGCAGGCGTCGCACATGCAAATCCTGGCCGCCATCAACATGACCCAGGAAACCCTGGACAGGCTGCGTGCCGCCAAAGCAGCCGCCGCGGTCGAGGCGGCCGCCAGGGCCAACGCAGCTCGGGGTTGGAGGCGCGCAGCAGGGGGCATGCTGGGCATGATGCGCATGCGCCTGATGGGGGCTGAGGCAGGCAGGGAAAGGGAGGCAGCGGAGCGGGCGGCCAGGGAGGCGGCAGAGAGGGCAGCCAGGGAGGCGGCGGAGCGGGCGGCCAGGGAGGCGGCGGAGCGGGGAGCGGCCAGAGCTAAGCGCCAGCTCACGCTGTCCTCCCTGGTCAGGGGCTTGGCCAGCTGGCGGCAGCCTGCTGAGGCCACCGAGGTGAGGCCTGTACAAGGAGCTGTGAGTGTTTTGGAGGCTGCACGGGGCTTTGAGGGTGTTCAGCCTGTACCCTCTGCGCCAGTTGACTGCTTTTGGGGGGGAGGGGGGGCACGGGTGATCCTGATCCTGCACGAATGCGGATGGCCCACACGCACGAGAGCATATGGCTTTGGGCTGGCCGTGCCACGGCTGAGCCATTCTGTGACCATTTCTGTCCACCCACCGCTCACCCTGGCGGTCTATTTTTGCTGGCAGGTGGCGCTGGCATGCAGGCACCCCAGCACGTCAGCATACGAGCACCTCAACTCATTTGCGCGAGCCACACACCTGCTCATTCCAAGAGAGCCGCCCATATTCTCATGCACCCATGTGAGTGCACCCTGCACTGCAGGGGCTGTCGCCCCCCCACCAACAAGACATCGAGGCAGGTCCGAGGGATAGGAGCCAACTCAGGCGCCGCGCGCGGAAGCAGGCTAAGCAGCAGCTTACTGCGGATCCGCCAGAGGATGCTGGGCAGCAACGTGGATGGGGTACGTGTGTGTTTCCCTTGTTATGCCATGGGTTTGTAGCAAAATGCACAAGCAGGTAGGGTAGATGAGTGGGCGCGAGCGCGTGCAAAAGGTGTGCGCTTGCAAAAGGTGTGCGCTTGCACAACACGTGCGCTTGCACAATGTGTGCGCTTGCACAACGCGTGCGCTTGCGCAATGTGTGGCTTGCACAACGCATGTGCTTGCACAACGTGCGTGCCCAAGCACGAGAGCGCATGTGGGCCCACGGGTGTGTGTGGTCGTTCACGGATGTGCACCAGTGTGCTTGGCTACGCACAGGTGGTTCACGGTGCTCGTAAACAGGTGCAGGCTCACCTTTCTCCTGGCTCACAGAGCGCCTCTGTTTGGTGCATGGCACTTGCCCTCCTGTAATTGTGCTGCACACGCTTGCTGCACATGTTGTGTTGACAGCCCACACATGAATCAGGAGAGGCCCAGTATCTTGTTCACTGGACCTTGGCTGAGATGGGCAATGTGTAACAAGCCATGCCCTGTCTGGTTTGTGCTGCAGCCCCAAGGCGCACACGCAATCGCCAGGCCGCAGAGGTGCGGAGGTGGAAGATGGTCGGGATTGAGGACAGACCAGCTTGGAGGTATTAAAAGTGTTTGGTGTCAGCTTGGAGGTTCTGGATGTGTGTGGTTCCCCGCTTCAGACACGCCCTTCTTAGCGATAAAAGTGCTTGCTCAAGGCGTGAGGTGTACGCTTGTGGTCCAGGCCTTGAGACAAGCTCCTTCTTTTGAGGTAATTAGGGTCATTGAGGGGGCTGTGTCAAGTTAAATTTTTGGTCTGTAGCAAATGCCGGAAGTAGATTGATAGTGTGCAAATCCTAAAAAGCAGCATCACAAGCATCCTTATCTGGCCAAGGATCAAGTTTCAGCTTCTAAATCATTTTTCGAGTAGCATCTCTGGTTGTCTGTTTCAAGTAAGGTTGCTTTAGTTTGACCACTGACCACCATACCTTCAGCATTTGCATTTGTTGTCATCCTGGCCAAAATCAACAAATAGCTTGTGTTAAGCTGCTCAGCGCTTCTGCGCCGCATTCGTATTTTTTTGTCATGAGGGTGGGTTGTTGTGCGGCTAGGATGAGCCTGCCTGAACCACTACTTTGGGCTCAAATTTGGCAAATAAGCTTGATGTACAATATGCATGATGGTACCTGCACATGTGCCGCTTTGTGGTCTCAATACGCTGCTGCCGACCGAGAGTTGCTTCAAAAACACAGGAGTTCTTGCTTATCTCCTTTTTGCATCATCACTGACTAGTTCAAGCTCGTCTTGTAATAAATACCAACAGTGTTACGTTTGTCCTTGCTTTTTTTGAAGTCGCTCTTGCTCATGAAAGGGAAGACATGGCACCTCAAGAGGGAAGTTTTAATATACATAAGCCCAGTTATTTTACTAGAATAATTCTAAATATGTCAAACCCAAAAGCAAATCACACTCTTCTTTTAGCCGACTTGGAGGTTACAGGCCTAGAAGGCTGCTCTGGCCCTCACCTGCCCTAGTCACTAGCCATGGTGGCCTTTCCCACAACACATGCTGCCAGTTAGCTGTTGTGGGCAGCTTCTGAGCATGCCACTGCCTTGAAGCTTATGTTCGAGATGCTATTAGTCCACTGCCTGCTCATGTCAGTACTTTTAATATAGGGGAAAACTACTGCCATGACTACAAGTATCTTGAAGGCTTTATAAGGCAATAAAATTACTCCCAACATCAATTCAGGTAAAGGGGCCACCTAGGGCCAAGGCACAGTGTGCCCCTAAATCTGAAGAATACTTTTTTTGCTTAAAAGCACGTGACTTGCTTGTAACCACCTCGCAAAAGCAAATTAATTTTGAAGGAAACATAGAACAGCTTAAAGTTGGAGGAAACCTTTTTTTTGTAAAACTTGACCTGGAAGATGGCCAAGGCTCACCTTAGATGCACATGCAAGCCGTCATTTTAAGCAGGGCGTTGGATTCAGCATCCTAGGCAACCAATTATTGTTCACAGACGACCAAAATGATGTATGAAAAGCTTCAAACAAAGCCTGACATTGCTGCAGGAAAGGAGGAAGGCTTGGGGCAATATAATGCTGCCTGTTCTGCTCTGCCGTTGCTGGCTGACCTTCAGCATTTTACGCCCCTCATTTGTGCCTGCCTCACACACACACACACACACACACACA
>LKMJ01004955.1_pt1 | contig 12554 bp, 8 predicted proteins | sample 643391 | NCBI WGS metagenome assembly LKMJ01 (sample SAMN04112250, study PRJNA286221) | soda lake metagenome | biome: soda lake; feature: Kulunda Steppe; material: water; isolation source: sample PL-Br10 brine of Picturesque Lake | place: Russia: Kulunda steppe | collected 2010-07
AAGTGGCGCAACTGACCCTGCACTTTGACGGCGCCACGGTGCCCGTTACCGTAAGCCTGGGCGTGGCAGACCAGATCCCCCAGAGCCTGAACCATTCCGAACAGTTGATCCAGAATGCCGATGATGCGCTTTATGCCGCCAAGGAGCACGGGCGCAATCGGGTATGCCGCTATCCGGATGATGTGGCGTCGGTCAAATAACCGGGCTGGGCTGACTCTCTTTGGGCTCAAATGCGAGGTGACGCATTGGCCAGCCACTCCCTCAGCGCCTGTGGCGCCAGTGGGTGGCAGAGCCAGAAGCCCTGGAGTCTGTCGCATTTGAGCGTTTTGAGCAGAATGGCGGTTTCACGGTCTTCGACACCTTCGGCGACCACCTCATACCTCAGACCGTGAGCCATGGTGATGGCGGTTTCCACAATGACACGTGAGCTTTCGCTGGTATGTACATCCTGGATCAGTGAACGGTCCAGCTTGACCTCTGTTGCTGGCAGCTGCTTAAGGTAGGAGAGCGAGGAGTAGCCGCTGCCAAAATCATCAATGGCAATATGCACGCCGATATCGGCCAGTTCTTTCAACGCGCGCCACCCCTTGTCCGGGTCGTCCATGGCGGCGGTCTCAGTGAGTTCAATGGTCAGATGGTGAGCGGCGATGCGTCGCTCTTCCAGCAGGGAAGTGAGCAGCTCAGAGAGTGTCCCTGAGACCAGGTCCCTGGCGGAGATGTTGATGGAGAGCGAAAGCTGTGGGTCATCACGCTGAAATGTTTCAAGGTCGTTCAGCCCCTGCTCGAAGGCCCAGCGGGTGAGCTGCGTGATGACGCCGGTCTTTTCCGCCAGTGGAATGAAATCACCGGGTGATACCCAGCCCCGTTCGGGGTGATGCCAGCGTATCAGCGCCTCCAGGCCGGTGACCTCTCCACTCGAAAGAGCGATTTTGGGTTGGTAGTACAGCTGCGTCTGATGTTGACTCAGGGCTTCTCTGAGGTCAGACATCAATGTCAGCCGACTTTCGTTGTAGATGTCGTAGTGGCGTGAGTAGAAACCGACTTCCATGTTGTCATGTGGTGCGATTTCCATACCAACGTGGGCATTGCGGATCAGAAGCGCCGCGTTGTCTCCGTGGTGGGGGTAGCTGGCCACCCCGAATTTCGGGTGCAGTTCAATGGCCAGATTGTCGAGTGTAACCGGCTTTGAAAGCAGCTTGAGTGCCCGGTCCAGGCCGTCGAAGCCATCGTCCACGCTGTCAGCGTTGACGAGAATACCAAAGGTATCCCCCGCGAGTTGGTAGACGGGCTCTGTGCGCCCTCTTTCATCAAGGCTGCTCTGCACGATGGGTATGTCGGCGGCCAGTTCGATCATCTGGTTTGCAATACGCTGCATCAGTCGCTCGCTGCGGGTCAGTCCCAGCGTCCGGTTGATCTCTTCCAGGCGCGTAATGCGACATACGCCGATCATGTAGTGACCCTCCGGATCGGCCTGGAGTTGGCCGTTGACCATGCGCTCGAAACGGTTGCGGTTGGGCAGGCCGGTTACTGGATCGCGCATCATCAGATCGGCCAGTCTGGCATTGGCTTCGTGTCGCGCCTTCTCTTTGCTCAGGCTTTCCGACTGTGCCGCAATCTTGTGTTCGCGTTCCCGGTAAAGGCGGTCCGCCAGCGCCAGAGTCAGAATGAAGGCCTCAACGCCTGAGCCAATCTGCATCGCGTGCTGGGTCAGCGTGTTTTCGGGGAAGAGCCCCATGGAGCGTCCAGCGGTGGCAAGAACGCCAATGGTGAGTGGCGTCCAGGCGATAGTGAAGAACATGCCGGCGCGTACGCCCTTGGCCCAGATAATGGGGCCGGCGACCAGCAGGAGAGAGAAAAAGACAAAAGCCGAGTAGGCGGAAAGTTGGATCGCGACGTTGTAGGGCATGGTCAACGCCACAGCTAGGTTTATGATCTCGAAGCCGATCATGGCGCGCATGGCGATGTCGAGCCGGGGGCTGTACTGCCTGGTCTGCAGGAATTTACGGGAGAAAAGCACTGAAAACAGCGCAAGGATCGGCATCGAGGCCAACAGCATGCGCTCATGAGTTCCCGGTGACTGCGGATACAGAAGCTGGAAGGCGTGGCCGTTGATGGAGCCAAAGAACATCAGATAGCCGGCAATCGCCAATGCGTAATACAGATAGAGCTTTTCACGCAGCGTAAGGAACACCGCCAGATTGATCAGAACGATGATGGTGATGACGCCGTAGTAGAAGAAATGCAGCTTCTCTTCATGGGCCGCCGCTTCGAAGAAGTGATGCTCACGCCAGACACGGAGTGGCAGGATCATTGAGCCTTCGGTCTGGACGCGCACGTAGAGGGTTTTCACCTGTTCCGGCGCCAGGTCAAACCGCAGCAGCATGTTGGGATGATTGACCTCCCTGGGTCGGAAGGGACGGTTATCTCCGGTGGCGAATTCGCGGATCTTTTCCCCGTCTGCATACACATGAAAGACTACATCATCGAGCTGGGAATAGCCGAGCTCGGCGATCAGGTTGAGGGCTTCCCCCGTCTGGTTATCTACTGAAAAGCGCAGCCAGTAGGCGGCTGTGGTGATGCCCTCAGTGGTGCTGCCGGATTCCGCCAGCTGCCATTGATCGACAGGGCGCTCCGCAATGTCCTCGACATCCGCCTTGCCCGATGGGTCCACCAGGTAGTGGAAGTGGCTCTGGATCGGGGTGGAGGGGGCTATGGTAATCGGCTCTGCCCCGGCCTGAACGGTACCGCACGCGCTCAGCAGAGTCATTACCACCAGAAAGTACAGAGCACGGGAGTACATCACAATCAATTCGCCAGACCACTACGTCAGTAAAAGGGTTGTTATACGTCCACTCAGTCTAGACAATTCTCAGCAACCCGATACTCTGCCACGAGCTGGTCAGTCGAAAACCCGCCTCTATCTGATGCCGGCTGTTACAGCGGCCATACCCACAGCAGCATGGGAACGCTGACGGCAACGACCAGCACCTCCAGGGGCAGGCCGAGTCGCCAGTAATCCCCAAACCGGAAGCCGCCCGGCCCCAGTATCAGCGTGTTGTTCTGGTGGCCTATGGGGGTCAGGAAGGCACAGGAAGCGCCAATGGCCACGCCCATCAGGTAGGAGTCGGGATTGACGTCCAGCTGGGCGGCACTGCTGATGGCAATGGGGCACATGACGGCTGCCGTGGCGGCGTTGTTCATGAAGTCCGACAGAATCATGGTGACCACCAGTATGGCGGTCAGAGCGATTATCGGGTTCCCCTGGGCCAGTGTGTCGAGCAGATAGCTGGCAATCAGATCCGCCGTGCCGGTTGTGGCCATGGCGCCCGCGACTGGTATCAGCGCACCCAGCAGCACGATCACAGGCCAGTCAATGGTTTCGTACACCTGCCGGGGCGGGACAATCCACAGCGCCATAAAGACCAGAACACCGGCGGCAAAGGAGATGGCCGCCGGCAGCAGGCCGAAGGCCGCACCACCGATGGCTGCGATCATCACCAGTGTGGCGATAATGGCCTGTTGGTTGTCCGGGATGGTGATGGAGCGGGTGGCAAGGGGCGCGCAGCCGAGTTCGGAGGCAAAGCCGGAAAGTGCCTCGGAGCGCCCCTGCATCAGCAGCAGGTCGCCGGCCTGAATGGGCGTCGAGCGCAGTCGCTTGATGGAGCGCATGCCTTCGCGGGAGATGGCCAGCAGGTTGAGGTTATAACGCGTGCGGATCGACAGCTGGTCGGCGGAGCGGCCAATGAGACCCGAGGTGGGCATAACCACCATTTCCTGGAGTCCGATATCGTCGCTGTCGCGATTGTCCTTTTTCTCTTTCTTTTCTTTTCCTTCTTCCTTGTCCTGTTCTTTCTCCTTTTTTTCGCCTTCAAGCTTCAGACCAAGACTGGAGAGGAGTCCGGAGAGCGCCTCGGGTTCGGCTTCTACCACCAGAATATCGCCCGGGTGAAGAACGCGGCTGGTATTGGGGGCTGACACCCGCACCTCGTTGCGGACCATGCCGATGACCTGGGCATCCGCTTCCTCGAGATCCGCCTCCAGCTCGTGCAGGTTCCTGCCCTCGGCTTTGCCGTTCTCCTCGACACGAACCTCGGTGAGGTAGGTGCCTGTATCAAAACCCTCGGCACCAGACTGTTCGCGTGAGGGAACCAGAAAGCGTCCCACCAGAATCACAAAGATCAGACCCAGAAGGGCGACCGCCAGTCCCACGGGCGTGAAGTCGAACATGCCAAAGCTGCTGCCCGCCGCCTCGGAACGGAAGCCGGAGACAATCAGGTTGGGAGGCGTCCCGATCAGCGTGGTCATGCCACCCAGAATGGTGCCGAAGGCCAGCGGCATCAGGACTTTGCCCGGCGTCAGTTCATGCTTGTGCGCCACCTGGATGGCAATGGGCATGAGCAGCGCCATGGCACCCACGTTGTTCATGAAGGCGGAAAGGACGGCGCCCAGACCAGCCAGAGCCGCAATGGTGAGCATGGGGCCGGCCTCGCCCGGCAGCAGTCGCTGAGCCAGCGCATCCACGGCTCCGGTTCGCTGCAGGCCATAGCTGAGGATGAGCACGCAGGCCACCGTGATCACCGCCGGGTGACCGAAACCGGTAAATGCCTGGTCGGAGGGGACAAGCCCGGCCAGAACACAGGCGAGCAGGGCGCCCAGCGCCACCATGTCATGACGCCACCGCCCCCACAGGAACATGCCCATGGTGACCGCCAGTATCGCCAGTATCAGGGTCTGATCCTGTGTCATGGATGCCGTCGCCTGCTCGAGCCCCAAATGCGAAGAAGCATGTTACACCGGTTGTCCATGCCCATACAGTGGCTAGAAGGTGCCGAGGAGCGTACCCAGAGTGATGAGCACGATCAGAGAGAGTATCGGCACGAGGACAGCCACCACGGCGATATCCAGGTAGGCCTGGCGGTGTGTCAGGCCGCATATGGACAGCAGCGTAATGACCGCGCCGTTGTGTGGCAGTGCATCCAGCCCCCCGGTGGCTACCGCCGTTACCCGGTGCATGAGCTCCGGGGAGACGCCGGCGGCCTGGCCCATGGTCACGTAGGTTTCTCCCAGGGTGGAAAGGGCGATGCTCATGCCGCCGGAGGCGGAGCCGGTCATACCTGCGAGTATGTTTACAGCGATCGCCAGAGAAATGAGTGGGTTATCGCCACCCAGCGAGGTGACCCAGGTGCTGATCATGTCGAATGCGGCCAGGGAGGCGACAACGGAGCCAAATCCCACCAGGCTGGCCGTATTGAAGATGGGAACCAGCGAGGCATTGGCGCCGCTGTCCAGTGTCTTGGTCACTTTGGGCAGGCGTTTCAGGTTGGTTGCCATCAGCAAAAGAATGGCAATAACCAGTGCCGAGATCACGGACCAGACCCCCCGGACGGAATCAAGACCAGTCGCGCCATATTGGGGCTGGGACAGATAATCCGTATTCATGGAAGGAATCACCAGGGCAGTGAAGACCAGGTTCAGGGCAATCACCAGAATGATGGGCATCACCGCAAGGAGCAGTGGGGGCAGGGCCTGAGGGGGGAGCTCCGGCGGCACTTCCATGACGTCGAACCCCTCGCCCGAGGCATGCTCGCGCAGTTCCCTGTCGAATTGCGGTGAGGCATCACTGTGATCACCATAGCCTTCTCCGGCGGCTCGTGCCTGGCGTGCGCGGTAGTTCAGCCAGGCCTGCCCCATCACCAGCATCAGCGCACCGGTGATGATGCCCAGTCCCGGTGCGGCGAAGGGCGAGGTGCCGAAATAGGGCATGGGGATGGCGTTCTGGATCGCCGGTGTGCCCGGCAGCGCCGTCATGGTGAAGGTGAACGCACCCAGCGCAATGGTGCCGGGAATCAGGCGCTTGGGGAGGTCGGCCTGGCGGAACAGGGCCGCCGCGACGGGATAGACGGCAAAGGCCACCACAAACAGCGATACCCCGCCATAGGTCATGACCGCGCAGGCCAGAACGACTGCCAGAATACCCCGGGCATCACCGAGCCACTGCACAATCGCCCGGGCCAGTACCTCCGCACTGCCGGAGTCTTCCATAAGCTTGCCGAAGATCGCCCCCAGCAGAAACAGCGGGAAATACTTCACAATGAAGTTTCCGGCCGCCCCCATGAATACCTGGGTATAGCTGGCCAGAAGGGGCGTATCCAGTGAGACCAACGCCAGCAGCGCGGTCAGGGCAGGGGCCAGAATCAGCAGGCTCACGCCCCGGTAGGCCAGGTACATCAGCAGTCCCAGGGCAACCGCGATCGAGATGACGCCGCTCATCTGGTTTGTCCTTCCTGGCGACTGTCATCCGCGTCGTCATGGCTGATGGGGCGGAAGCTGTCGCTGAACAGTTCATCCAGATCAAAGGTGGAGTGATTACCGATGGCGTCAAAGTGATCCGTCAGCCATTGCTCCGCCCACATGCGGCCGAGTCCGTGCAGATGGGTCAGGAACTCCCATTCCGCATTGAGTTTGCTGGATGCCTTGAGTTGCTCCACATCATGTTCCGCGTGGATCAGGTGAAGGCGCATGGCACGGTAACGCTCCAGCTCCAGGCCTTCAGACTGGATCAGCTGCTGCAGTAATTGTATGGATCGCAGCTCCTTGATCAGACTTGAGTTGAATGTGATTTCGTTGATCCGGTCCAGAATCTCGCGGCCGGTGGTGGGCAGTTGTTGGCGCACCATGGGGTTGATCTGGACCACGACCAGATCGCGACACCCCTGATCGTCCACCAGGGGGTAGAGCGCCGGGTTCCCGCTGTAGCCGCCGTCCCAGTAGGCTTCGCCATCAATTTCGACGGTTTCAAACATGTACGGAAGGCAGGCGGAAGCCATGACGGTATCGACCGACAGCTGGGGTTGCCTGAAGATTTCAGCCCGCCCGGTGCGCACATTGGTGGCGGTGACAAAGAGTTTGACTTTGGGGCAGGCGTTGACGCGATCAAAATCCACCTGTTTGGCAAGCAGATCCCTCAGGGGGTTGAGACCGAAGGGGTTAAGCTGGGCGGGCGTGAACAGCCCGGTCAGAGTCTCGTAGAGAAAGTAGCTGGGCGAGCGGTCCATGCTGTAGTTGCCCAGCAGGCGATCCAGGGGAGTGCGCTGGATGGGAGAGAATCGGGCCGCTTTGCTTACCGCTTCCCAGAAGTGGTTCAGTGCTTCACGGGCACCGGCACGGCCGCCACGCTGGAGTCCGTCGGCGACCACCACGGCGTTCATCGCGCCTGCACTGGTGCCGCTGATGCCATCAATTTCCAGGCGCTCATCCTCAAGGATGCGATCCAGCACTCCCCAGGTCAGCGCCCCGTGGGAGCCGCCGCCCTGGAGCGCGAGATCAATGCGTTTCGGCTGGGGTTTTGCCATAGCAGGTCCCTCATGCTATTGGATTCACCGTTCTACCATAAACCAACGAGCGGGGCAGGCACAGCGCTAATCATTCTTCAGGCCGGGCAGGCACAACTTAAGAGGTGAGCTCATGTTCACTTTTTGTAAAGTGACTGAGCGAAACGCGGTTCCATGGTCTAGGCTTCGATTAAAGGTTTCCCTGACAGACAATAATAACAATGCTCAAAAGAGTGCTCGTTCTTCTTCTGCTGGTAAGTATGGGGTGCTTCTGCATGGCCGCCGAGGCCGGGCAGGGCAGGCCGGAGCCTGTTGTCCTGGCGCCGGACTCCCTTCCCCATACCATCGCGGGTCAGTTCCAGTACCTGGTCGATCAGGACAGCGGGATGGATGTCGGGGATGTGCGGTCGGCCCCCGATGGGAGCTGGCAGTCCGTTGACTCGCCCACTCCCAATTTCGGTTTCACGGGGGAAACCTACTGGTTCCGTGGCGATATTGTTGAAACATCCCGGCAGAGGGACTGGCTTCTCAATCTCTCCTATCCGCTGCTCGATTACGTGGATCTATGGGTTTTCCGTGACGGCGAACTGATCGAGCACTACGAGACCGGTGACCGCCATGTGTTCTCCCAGAGGCCGATCGAATACCGGCATTTCCTGTTTCCTCTGTCAGTGCAGCAGGGCGAGTCAGTCAGGGTCTACGTCCGGATTGAAAGTTCCAGCGCGATTCAGATGCCGCTCAGCATCACCACCAGGGATCAGCTGTTCCAGACGGAACAGACGGTCCTGACATGGCATGCCATGTTCTTCGGCGTCATGCTGGTGATGGCTGTCTATAATCTGTTCATCATGCTGTCTACGCGTGATAAGGCCTATCTTCTCTACGTTTTTTTCGTTCTGGCCATTGCGGGCTTTCAGGCCAGTCTGCATGGTTTTGCCTATCAGTTTCTCTGGCCTGAATCGCCCTGGATGCAGGATAAGTTGCCGGGAATGTTTGTTGCCCTGGCGGCGCTGTTCGGTGCCTGGTTTCCTCTGGTGTTCCTTCACGTCAGAACCTATTCCCGTGGTTTGAGCCGGGTATTGATCACGATCGCCGTTGTAGCCGCCGTCTTGAGTCTGCTGGCCCTGTTTGTTCCCTATCAGTTCACCATACGCCTGTCGGCCGCGCTGGCTTTCATCTGCGTGATTGTTGCCCAGGTGACGGGGCTTTATGTCTGGTACCGCGGCTATAAGCCTGCCGTCTATTACAGCATTGCGTTTGCAACGGTTCTGGGTGGCACGGCCCTGATGATCCTCAACAAGTTCGGCCTGGTACCCATGAACCCTGTTACTGAGAACGGACAGCAGATTGGGTCCCTGGCGCTGCTTGTTCTGCTGTCCTTTGCGCTTGCCTATCGCATCAAGGTGCTGCGCGATGAAACCGAGCAGGCGCAACTGGAGGCGACTACGCGGCTTGAGCAACGCGTGCGTGAGCGCACCCTGGAACTGGAGGAAGCCAACTCAAAGCTTGAGAAGCTGTCCTCGCTGGATTCCCTGACCGGGACCTACAACCGACGTTACTTCTCTGATCAGCTGGTGGCTGAATGGAATCGCGCGTTGCGTGAGAAAAGTCCCATTGCTCTGATCATGCTGGATATTGACCATTTCAAGGAGTTCAATGACACCTACGGGCATCAGGCGGGTGATGAATGTCTGTGTTTCCTGGTGCGCCAGCTGCTGGGGGCGGTTTACCGTACTGCGGATGCAGTGGTTCGCTATGGTGGTGAGGAATTCGCCATTGTACTGCCCAACACCGACGCAGACGGTGCGGCAACCATAGCCGAGCGGATAAAGGATACTCTGGACAGGCATCCTTTTCCCGTGGAAGGCGGACAAGTCCCGATTACCGTCAGTCAGGGCATCACCGCCATGGTTCCGAACCTGAACGACACACCGGAGACCCTGATCCGTCAGGCCGATGAAGCCCTGTACCGGGCGAAGGAGACCGGTCGTGATCGCTTCATCCGTTATGACTGCATGGCTGGTGAGTCACCGGGCTGAACCTGATTGCAGCGCCGGTACTGATCCGGCGTGACGTTGAACCAGCGTTTGAATGCACGCCTGAAACTGGCGCTGTCGTGATAGTTCAGTAATCCGGCTATTGCCTCAACCGACATATTGCTGTCACGCAGATACCTCTGGGCCTGTTGTGACAGTATCTCGTCGCGTATCCGACGGAAGCTGGTCCCCTCCTTCTTAAGCCGTCGTGCCAGTGTCCGTTTGCAGATGAATAGAGCGGCTGAGGCCTCTTCTTCGCTGAGGACTCCGGGCGGGTGTGACAGCATCATTTTCTGGATCTGATATTGACAGCTTTTCCTGTTGCGCTGCAGTTGGGCGAGCATGGTCTGGCACTGCTGCAGCGCCATCATATAGTTCTCGTGATTGGCGGATGCATTTGGCAGCCGACACACTTCAAGTGGGATTTTCAGTGAGATGGATTGCGCCTCGAATTCGATGGGGCCAGGTATATGATTCGGATAACGGTCACTGTACTTGGGCTCTTCGTGAGCAAAACAGGTAATGGCCTCTTCAACGCGGCGGCCGACGATGAACTCCGCGCTGTCAAAAAAGATAACAGCAAATATCTCACTGAGAACGCGCAGGAGTTGTTCCTTGAGCGCCATATCAAAGGAGCAAGTCACCTCCAGCCAATCGTCCTCCGTGACCAGATCCAGCCGGGCAATGTTCATCCGGGTCGGGAGAAATGCCTGAAACGCCTCCAGGGCGGTGAGCAGATCCGGGCTGCTGTTGACCAGAAAGCCCATCGCGCCGTGAGTGGGAGAGGTCAGGCGCTGGCCCAGGCGCAACCCAAAGGTGGGGTCATTCGCCAGGCGCAGGCTGTTCTGCAGAATCTGCAGTTGCTGTTGTGGGGTGAGCAGGGTGTCTTCGTGCAGGAACTGATCCACTGAAAGGCGGGTCATTGTCAGCAGATCAGACACCTGATGGGACTGCAGCCCCAGTTCCCGGGCAATCAGGCGGCTGTAATTGGAGGGGATGCACGCCAGGCTCAGATCTTTTTCGCGCATGCTGTTCCACCAAATCAACTGGGTGAGGGCGAAGGCCCGATCTGATCAGGTTCGCCTGAATCTGCCCAAAGAGTCTTTTAATGACCCCCTTGTGTCAAGTAATGACCTGCCTTTGCCAGGTCATCGCCCCTAATCTGGGCTCAGCTGCATTCATCGGCTGAGCCAATACATGCGAGGGGTTTATGGGACGGATTACCTTTATTGAACATGATGGTACGGAGCACGTGGTTGGGATCGAAGAGGGTCGATCCCTGATGGAGACCGCAGTCAGCAATGGTGTACCAGGGATCGATGCGGACTGCGGTGGGGCATGTGCCTGTGGGACCTGCCACGTCATTGTCGATGGGGACTGGATCCAGGCCACAGGCGGGATCGATGCGGTTGAGCAAGGCATGCTGGCGCTGACGCCGGAGAAGACCGACACCTCCCGTCTTTCCTGCCAGGTGCCCGTTTCGGAATCGCTGGATGGTCTGGTCGTACGCCTTCCTGAATTCCAGATGTAAGCTGTCACACCGAAACGTGCTGGAGGTTGTTTATGCATACTCTGAAGTCCATGCTTGAGCCTGTCTTACAGCCGGTTATGGACAGGGCAGCGTCTTCTGTTCCCATTCACTGGCAGATCCGGGGCGCCCACTCTTTCCAGAGCGTGAAGCAGCGTCTCGGGAAGGCCAGGGAGGTGCCGGTGTTCAGCGAGACGCCGCTGCCGGATGTGTCCACTCTTGCGCTGGAAGACATTGATGTCAGTAATCCCTTCCTGTACCGCCAGGGTCTGTGGCATTCCTATTTCAAACGGCTGCGGGATGAGTGTCCCGTGCACTATCAGAAAAACAGTCCTTTCGGGCCGTTCTGGTCCGTTACCCGATATGAAGACATTATGTTCGTGGATACGCGCCATGATCTGTTTTCCGCCGAGCCGATCATTTCCATAGGGCCCCAGCCCGAAGGCCTGGAAATAGAGACCTTCATTGCCATGGACCCACCAGAGCATGATGTGCAGCGCCAGGCAGTGCAGGGTGTGGTGTCACCGAAGAATCTGGCGCAGATGGAAAGCCTGATTCGTCGTCGTACCGCCGATGTTTTGGATGATCTGCCCGTCAACGAGCCGTTTGACTGGGTGCAGCGGGTATCCATTGAGCTGACATCGCGCATGCTGGCCACGCTTTTTGATTTTCCCTTTGAACAGCGTCATAAGCTGGTTTACTGGTCGGACCTGGCTGCGAGCCCTCCGGAGTCAACCGGCGGCACTGCGAACACGGATGAAGGGTTCAGGGCCGCTGCGGATATGGCCAGAGAGATGTCACTGCTGTGGCGGGAAAAGGAGGCAAGGAAAGCGGCCGGTGAAGAAAGCGGGTTTGACCTGATGAGCCTGCTGCAGGCCAATGACAGCACTCGCGACATGATCAGGCGCCCCATGGAGTTCATGGGCAACATGGTGCTGCTGATTGTGGGCGGTAACGATACCACCCGTAACTCAATGACGGGCGGTGTGCTGGCGCTCAATCAGTTTCCGGATGAATTCACCAGGCTCACGAACAACCCCGGACTGATCCCCAGCATGGTTTCGGAAATCATCCGGTGGCAAACGCCTCTGGCCTACATGCGCCGTGTTGCAAAACAGGATGTGACACTGAAAGGGCAGCTCATCAGAGAGGGCGACAAGGTGGTCATGTGGTATGCCTCCGGTAACCGGGATGAGCGTGCTTTTGCGGAAGACCCGGACCAGTTCCGGATTGACCGTAAAGACGTGCGTAAACATCTCTCTTTCGGTTTCGGCGTGCACCGCTGCATGGGCAATCGTCTGGCGGAAATGCAGCTGCGCATTCTTTGGGAAGAGATACTGAAACGTTTTGATGACATTGAGGTTCTTGAGGAGCCGGAACGCGTCCAGTCCAATTTCGTGCGCGGTTACAGGAGGATGGACGTGAGAATCACGCCCAGAGCCACTTCCTGAACATCTAGCGTTCGAACACGAATTCCTCGTACAGCAGCTCCTCGCACTGGCGGCGCTTTTTATCCAGATCCTGCTTGGAGCTGCCACCCAGAAACAGCAGGGCAACCCGGTAACTGTAGCTGTCCTGGTCCATGAGCTCAGACAGGTATTTGCCCTGTTCCGCGACGACAATGATCTTGGAGTCGGGAATGATCTCCTGCTCGATCCG
>LKMJ01004956.1_pt1 | contig 12547 bp, 16 predicted proteins | sample 643391 | NCBI WGS metagenome assembly LKMJ01 (sample SAMN04112250, study PRJNA286221) | soda lake metagenome | biome: soda lake; feature: Kulunda Steppe; material: water; isolation source: sample PL-Br10 brine of Picturesque Lake | place: Russia: Kulunda steppe | collected 2010-07
ATATTTTTATACATGTATATATGTCACACACACACACACACACACGCATGCATGCACGCACGAAAACACACGCACACACACGCATGCATGCATGCACGCACGAAAACACACGCACGCACACACATACACAAACACATACTCACTTACACGCACACTGTATGTGACATATATACATGTATAAAAATATATGTATATATGTGACATGTATATACATATATGCACATGCGCACACGTACACACCCATTCTTGCACAAGACTTAAGGTCACACACACTAGCATATGAATGCTTGCATGCATGCAGACGCATGGGCGTACGCACACTCAAATCCATGTCGTCAGGGAACCCTGAGGGTGTAGTCCTCCTTCCTTTCCTCCCTGGTTTATGATTTACCGACTATTTTGAAAATTAGAAACGAATGTCTGATTTATAAGAGTTGTAAATTATTCAGGGTGGGAAAGGTGCAAGGTTAAACAAGGTGGCCAGCAGTTTTAGAGACTGGACTTCAATCCAAGGCTTCTAGTCAAAAGCATGTAACCACCACCCGATGAGCTTGTGGGAGGAACAGTTATCCATTATGTACATGTGTACGCAAACATAAGTGCAAATCATAAGAGCATTTCTGGCCGATAATTTTGTTTGACCCAGTATCTGTCCGTCAAAGAAAATAATGTCTATTAAAACATGAACCAGCCGTCAGCAAGCAAGAAGCACACCTGCGAGGACACATGCTTAACAAGAGACCGTAATCTGACAGTGTCTAACTTTCTAAAGGCCCTACTCATACCCAACTCGTCACTTGCTCTAAGAGACACTGCCAGTAAATGGCACTGGAGCACTAATGGAGAATACATTGCTACAGTCCAGACTCATGCCACCTCTCTGCTAGCTTATCTCTTCCCTGTCCAGCCTTGTTCTGCTGCTTGTCATCCTCCAGTCCTTCGGGAAGGGCTTCTTGGCCTTCAGGGAGGGGTACCACTGCAATAGGGCATGTTGTCCGAGTCACCGTTGTCAGCCAAGGGGCCCCTAACTCTCAAACATAGCATCGCAAAGCTTGTTATGCAAAATATGTGGATGGGCCTGCAAGAACTTAAAAATTTTCCTTTGTGGAAAATAGACTGTAAAAATGCCATGGTAAAAATGTGTGGCCTACTAAGTCCAATTGGTGGGGACATCACATAACCTGCCTTGGCTGTGCATGGCATGCTTAACAAACTCAGGCATCAATCATCTTTTCGTGTGTTCATGCCTTGTCACGTGTTGCTAAGGCAGGTCAAACCTTGAAGTGCCCTTGACATCTTAACAGAAACAAGGCAAGTTTGTGAGCATGCTTGCATGCAGCAAGAGAGTACGTGCTGTTCCTCCCTCTGTGCATTGTTCTCATGACTCGTAAGTGCGTCAACTTTCTTACAGGGCTTAACCATACACACACGCATTTTCATGCAAGTGTGCCTGCCCACGTGCCTGTGCCGAATGCCCACGCTTGTGCACGTGTAAGCTCGCACTGGTATGCACGCTCGTGCGTGTGCGAAAGTGTTATCATGGGCATTGTCGAGTGCGCATTTCTGCACCATCATGCTCGCATGTATTTGTGTGCATCTGTCCTCCACTCACAGTCATCAGGGAGGGTTTCTTTCAGCCATGCATCATCGATAACATCTAGCAGGTGTGGCTCACTAACAAGCCGCTTGTCTACGGTTTCTGACATTTAGCATTTAACTCTTACGTCTGGGTCCGTTTCTAAAAAGGACCTGCACGATGACGACAGAGTAATTAAAAATGATGGAGCATCGAAATCTGGTGTCAGTTTGAATCCGTGCGTATCCATGGCGGGTGAGGCCGAGAGAAGGGCAGTCCCAATTGGGGCTCCCAGGCAAGGCAGACCCCCATCCTATGCGGATGTGAAGTACTGGTAAGATTTTTGCAGGCTCAGCTTCAAGCAGCAGACTTCAGCAGCAAGCAAACCGTGAATTCCAAACCCTCCCTCCTTTCCTTTGCAGGGATGCGCGTTACAACTTCCAGCCAGCAGAGTTTGACTGGTAAGTTTTTCTGAACTTGGTGGACCTATCATGGTCTCATCAGCGCTGCGTCTTGGTTCAGGCCACTGCATTGATCCTGTCATGAGGGAGGGGCACTCAGCGCTGCAACGCAAAGAGAGGATCACACCTCTCCTCTTGCTCTTAAACTGATGAACATCAAATAGAGAAGGAGCCTCCACTTTCTGGCCAGAGTACCCAATTAGCAACTTTGCAAACGTACACTAACTTTCAGTACCTGAATGCGTGTTGACGGTGCTTTGTACAGGCAATCCACACAGTGCACATCAACATCATATGGTCACAGGTTTTATGGCTGGTCAGCGGTGCAGAAGCTAGTAAAGGAGTTCATTCCCAAACATAAGCCCTGCCTGCACGTGGGATGCGGCAACTCCAACATCCAGAGTGGCATGGGGCGCTCTGGCTACCAAGTTACAAATGTGAGTGGCACTGCCTCTCAAATGTGACACTGCAGTGCATATGTGAGCCTGCCGTCAGGTTGGATGCTGCAGGGGTAAGGTGTGCGTGCAGGCATGAGCGATGCTGTGACAGCTGCGAATCAGCATGGGCTGCATGGGTGCAAGCATTTGTTTTGTACTGTATGGCCTGTTTAGGCCATGTGTCAGAAGCAAATGGTGCGCCCCCCCCTTTCTGCAAAGCGCTCCTCCCAGCACAGCGTACCCCCCGCATTGCGTGCAACAGGCATCAATACCAACAATAGTGTGCGGGGGAGGGGGCGGGGCAGTGGCGCTGGCAGTGCTTGGCAGCTCAGGACTCAGGAGCTCAGAACTCAGGAGTGTAGTCAGGGCTCCTAGTGGGTGTCAGGGCTCCTCGTCGGTGTCCGCTGGCGGGTGAGGGCGTGGTCAAGGGGAGGCAGTGTGCGCGCGCACACATGCAAGCGCACACGCAATTCTAGTGTCCCGCATGGGCAACATGGAAGACAAGCGCCTCAAACAAGCAAATTGGCTCTGACACAAGGCTTAAATCATAGTTAAGTACAAAACATGTGCTCCCACTGCGCACGACCTGCTTTTAGCTTGCAAGCCCAGGCTCCAGCCAGTTGCAGCAAGAATAGGCAAACCCACACCCACGCCGGCCTTATGGGCGGCACCTCTTGCCGTGCTCCCCTCCTTACCTGCGCATGAGCTTGTCCTGTGCTTAGGGTTCTCGAGAGGTCCAGACTAGGGCACGGGCTGTGTGACATGTGCAAGGCATGCGCGCCCCCACCCTTGGCGGGATGTTGGCGGGGATGAGAGGGGGACGAGGTGGCAAGAGGAGGACACCACACAGCGGCTGGACTTGCCTAGTGTGCCTTTGTGCAGATGTACTGGCGTGCGCGCCTGTATGCGCTGTCCACCTGCCCTGATGTGCCAAAGCACTGATGTGCCTGTGCGCGTGTGCTCACATGCTGGGCAGGTGGACATCAGCCAGGTCGTTGTGGCCCAGATGCAGCTGAAGCACAGCGGCTTCCCCAACATGGAGTACGTGTGCGCCGACTGCCGGGACATGCCCTGCTTTAGGGACTGCAGCTTCTCTTCGGCCTTGGACAAAGGTGCCCAGACGCGGCGTGGGCCTGGGGAAAGAAGAGGGGGTGGGGACAAGTGCAGCTGCGCGCGCTGGCAGGGGGCCATCATCATCCTGCATTGTGCTGGCAAGTGTGGTGCCTTCACAACCAGCGTGTACCTGGTTGTGCTGCCCCATGTTGGCGCGCATGGTCAGAGGCAGAGACGGGGGCGTGTGCGGCAGCCACCCCAGCGCCCTCTGTCCCCCCCGCCCTCGTTGGAGAGCAGCTTGATGTTGCACCTTGTGCTCATGGCCCTGAGGCGCGGCAGAGCCTGTGAGGACCCTATACCCTCCCCCGCCTTGTCCTCCTTGGATGCTGGGCCCCCTACTGGCCCAGCACGCACACCTGCCCCGCGCAGGAGTTGCATCAGGATCATGCAGCGCCTAGAGGCATTTTTGGTCAGAGCGCTCCAGGGCGCCCCAGCCCATCCACAGCTGAGCAGGCGCGCACAGTGCGCAGGTGCAGCAGCGCGTGCTCGCCCAGCACCCTTGCTCTCTGCCGGTGCTGGAGGAGTAAAGACCCCCACGGCGCACTCAGCAGGCCCATGGACTACGCCGCCTCAGTGCTGTGCTGTGCTGTGCACGCAGGCACGCTGGACGCGCTGCTGTGCTCCCAGGACGGCTTGGACAATGTGCGGCGCATGCTGTGCGAGGTCTCCAGGTGGGGCGGGTGCTGTGTGAGGTCCCCAAGTGTGGTGGGGTTGCTGCGTGAGATCTCCAGGTTTGGCGGGGACCTGTGTGAGACGTTTAAGTGGCTCAGAGGCTGTTCGTGCGTGCGTGTGTATATCCCAGGCAGCAACAGCGCATTTTTTTATCACACAGGGCAAGGAGTTTGATCTGTGTGGTTTCCCAGGCGCAGCACAACCCGATGAGCAGGGCTTTGCGAATGTGAGCAGTGCCTGGCTCGTGGAACTGAAACCACAGTTGCAGCTTGGGCGGGTGCTGCACGCAGCTTGATCTACCGGCAGCTCCACGGGCGCGAGACGCTCAGTGATACGGGCATGCACCGTGCTACATGCAGCTGCAATGGTGTGCATGGCAAGCAGAGCGCAACTGCAGTGACGCATGGCAAGCAGCACACAGTTGCAGCCGCATGCACGAACTGAGTTGAATGCACGGCTCTCAAGTGCAATCGCACTCAACCCTGAGAGCGTGCGTGTGCAAGCAGACATGCGCGATGTACGTCCTGGCTTGTCACCAACCAGCATGCATGGAGCGCATGCACGCAGCCATTGTTGCGCCTGGTGTGCACAGGCGCAAGTGCTGCATGCGTGCGTGCACACGTGTGTGTGTGTGTGTGTGTGTGTGTGTGTGTGTGCGTGCGTGCGTGCAGGGTGCTGCAACCGGGGGCTGTGTTCCTGGAGATCTCCCTGGCAGACCCCACCCAGCGCCTTGCCCTGCTGTGCCGGCCTGAGCTCAAGTGGGACGTGTCTGTGTGCCTGCTCCCCCGCGCGGACCTGCAGCACATGGTGAAGCAGCCGGGCAGGTGAGCGCATGGTGAAGCAGCCAGGCAGGTGAGCGGTGGTGGTGCATGGTGAAGCAGCACATGGTGAAGCAGCACATGGTGAAGCAGCGCATGGTGAAGCAGCGCATGGTGGTGGTGCATGGTGAAGCAGCACATGGTGAAGCAGCGCATGGTGGTGGTGCATGGTGAAGCAGCGCATGGTGAAGCAGCCGGGCAGGTGAGCGGTGGCAACACGGGGCTGCAAGCGCACGAGCATGCGTGCGTGCATGCGTGCGTGCGTGCGTGTGTGCGTGCGGTGTGATTGGAAGTGCAGGCTCAAGTGTACATGTTCACGTCTGCGTGCATGTGTGTGTGCAGTTGTGTTTAGGTGGTGTGTGTGCTGGTGTAAGCGTGTTCATTCCTTTTTGGTGCTCCACATGCCTGTTACGTGGTGTGGTGTGATGCAAGGCCGTGTTTGCACTGTGTGCTTGCGTGCCTGTGTGAGCGCCATTTCGCTTGTGTACGTCTGCAAGTCATGGCGTGTCGGAAGCTATGCATGCTGCTGGTGATGATGCACAGAAGGCGTAAGGGCTGTGAGGAAATTGGACGCGCAGTGCGCGCGTGTGTGCAGGGCGCCCAATCCGCAGGGCGTGCCTGCGGTTGCAGTCAACAGAAGATGACGCGTCCAACAGACCGTGCCATAGGGGTATTATCTGAAGTGCAAATTCACTCCTCAGTGTGTGGCGCCTCTGCGCGGACGAGGCTGCAGGGGCCAGCATTGCTAGCATCCACGCAGGTGCCTCGGTACTCTCACCTGCTGTGCAGGGCGCTGCCCACCAGTGGCGCGCAGAGGAAGCAACCGCATGCGCCCTGGATTCTGTGCATGCTGTGCGCAGGACGCTGCCCACCAACGACACCCTGCACCCTGTGAAGTTTGCTGGCCCATACCCTGTGGATGTGAAGACCATGACGCTTGGTGGGGCCCATGGGGATGCGGGTGGGGTCGTGCTGCTGCTGCTGCTGATGGTGGTGGTGGTGGTGGTGGTGGTGGTGGTGGTGACGACATGACACTTGGTGGGGCCCATGGGGATGCGATTGGGCTGTGCTGCTGCTGCTGCTGTTGATAATGATGATGATGATGGTGATGATGATGATGATGGTGGTGGTGATGGTGATGATTTGGAGATCTTAGTGCTGGTGGCGATGCTGATAAAAAGTGTGAGGGACGATGGTGTTGGTGACGATGATCATGATAATAATGATGGTGATGATGATGGTGGTGGTGGCAGCGATTATGGTTGTGTTGGTGATCATGTCAAGATGACAGACTGCAAGAGCGCTAGGGTTTTTCCTGCTGCTCCATGCAGGCAGGCAAGTGCACAGGGCGTGGAGGGCCGCGCATATTCTGCTTTGTGGGAGGCAAGGTTGGGCACTCACAAGTTCCCACAAGCCCTCGCAAGCCCCCTAAGCCCCACAGGCCCTCACAACCCCTCTCAAGCCCCCTCAAGCTCACAATCCCTCACAACCCCTCACAAGCCCTTCGCCCCCTGCCTCACTCACGCCCTCACAAGCCCCCCCCTCTCGCCCCCTGCCCCCTTTTGTGCAGTTGGGCTGAAAGACCTGGCAGCCACGCCAGACAACTTCTATGTGTACGTGTGTAGGAAGGAGAAGCTCGTTCTCAAGGTGCGTGCCAGGCTGGGCAGCACACCGGCTATGGCCGCATCAGCTATCCGGCGCATGCGCATTCCCTTAGGAAAGAGGATGGATGGAGGGGGGCAGATGCTGCTGCCATGCCCCTCTGCTGCGGAGCATCTCGTGGAGGTGCCGTGGCCCTGGCTGATGGGCTGCAGACCCCGTCATAAAACCGTGTCTTTGTCAGGGGTGGTAGACCTCGCCATGGTTTTGTGACCTTAGTGGAGGTGCAGTAGATCTCGAACTCAATATGAGACCCTCTGCGGCGTGCTATAGACCCTGAACAAGGCGATGTAGCCCTCTCCACTCCGGGATGCATCTGCCTGTGTGGCAGCGCTGTCAACCTTGTCATAGGGCCCTGAGGGTCTCGTAGTGCTGCGGCCGCCTCCATCGCAATGCAACCCCCCTGCAAGTGTGCTGTGTGCCGTGTTGCCCCGACGCCAGCCTTGCTGTCATGACGCCAGGCTTGCAGCCACGAGGCCTGTTTTGCTGTCATGACGCCAGCCTTGCTGGCATGAGGCCAGTCTCGCTGTCATGAAGCCTACCCTGCTGTCATGAGGCCTGCCCTGCTGCCAGCACGCGCTGCCTTTGCACTGCACTATAGCGCTGCCCTTCTGCTGTGATGGTGCTGTGCAGAGCGACAGCCCTGTGGCACTGCCAGCAGGATGGAAGGACGCAGCGCGGCAGGCTGCAGAGAGGTGTGCAGGAGTGCATGGGCTTGCGTGGGTGTGATGAGTTGGGCTGGCAGGTCGGGGAGAGGTGCGCGGCTGTGCAGGAGCAGGCGTGCACGGGTGTGGTCTGCCAGGCGCTGTGTGGACTTATGTGCGTGCACCATCGGACACATCTCTGGGGCCGGCCTCCCCGCGCTTGGCTCCCCCCGGCTTGCCTTCTCTTGCAATCAGCGGTTATGGGCATATGCTGCATTACGTGGCTGCCCTGCTCCCCACTGCTTAACCTGGCCTGCAGAGCTGTGTTGGACATGCAGGGCTGTGCTTTGGCAGCTCTCTGAGGGAACTGGGGACCCTCCAGCACTTGATGGGTCTGGGCTGAGCCCATCGCTGCAAAAGACACCCACAGGCATGTCTGAATGCCCGCAGCGCCTGTATGCACACAAGTAAATGCGCGCAGGCTCCAGAAGCAGCTGGGACTGCAGCAAGACCTGCTTGCCTTCCAGCGCCACGCACGCGTGCGCAAGCAGCACCCCAGGGCGCACGGCCGTGCAGGTGAGCTCCTGCAGGTGTGAGGCGGTACTCTGCCTCGCATTGAAGCTCGCCACAGAGCAAGCAGGAAGCAGAGGGGAGCACGCGCACCGCACAAAAGGTGGAGGGGATCTGCCTCACATTGAAGCTCGCCACAGAGCAAGCAGGAAGCAGAGGGGAGCACGCACACCGCACATAAGGAGGAGGGGGGGATCTGGCAAGGGCGCGCATATGCTCGCGCGCGCTTCACTCCCCTGCGTCTCGCGCACCGCACAAAAGGAGGAGGGGGGGATCTGGCAAGGGCGCGCATGCTCGCGCGCGCTTCACTCCCCTGCGTCTCGCGCACCGCACAAAAGGAGGAGGGGGGGATCTGGCCAGGGCGCGCATATGCTCGCGCGCGCTTCACTCCCCTGCGTCTCGCGCACCGCACAACAGGAGGAGGGGGGGATCTGGCAAGGGCGCGCATGCTCGCGCGCGCTTCGCTCCCCTGCGTCTCGCGCACCGCACAAAAGGAGGAGGGGGGGATCTGCCAAGGGCGCGCATGCTCGTGCGCGTTTCACTCCCCTGCGTCTCGCGCACCGCACAAAAGGAGGAGGGGCGGATCTGCCAAGGGCGCGCATGCTCGTGCGCGTTTCACTCCCCTGCGTCTCTCGCAGCCGCACAGGATCTGAATGGCTGCGAGGGGTCTCCTGGGTTGCGAGGGGTCTCCTGGGCTGCGAGGGGTCTCCTGAGCTGCGAGGGGTCTCCTGAGCTGCGAGGGGTCTCCTGAGCTGCGGCGCACCAGATCAGTGCCATCACCGCCACTGCCTTCCCCGCCACTCGTGGCACCATTGATCATGGTATCATGTATACATGATATCATCATACCATGATCATGCGCACAGCACCCTCGGGCACGCAACTGCGCTATGGGCGTCTGTAGCTCAGGCAGGCGTCTGCGGCTCAGAGGCAGCAGGCACGTGTGGCCGCCTGGCCAGTCACTATTTGGTGCTGCGGCAGCTGGAGTCCATGAGTGGGAAACAGGTGCAACGTCCACTTTCTCGTCCCCAAGTCTCAATCCCAAATGCCAAAATGCCATTCCCATACCCCACTCCAAACCGCCAAATACTGCCTAGGGCGCCGTGGCGAGTCTTGCCCGTCATTCTCTCCACCCTCTGCGCGTGTTAAACAGGCACAATACACGCCGGTTCACGGTGCTCATGTAGATAAGCTCGTACAAAAGTATGAGGGGTGCGCAAGCCCCCCCCGCCCCTCCCTCTCCTCCCCAGCTGGACATGTGTGTGTATGTGTGTATGTGTGATGTAGCCTGTATGTATATGTGTGTATGTGTGTGTATATGTGTGTATGTGTGTGATGTAGCCTGTTTGTATATGTGTGTATATGTGTGCATGTGTGTGTATATGTGTGTATGTGTGTGTATATGTGTGATGTAGCTGCCATGGGCCACGACTTGCACAAGCTGCACGCTAGGCGGGCTTATGAAATGAGCCGGCACACTGAAAAGCTGGCGCCCCACATGCAAATCACTGCTCGAGTGTCCTCACGCGCAAATCACTGCTCGAGTATCCTCACGCGCAAATCACTGCTCAAGTAGCCTCACGCACAAGTGTGTGGGTGAGCGACAGGCGCGCGCTCTGTCACTGCCTTCTGTTCCCCCCTCATCAATGCGTTACCATCCCTTTCAATGTTTCGCGCCGCCTGCATCCTTTGCCTGCAGCCCTTGCCGCAGCAGCGTCTCCCCCTGGCCACACAGGCGCGGGCCGCGTGTCTCTGGCAGAACTGCTTATGCTGAGCCCAAAGCTGCTTGCACCAGGTAAGCACGCTTGCACCAGCTGAGCACGCTTGCACCAGCTGAGCACGCGGCACATGCGGCGGGGTGGTGCTGGCTTTGTGTGAATGCGCGTGCGTGTGCGTGTGCGTGTGCACGTTGCGCATGTTTGTGTTGTGCGTGTATTGTGTGTGTACGTTTGCGTGCAAGTGGAAGCGCGCATTGACAAGTGTGTGCAAGACTTGCTTTGGCACGTGGCCGCAAGCCCGCCAAATCGTGAGCACGCTGCCCTTTCTTCTGATGCACGAATGGGTGCTCATGGTGCTGTGGGTGGGCAGCGCCGGTGTGGGGTGCAGCCTGTGAGTTGGTCACGGAGTGCCAAATTCATCTGCTGCCCTGCCGTGGGTGCACGCCCGCGTGGTGTCAGCTCCTAATGCGCTTACACAGGCCTCCCCACCCCATCCCTAGTGCCTGCCTTCGCATGGGCCCGCGCGCAGGCATCACGCCCCGTGCACCCACCCTTCCCCCCCACAGAGCCAGCGATGTCGGATCCGCGAATTTGCCGCTCCTCAGTCCTTCTCCCAGTGCCCAGGACCTCAGCACCATCCCCCCCCCACTTTGCACAGGCACAGCCGCAGCCGCAGGCGCAGCGGCAGCAGGCAGCTGCAGGGCCCCCCCACCTGCCCAGCCCCAGCAGCCGAGTGCTGCTGCAGCCAGCACCCGCGCACGAGCCGCCTCGGTGCCCACCAACCTGCATGGCATGGCCGCGGCAACAGCGGAGAGCGACTGCGGCGGCGCCGCCAGAGGTGTGTGCGCGGGGGCGCTGGAGCAGGAGTGGAGGGACGCGCCCGGCAGCGCCAGCCTGGGAAGCCTGCAGGGCAGCAGCCTGCTGTGCAGCAGCGAATTGGAGCAGGAGGCACCCCCGAGCATGCTGAGCACCTGGCAAGCGCCTGCTGCAGGGGTGGGCAGCAGCTGCGTGGGCGACACGGACGCCGCGTGCAGCGCCGTCTGCAGCAGCTGCGGGGCGAGCAGGGACGCGAGCGCACACGGCGGGGGCGGCGGCCAGGCTGGCGGCAGCAGCAGCATGGGCGTAGGCGGGGATGGGGCGTGTGGTGGCACGGCCCTGCCAGCCGGTGGTGGTAGGTGGCTGGAGCAGGGAGGGGCCAGCGGCCAGGCTGTCAAGGGTGCATGGGATGGAAGCAGCCCAGAGGGTGCTGTGGGCGTCAGAGGCAGCCTTGGAAGCATGGGCCGTCAAAGGTCTGTGCGCTTCACTGTGCCGCTCCAGGAGGCGGGCCAGCCTGCGCATGTGCATGCCAGCCCCAGGGGCAGCCTGGGCCCCTCCCCCTGGGACTGCCTGGCAGGAGGAGGCTCTGTGGGTGCACGTGCTGTGAGCGCCGCTGCCGACGGCGAGCCTGCAAGGAGTGTGTGCGTTAGCGACGACGGCGGCTGCGAGGGCGATGGGGAGGGGGAGGGGGCTGGGGGCAAGGGCGAGGGCTGCCCCTGGCGTGCCGGCCTCCTGTTCGCGCAGCTGCTGCAACAAGCGTACTCGGACGCCAGCACGGTTTGTGATGTGGTGCTGCCAGCATGCCAGGCCTGCACGGGGGTCCTTGGGGACGGCGGTGGCGGCGGCGGCGGCAGCAATGACGTAGCGCCTGCAGCACAGCAGGACCCCCTCCAGGGAAGCAGCGCCCTGGGCAGCTCCGAGGGCGCCGAGCGCGCATGAGCAGGTGGGGCGGCATTGAGCGGGCATCAGCGCATGTCCGCGTGCATACTCAGAATCAGCTGCAGGGCGCGGCGCGCACCTTTATGGTGTTTATGGCGCGGCGCCATGGCTGCCCACAGGCATGCCTTTGAATGGGCACACAGCCTCTGCAAAATAATGGGGCCTGGGAGAGCGACCTTGTTGGTAAAAGTTCCCCTCTTCACCAACCCCAAGGAAAAGAGAGAATTGATCGGTTTGGATGAGCCCGATGATCCATGCATTCCTGCCTCCTGCTCTAGCCCGTCAGGCCTCCACAGGTGCTTCAAGCACGAGGGCGCAACCGGGCAGGCTCTTGCAGGGTTGCAGGTTGGCAGGAGCTTCCGGGAGCGCAAGCTGGTGCAGGGTCGGTGGCTCTCAGAACGATATGAGGAGTCACACTGCGTGCTACGTGCTGCTGTCACACTGCGTGCTTTGTGCTGCTGCCTCCTGGCCACCTGCAACCTGCAGGGCGGTGAAGACGGAGGGAGGCAGGGGAGACATGAGAGGTCCCCTGGAGGCGCTGCAGGCGACCGAAGCGATGCGCCGGCAGAGGGCTGCTGGTGCCGGCGTGCCACGGTAGAGGCCGGGCAGCGAAGATGTGATGTGTGGACAGCTCTCACTGCGCCGCAGGTGCTCGACGGCTGTGAGCGCGTGCCCAGGTCACACCCTGCAGGTCACACCCTGCTTCTGCGGCAGGCAAGGTCACACCCTGCAGGTCACACCCTGCTTTTGCGGCAGGCCTGCGGCAAGCATATGGAGCAGCTTAGCCTGCCCCTCACAAACAGGCAGAACAACGCTGGCAGGGGAGGGAGGATCACGTGCACACGTGCGCATGTCATGCATCCTCGTCTCACGTGCGTGCGTGTGCATGTCATGCATACGTACGTTTTGCGCGCTCGCGTGTGCATGTCACGCATACGCGCATTTGCGGCAGGTGGCGGCAAAAATGGGCCCATCTCAAGAAACTTGTGTAGGAAGGCAGCATAATGCGACGTGGCATGTGCATGGCCTGGCTGTAGCATTGGCCTTGTTGGCCACTGATGCGGGAGGACTGCTGTGCAAGTGGTTGTGCCAGTGGTTGTGCTCTGTCTGTAAGGAGTAAGGGG
>LKMJ01004959.1_pt1 | contig 12543 bp, 11 predicted proteins | sample 643391 | NCBI WGS metagenome assembly LKMJ01 (sample SAMN04112250, study PRJNA286221) | soda lake metagenome | biome: soda lake; feature: Kulunda Steppe; material: water; isolation source: sample PL-Br10 brine of Picturesque Lake | place: Russia: Kulunda steppe | collected 2010-07
AACAAATTGTTTTCGGAGTGGATGAAAGTCAGGAGCCGGTTAGGCCTGCCAGCCTGGCAAATTCCTTCAGCTCGCTTTCTTTGCTGATGTTTAACTTTTTTAGCAGGTTGCTTCTGTGCCGGTCCACTGTTTTTGGACTGATATAAAGGGTTTTTGCAATTGCATTTCGATTGCGGTTTTTGATCATCAGGCTTAACACGTCCTTTTCCCTGTCAGTCAGCTTTTCATACATGGCCAGGGCTCCGGAAACGGGAGAAGCATTAATATAACTTTTTATTACCGGTTGAAGCACAGAGGGGCTGAGGTAAGGCATCTCTTTTTTGATAGCATCCAGCGCCAAGGACAGCTCATCATAGACCGCGTCCTTATGGACATAGCCCGATGCTCCCGCTTTTAAGGCCTGGTCAACATAGGTGTTGTCGGCATGTACAGAAAGAATTAGCACTTTGGTGTCGGAATAGTACTCCTTGATCTGCCTGGTGGCTTCCAGGCCGCTGTAACCGGGCATGGAGATATCCATGATTATTACATCGGGATTTAACTCTCCGGCCATGGTCACGGCTTCCCCACCGTCATTAGCTTCCCCCACAACCTCAATACCTGCTTCAGTCTCCAGCAGGGCTTTAAGACCCTGGCGAAATAGAGGGTGATTATCTACCAGTAGTATTCGCATATTCCTCATCTCTCCATTCCTCCAAATTATACCAGGGGAATAATTATCTTTATATTGGTTCCCTGCCCGGGAGATGACTTTATCTCCAGTCTTCCACCCAGCATGTCAACTCTTTCCTGCATTCCTTGCAGGCCAAGATGTTTGCCGGAGTTGTTTTTAACGTTTGGGTCAAAACCGCTACCGTCATCAGCAACATTTACTATAACTTTGTCGCTTGTGAAATCCATTGCAACCGAAACATTATCTGCGTTGGCATGACGGGCTGCATTTGTCAGCGCTTCCTGAATGCAGCGATATAGCGCAGTTTCTACTTCAACCGGAATAATGTCGGGGCTGCCGCTTGTCTCCAGTTTTCCCTGTATACCGGTGTATTTACTTAGCTCTACAACCATATCGTTAACGACGGCAGGCAGGCCAAGGTCGTTAAGGGCCGGGGGCCGCAAAAAATAGGCTTTATTGCGGATTGCTCCCTGTAGTTCGTTCACAGATTCAACGATCGCATCCAGTTTTTCCTTATGCTGAAAACTGCTTTTTACAAGATCATTGCTGAGAAGCTGCAGGTTCAGTTTCAGGGTTGTCAGTGACATGCCCACTTCATCATGCAGTTCTCTTGCCAGCCTGACCCTTTCTTCTTCGTATGCGCTTAGTACTTTACGAGAAAGAAATTGTATCTTGTCATAGCTTGTTTGCAATTCTTTTTCAGCTGCCCGCCGTTTTTTTTCCAGCTTCCTGAGGTTAAGCAGCCTGTTTACCCTGTGACGCAGTTCCTCAGGGTTAATCGGTTTGTTAATAAAGTCTGATGCGCCTGCTTGAAATGACTTTTCGGCTTCGCTGCCGTCATTGTAGGCGGTAAACATTAACACGGGTATAAAATTTTCATTGTTTTCTCTAGTTATAAGTTTGCAGGCTTCCAACCCGCTCATCCCCGGCATTATAATGTCCAGTAATAACAAATCCGGCTGGTAAGTTTGGCACATTTCAAGTGCCTCTTTGCCGTTTTCAGCTTCAAGGAGCTTATAACCTTCGGTTTCAAGGATATTGCGGATCATATGTCTTGAGGTGCGCCGGTCATCTGTTATGATTATAGTTGGTCTGTCCGGCTGCAGGTTTTCAGAAGTCATGTTTCAATCTCCTTCTTGAATATCTGCTTCTTCCCGAATGTGTAATTCCCGGTTCTCAGGCTGCCTTACTTCTGCTATAACTCTATCTATTTCCGGGGCAGTTACCGGTTTAGAAATATAATTGTCCATACCTGCTTCAAGGCATTGACCCTTATCTTTTTCCGTTGCAAAAGCGGTCATGGCAATAATTGGAGTATGCTCAATTCCTTTTTCTGCGGCGCGGAAGTGAGCCGTAGTTTCAAAGCCGTCCATTTCAGGCATGTGAATATCCATGAAAATCAAGTCAAAGCGCTTACTTTTCAGAATTTCCAGGGCTTCTTTGCCATTTTGTGCAGCGGTTACCCGGTGGCCCTTTTTTTCAAGCATCACGGTTGTCATTTTCTGATTCATGGGCCTGTCTTCAACGAGCAGTATAGCCAGTCCTTTTTCTCCCTGCGCTACTGCCTGATCCGGTTCCTGTTCCATTTTTAATCCAGACGGTTCACCTGGACTGGCTGCTTCATCCCGGGAAACAGGGAAGGGAATGGTGAAATAAAAAGTACTACCCCTGTTTACAACGCTGCTTACACCCATCGCGCCTCCCATCAATTCCACCAGGTTTTTTGTAATCGGCAGCCCTAATCCTGCTCCTTCTCGCCCACTACGGTGGTGATAAGAGTCGGATTGGTAATAGTATTGGAAGATATGACTTAAACTGTTTTCAGGTATGCCGATTCCCGTATCGCTAATTGAAAACAATACAACTGTTTTATTTTCCTCGTTAAGTTCAAAGGGCTTGTTTTCTAGCCTCCCGGCCTGATCAAGCTGCAACGATACGTTAATTTCACCCTTTTCGGTGTATTTAATGGCATTGCTAATCAGGTTAATCAATACCTGCTGCAACCTTCCAGAATCGCCAACCACAGTCCGGGGGACATTATCGCCAATTGTACAATTCAGTTCAAGACCTTTTTTCTGAGCCTGCAGGCGGAATGAGGATACGATTTTCTCAACTTTTTGCGGAAGGTTAAAGTAACCCTGTTCCAGTTTAACCGTCCCTGATTCGATTTTTGATAGGTCCAAAAGATCACTGACCAGTGATAAAAGGAGAGATGATGAATCCCTGATCATAGCCAGGTATTCTTTATGTCCTTCATTTTGGGTTGAATCATAGACCAGCTCTGCCATTCCCAGGATTACATTCATAAGCGTGCGAATCTCATGACTGACATTGGTCAGAAAACGGCTCTTTGCTTCGCTTTCCGCTCTAGATTCATCTGCTATTTTCAATAATTCTTTTTCTTTCCTGGTCCGCTCCGTGATATCAAAGCTAATTTCTACGGCGCCAATAAGCTTGCCGTCATCAAAGATAGGGTAGGCATTAATGAGAAGAGTTTTTCCTTCCGGGAAAGAAAGTATTGCTTGCCCCGAATTTCCTGTTTCCAGGGCTTTTTTGACGGGGCAATTTTCGCATTCTTCCTGAGATCGGTCCAATATAGCCTGGCAGTGCCGGCCAACTATTTCTTCTAAAGGTAGTTTGTAAAAATCCATGCCTGCCCGGTTGATCCAGCGAATTCTCATCTGACTGTCATGGAAAATAACACGTTCATTAATGCTATTTAAAATCAGGTTCTGCAGCGAATTTGAATTTGCAAAATTTTCTCCATTTAACATAGTTTACTCCTTCACTATAAGGCTTTAAAAACTTATTCGAAATACTGATAAGTATTTATATAAAATTTGTTTAACATATTTCGTGAAAAATCTTAAAATACCTTTTTAAATCGCCTAATCCGGCAAAAGCCTCCAAGAGAGCATGGAAGGGGATCATGGTTATTGACTACCTATGTCCTCACTGCCGCGCTTTCGGCAGCCGTTTCAAGATGCCCGGGGTCCTGACCACAGGGTTGATGCCGGTGATTCGGCTCCCCTGGCTAAAGAGACAATAAACCTGATCGAAAATCACCGGGAGAGGACGGCCATGTCTAAGAAGGCCTATGACCTAGACCGCCTTATGAGTTGGAGCAACGTATCTGCTGAATACCTGGAAACATTTGCTGATGTGGTTAAACCGGTCCCAGCGCTGAAGTAGAAGCTGCTGTCCGGGCTGCCCAGGATGCGATTGGTTCCCTGCCCAAGAGATGATTTTATCTCCAGTCTTCCACCCAGCATGTCAATGGAAAATGGGGAGATCCTAACAGACAATTGAGGATTAAATTTTGACTTACTAAAGAATGCTTTGATATTATAGATGTACGCTATAATTAAGTGCCAGCTTAAAATCAGGCAGTTTATTAACTGTTTTTTTAAAAACAACTGTTAATTGGAGATAAGGAGAGATATCTGTTGAAAATTGCAAAGGTGATTGCCTGGTTGGGATTACTGGCAATGGTTGCTGTGCTTTTAAACGGTTTCATTATTGGAGATTTTAGCAGGGATGGTGCTGAGCTCCTTGCCAACCCCTGGGGCATCGTCTCTGTTGTTGACCTTTATGTCGGCTTCATTATTTTTTCGATGTGGATCGCTTTCAGGGAAAAGAACACCTTTCTTGCAATTATTTGGATTATCCTGATGATGGTGTTTGGCTTTTTAACTGCCTGCGTTTATATTTTGCTCACACTGCAACAAAGCAACGGAAACTGGCTGACATTCTTCCTTGGCGCTCGTAAAACTACATTGACTGGCTAGGCGGAATGAATCAACCGAAAGCTTTATATTATAACTGAGAGGATCCTTCGATTGAAAACAAAGGGTAAAGAAATACAGGAAGAATTGAATACCTTGGTTTCCGGTAAAACTTTTTATGCCTTGTTGTCCCCCGTGGTTTTTTTAATCGTAAACGGTATTTTCGACTTAGGTATAGCCCTGGTCGCGGACCTGGGATTAACCTTACTTTAATGAATTATCCGGCTTATAAGGAGGAATTACATTGAAATTGTTGGCAAAGCTGACCCAGACTCCCGGAGTAGCGGGAAGAGAAGAACGAATCAGGGAAGTGATAAAAAAGGAGATGACAGAGATTTGCGACGAAGTCCGCTCCGACGCCCTGGGGAACCTTATCGGCCTGAAGAAAGGCTCCGGGAGCGGAAAAATTATGCTGGCGGGTCACATGGACGAGATTGGCTTTTTGGTAAAGCATATCGATGATAAAGGATTTATCCGGTTGCAACCGGTAGGCGGTTTCGATCCCCGGACCCTGATGAACCAGAGGGTGGTAGTGCACGGCACGAAAGACCTGACCGGCAACCTGGCCCCTGCCACCAGCCCCATTCACATTCTCACCGAGGAAGAAAAGAAAAAAGAACTGCAGATCAAGGATTTCTTTGTAGACCTCGGGCTTTCTGCCGAACAAGTCAAGGAAATGGTGGAAGTGGGTGATCCGGTTACGCTCCGGCAGGAGTTCGCTCAGATAGGAGATAATTACAGCAGCAAAGCCATGGACGACCGGGTGGGAGTTTTGGTTATGCTGGAAGCGGTGAAAAAACTTGGCGATCACCGGGCAGATATTTACCTGGTGGCTACCGTCCAGGAGGAAGTCGGCCTGCGGGGAGCGCTGACTTCGGCTTTCGGCATTGTCCCCGACCAGGGAATAGCCCTGGACGTAACCCTGGCGGCAGACTATCCCGGCGCAGAGGAGCCTGAATACGTAACCCGGCTTGGAGAAGGCGTGGCCATAAAAATTATGGATTCCGCTTCTATTTCCGACCACCAGTTGGTTAAAAACCTGAAGGAAATTGCCCGCAAAGAGAAAATCCCCCACCAGATGGAGATCCTGCCCCGCGGGGGCACTGACGCCGGCGTTATCCAGACTACCCAGGCCGGGGTCCCTGTAGCCACTTTGTCGGTTCCATGCCGCTACGTGCACACGGTCAACGAAATGGTCAGCCACAAAGACCTGGAAGCGGCATTTAACCTGCTGGCTTCTTTTTTGAGTAATTCTGATCCGGGCAATATTACCGCCACCGGTAATTAAGAGAAGCCGGGCCTTTTCTGGTCCGGTCAAGACGATATTAAGGCATTTCTCGAATTGGCTATTTAAAGAGAAGAAAAAGTCTTTCACAAATATAATAATATAGATTCGACTTGTACTTTAATTATGTGTTTCTGTTCGTTCATTAAAATAAACCCATATGGGGAAATTGGAGGCCGATATGGAACGCCATGGAATTGACTATTACCGGGAAGCGGCCAAACAATCTGGATTGTGGCACCAGGGCTATTTAAGAGAAATGAAAAAATGCCGCTTCGACACCATCGCCGTTCATGGTATCTATTCGATGCAGGAAGCGCTTGATTTTAATCAGGGTTCGATCATCGAACCGGTATATCTGTCCACCGCGCAGGCATACCGTGATTCAGATGAAATGGAAGCAGCGCTTTCATACCAGATACCGACCTGGTGTTATTCACGTATTGCCAACCCGAGCATGTACTATCTCGAGGGTGTGCTGGCCCTTCTTGAAAGCTACGGCGCAGATGTAGAAACCACCTGCATTGCCACAGCATCGGGAATGGCCGCTATTCAAACCGCCGTGGATCCCTTTCTACTCCCCGACCCAAAAAACCGATCGAAGCCAATCAACTTCGTGGCAACAGCGCAGGTTTATGGAGGAACCTTTCAACAATTCGCCATGAGAAAAGAAAAAGAACAAAATATCACCTGGCGCAAGGTAGTCAACTACAACGACATTAATGAATGGGAAAAGCTGATCGATGAAAACACCCGGTTCCTGTACGGAGAAATGCCCAGCAATCCGGGCCAAACTTTTTTTGACTTGAAAAAAGTTATTGAACTCGCCCACAAGCATGGTATCCCGATGATCATTGACAGCACGGTTGCAACACCGGCTTTATTGCGCCCGCTAACTCTTGGCGCTGACATCGTGGTTCAATCGGTATCAAAAACACTGAGCACCAGTGGCTTTGGCATTGCCGGAGCGGTAATTTCACGTAAAGATATTATATCAACCATCGATAATCCCGAATTGAAAGCTGATTTTGCCGGCTATGCCAAAAGATTTCCTAACCGGGACAATGGCCCCAATATATCACCGATGAACGCCATCCTGGCCCTCAATGACATACGCACCCTGCGTTCGCGGGTTGACATGCAAAGCCGCTCAACCCTGACCATTGCCAGGTACCTTGCCGAACACAAGCACATCGAACAGGTAGACTACCTTGGGCTAAAATCACATCCCCTGCACAAACTGGCCGCAAAGTACCTCTGGCTGGTTGACGCAGAATATGACGAACAATACGGTAATCCGGTCAACCGTTACGGACACTTGATGTCTTTCCGCGTAAAAGGCGGCGCCCGGGCTGCCCGGGATGTTTTTGACCGCTTTACGCGAATTTTTCGTGCCACTGACCTGGGCCGGATAAAATCAGTTGCGACAATTCCGGCCATCTCGACCCACTCACAGCAGGGAGAAGAAGCCCGTGAGCTGGCTGATGTCCCCGAAAACCTGATCAGGCTGTGCGTCGGGGCCGAACATCCCGACGATATCATCGCCGATCTTGACCAGGCTTTGTCGGTACTCGACGGAAAAGAAACAAGTATCAATGCTCCGGCGTTTTCTGCCGGCGGCGCTTCATCGGCATCATTACGAAATCGGTTATGAGCCCTTTGGAGATCATAGTATCTTCTGCGAGGCCGAAAGGAGGTTGGCCCATGGCCAGAGTATCAATAACCCACCGTGCCCTCAATTACATGCCTAAACACTCATAAAATATACACTTTACCAGTTTTAATGTATCTGCGGCTGATGCAAAAGAGGGATAAAAACCGCCGTGAGCGGAGACAAACCGAAGACTATTGAAAAATATCCAATAAGGGATTCTGGTTGGTTTTAAGCTTTAGGTCAGCGACTCTCACCTTAACAAGCAGATAACGATAAGCCCGGCCAAATTTGTGATCTGGAAATGATTAACGGTAAAAGAAATTTAATTCATTTCGTTCTTAAGCGCCTGGCCGAGTTCTTTAACAGAAGAAAACAGATACGATGCTTTAATATCTGAACACTGATATTGCTGCTGGGTAGTCTCACCGCTTAAGACTAACACGGTAGTTATTCCAGTGTTTATGCCAAGCGCAATATCAGTATATAGCCGGTCACCGACAATGGCCATATTCTCTTTTCCAACCTTGTATTTTTCACACAAACTGGCAATGATGTAATGGTTGGGCTTGCCGATAACCAGGGGGTTCTTTCCAGTAGAGGCCGCTATAAACTTGATTATCGCTCCCGCATCTGGCATGTATTTTCCTTCCCCAATCGGACAGTTATAATCCGGATGGGTGGCGATATAGATCACGTCATTACGAACATGATCGCACGCTTTCCATAACTTGCCGTACGTGAGGGTGGTGTCAAAACCGAGCACCACATAATCAGGAACAGCTTCACTAACCAGCTCAAAACCGGCATTAAAAAATTCATCCTCTAACAAAGGCGTTCCCAGTAAGAATATTTTCGCCCCCGGTTGATTTTTATTTAAATATCTGGTAGTTGCCTCTCCGGAAGTAAAAATTTTCTCCGGGTTTACACGCAAACCCATTTTTTCCAACTTCTGCTGATAGCTGTGTTTATTCTTGGAACTGTTGTTAGTTACAAAGATCGCTTTTTTGCCCTGTGCTTCAAGGATTTGTAAAAACTCCCGGGCCCCGTCAATCAAGCTTTCTCCCAGGTAAATGGTCCCATCCAAATCCAGCAAGAAACAGTCAATATCCTTAATATTTCTCACACTACCACCACCTGCCTGAGCTCACCGGGATATCAGACTCCGGCTTTCCCGGTCTTTTTATTTTACCCGTCTATTTTTATTTTGCCCTACTCTCAGGTATAATAACCACGAGTAATAGTTAAACTCATTTCAGCACTGCTTATAACCAGGGAGGTTATTCTTATGCGCACCCTTAATATTGCTCACCGGGGAGCGTCTTCGCTGGCCCCGGAAAACACCACCGCTGCATTTAATCAAGCTGTCGAGGTAGGCGCTGACGGTATAGAATTCGATGTTCACCTGAGCAAGGATAATGTTCCGGTGGTTCTTCATGATGAAAGCCTGGAACGCACCACCACCGGCCGGGGCGCGGTAAAAGACTGTACTTTTACTGAACTAAAAAAACTCGATGCCGGTTCCTGGTTTGCACCGCAATTTAGCGGTGAAGAAATTCCTGCACTTGATGAAGTGCTGGCTAAATATAAATCAAGCAGCCTGATTTTTAATGTCGAGCTGAAAAACGATATAACATTTTACCCCGGCCTCGAAGAAGCAGTGCTGCAATGCATCAGCAAGCACGAGATTGAGAATAGGGTAATCATCTCCTCATTTAACCACGACAGCCTGGTTGCCTGCCGCAAGCTTAATCCGGCCGTCCGTACCGGTATGCTATATCTTGAAGATATTAAAGAACCTTGGCACTATGCCCTGTCTATCGGTTGTTACTCGGTGCATCCGCTTTTCTTTTACCTGCAATCAGCTGAAATTTTATCCGGCTTTAAAGCACATAAACTACCGCTTTACCCCTGGACGGTAAATAATCCCGAACAAATGAAGATTCTCAACACTGAAGGAGTTGAAGCAATCATTACCGATTATCCCCGGATATTAAAAAAAATCCTCGATCACAACTAAAAATCTGAGTATAAATGAATCAACCGGCTCAGGATCATTTCCACCCGCCGCTCATTAAAAAACCGTGTCTCCACCACCAATCCGGACCCGTTCCAAAACCAATCAAGAAAATAACCGGGCAGGATAACTGTGCCATGTAACATCAGCCGGCAAGCAAAGCCGGGTCATCACTGGTCGCCCGCAGTCCCGATTGGACCGTTTTCTACTTCTTTAAGCTTGCTCTTGCGCGCAATTTCTTCTGGATCTTCAGCAAGATTCCGCTGACCGGCGCGCAGCAGCAAGAAACCGAGGGCATAAACAGCAGCGCCGGCGATAAACATGCCCTGGTTGCCCAGCAGGTCCATGGCAGAACCAAGTACAAATGGCCCGACCATTTGGCCGGTCATCGTAAATATATAGTAGAGACCAATGTAGTATCCAACCCGGTCACGGCCGCCCAGGTCGGCAATTAGCGGCATTGCCTGCACGTTGACCAGCGCCCAGGCAAAACCGGCCAGTACAAAAATCGCGCCGATTACCACCGGGTCGCGTACAGGTATAGCGACCAGGAAAAATACCGGCACAAGTGCCAGGCCCCAGAGCATTGTCGGGATTTTGCCGATGCGGGTCCCAATCCAGCCGGCGAGAAGAGCAAACACCAGGAAGGATCCGGCAAAGGTGGTTAAAATAAACGCAGCACGGCCCTCGGTTAGCTCCAGCGTCTCCACCCCGTAGATCGGAAACATAGCATCAAGGCCGGCAAAGCCGATAAAGTAGGAAAGCATTGCAGCGAGGACCAGAATCTGCCCCCGGTAGGCGGGTTCAAATAACAGCCGAATGCCAACTGCAGCCTCCTTGATCGGGTTTTTGGCGGCAACCGGTGAGTTGTCGATATAAGGCGGGTAACGGTCTGATTTTAACCACACAATCACAAGAGTAAAAAACAGCACGGCCGCGCCGATGCCGAAAGTCAAACGTGGATCTATATCGTAGAGCAGCGACAAGCCGCCGAAAGCGATCAGTGTGCCCACTCCGCCCATCAGGTTGATAATACCATTAGCGGTAGAGCGCCTCTCCGGGGGGGTGTGATCAGGCATCAGCGAGATAACCGGCCCACGGTAAGAATGCATGGCCGCAGTAAAAACAATCTCGGCGATAATCAGGGTCCACAGCATTGCGGCGGCAAAAGGAATCGCAAAGAAAGTCAAGGCAGCCACCGGCAAAGCGACCAGGACGAAAGGTAACCGGCGGCCCAGAGGTGAATTGACGCGGTCGGACCAGGCGCCAATCACCGGGATCAATAAGAGCCCGATCAGGTTATCGGTACCCATCAGCAGGCCGATCAAGGCTCTTGATTCAATGAACTCACGATACATTAACGGCAGAAAAGCATTGTACGTGGTAAACGCCAGTTGGACACCGAGAAAACCAAACCCTATCCACCAGATCTTGGCATACGAAAACCGTTTATCAGTTCCCCCATTACTCTCAACCTCCGGCGTCTTGCAGTTCCATTGTTTCTCTTTCATCGACATACACCATTTATAAGCTTGTATGCATTCACACTTATCATCACTTTCCACTCATTTTAAATATTGTTTAAAACAATTCATCAAAAGGGTGATTTTTTATATCATAATTTTCCTTAAATAATATTTTCTTTATACATTATTGAATTACCTGCTCATGATAATCCAAAATTATATAAAAATCAATTTAGCACCTCGGTTCTAAAAAACTTGCAGCCATAGTTATTATGCTTTATCCAGGCATCATTCAGTAATTTAGTTTACTTTTTAGTAATAATCATGGTATCATTTCTTTTAAGATTCCATAGAAAACAAGGTTATAAATGGCCATCGATTATCAAAACTAATTGACCAAAGAAATTTTTCAGTTAAAAATTAGGTTAAATAGAAATGATCAATGACTAAAAACGCAAGGTTTATAACTTGGCTAACAAGGAATTGGCTATAAAGCTTTATGAAAGGATGGCTTCTGTGAACTGTCAGGAATGTGGAGTTACCGGTGTTGAAAAAGCAATTTTTTGCCAGGAATGCGGAGCCATGGTTAAACGCAAAACAACTACAGTTGGACCGACAAACTTAAATACCATTATAGACCGATATTTTTTTGTTTTTTTACTGTCCGGGGGGCTGCTTTTTACCACACTCGCCGTTTACCTGGCTTTGGTTTCTTTAACTTCGGACCTGTTATTTAGCATTATTATGGCCGCCACCGGCCTTTGCATCTTATTATTCAGCGGCTTTACCGCCTGTGCTTTTATTTACAATTCCTGGTCACTACTCCAAAATGATGTTGCCAGAACAACAGCGGGCAAAGCTGTCGGCTTTCTATTGATACCGCTGTTTAACCTTTACTGGGTATTTCACGCAATCCGGGGTTTTGCGGTAGACTATAACCGCTATGCGAATAAACACATTCCCGATGCTCCCAGGTTGCCGGAAAATATATTTTTGGGATTCTCCGTTCTTTTTGTTTTGGTTCCCCTGTTTTTCTTTATACCAATTATCAGCCTGGCTCTTGGCCTTGCCTGCTGGATATATTTTATCTATTTAACCCTACTGACCGGCAGTACCATCGGAGCAATAGCCGAACCCGCCAGCTCAATGGCAGAAACTGCCGGGTTGTCTCGAAAAACCGGTAACAAGGCGAACCTGTTTTTGTCTTCCCTTAAAAACAATAAGGCCAGGTTGGGCGGAGTAACATTTTTTACAATCGTTATCCTGGTTTTTATCGTCACCCCGTTAATTCCCCGAGGGCAATTTAGTGTCAGGCAATTAAGTGTTCCCCAAGAAATGGTCCATGGGGAGCGGTTGATTATCACTGCCGATACAGATAATTTCGGGAAAGCAGCCGGAACTTATTTTCTGAGCTTATATATCGATGATCGTAAAATTGAAACTAAAAGTGTAACCATAGAAGCCCGGAACAGCAAAGCAGTTCACTTCGATCTTTCCGACGATTTTCCACCGGGTGATTACCAGGCTAGTCTTGGGCTGGGCTTTTTTGAAGTTGCCCGGGATGACTACCTGCAATCTTTTAAAATTTTGAAACCGGCTGAACTCCGCATTAATAATCTGCAGTTAAACCCGCATCAAGTTGACCATACCGAAAAGACCAGGGCGA
>LKMJ01004960.1_pt1 | contig 12543 bp, 1 predicted proteins | sample 643391 | NCBI WGS metagenome assembly LKMJ01 (sample SAMN04112250, study PRJNA286221) | soda lake metagenome | biome: soda lake; feature: Kulunda Steppe; material: water; isolation source: sample PL-Br10 brine of Picturesque Lake | place: Russia: Kulunda steppe | collected 2010-07
GTTTAATTTTAAAACGTCTTAAAAAACGTCAATCAATTCGTCGTCGTTATAAACAGCTTGCACGTGAAGCACGTTTCTTTTTAACGAAAAAAGGAAATAAAGTAATTCAAAAATTAACTTTAAATAATGGATTACAGAAAAACACACCATTACGTACAAACAAAACGGCAACAAAACAAAATTTAGACCAAAATAATATAAAAAGAAAATTAACAAAAGGAAATTCTAAATATAACTTTGGTCAAAAACCTGTTTTAGCAAGAGCGAGCTCAAAAGAAAAATTTCCCGATAAAAAAGTTTATAATATTTTTCAATCACGTATCAAGAAAAAATTTGTTTCTATTTATAGAAACAAAATGAATAAAAAATTCCTACAAGTGCTAAAATCTTCAATTTTAGCATGGCAAAACTCTTCAAGTTTTGAAACATCAAACAATGTAAGTAAAAAATGGAATTTCAATTTAGTACAGCCACGTTTAGCGCAAAAACCTTTACCCAAACTAATTAATTTAATTAATGTTTTAGAACAAAAATCTTTAAAAAAAATGGAATCTTTAAGAAAAGATTTTATTACTTTTGGTACAATTTCCACAGAAAGTTATTACCAAATGTTAAAATTCTTAAAAGACTTAAAAGAATATGTTTCTCAACTAAAAAGAAAACAAAAATTACAATTTACTTTACAAAATTCTGAATTAACTAAAAGAAAAGATAGTCTTCATTTATTGTCACGTAGTGCTGAACCTAGCGTCGGTACATTAATGAATACTAACTCAAATTTAGTTATCTCTAAAAAATTAAATAATATTGAAAACGAAGGTAGAAAAATTCAATTCATTGAATATTTAAAACAAACGGTTAAAAAACATAGATCGGATAATATTTATTTATATCTATCAACTATTGCTGAAGCACGTAAAGATTTACGTAAATTAAAACAATTTACTAAAAAACATGCTTCTTTCTTATTTGGTACGATCAGTGCTGAAGGACAAACTTCAGAAGAACAAAAAACTAAAATTAAAGAACGTGTTCGTTTTGTTTTAGATAATAGTCATTCTAAAGCTGATTTAGAAAAAACACTACAAGATATCTTCATCGAACAAATTGAAAAACAACGAAACATGTATATTGATAATGTACAATTAACACCTAAAATTGCTATAAAATTCTATTCTGTTAAAGAAAAAAGTGTTAAAGCTAAAGCTTCCATCGTGGCTGATTCTGTTGTCGATGCTTTAGAACAACGTTCTTCTTTTAGAAAAATAATTAAACAAGCAAAAGAAGATTTAATGCGTACTCCTGTTACGGCGGCGGATGGTAAAATTAACCGTGTTAAAGGTGTTAAAATTCAAGTTTCTGGACGTTTAAACGGTGCTGAAATTGCTCGTAGTGAGTGGGTTCGTGCTGGTCGTGTTCCCTTACAAACTTTACGCGCTAATCTTGATTACTCATATAAAACTGCAAATACCATTTATGGTATTATTGGAGTTAAAGTATGGATTTTTAAAGGTTATACCAGACTGATTTAATAATAGGAAAGAATATTAATTAATCATCTTTCATTATTTAACATGTCACAATTCAATTTTCTTTTATAAAATTGAATTGTGTGATCCCTAATATTCTCTCCTTAGAATACTAAATATTTTCTTTTAATTGCTAAAAGGCTACTCCCCTTAGGTTGTATAAACGAGTCTATAGTCATGGGTAAAAGTTCTTTAAAATCTTCGATTTTTCTCGCATATTTTAACTCCCTTAAAAAAGGGAGTTAAAACTTCGACTTCCGCAAAGAGAAATTAACCATATTATCAGTTAAACAAAACTGAGAATTTTTTAATAGAGTTGCTAAGTTCCAAAGGGAGATAAAATTGCGAGAGTATAAATTCTCCCGTAAGAATTTTATTCGTACGAGTGACTAACTACTAGTTAGTAACTTGTCTAGGCTAATGTGCCACCCTTAGGTCTTAGAGTAAGAGACGCCGGTTTTAGAGTAAGAGACGCACTTTTAAATAAAAACATCGTTTTTATTTTCAAGACGACTAGTCTGGGTAGCCCCTTAAAAAGGGTAATAGTCGCCTCTTTTTAAAATTAAAGACATCGTTTTTTTTTTACTCTTTTTACGAGTAAAGGTTTACTCTATAAAAATACCCCGTGTTTTTTATAAATAAAGGAAAAAAACAGAGGTCCGGTTGACTCTTTAATTTAACTTTAATAACAAATAAGTGGGCTCAAAGACCGAAGGGTAGTAGCCTACACGTCTCATAATTAATATTAAAGTAATTTAAAAAACAATAAATTAGTACGAAAGTAATTTTTTAGAGCGAAAATTTACTAACTGCGTGTTTTTCAAAGAAAAACATGGAGAATATTTTTTGCAAAAAAACATAAGATCCCGGAGATTTTCTTCTCTAAGAAAATCTCCGGGATCTTAAAATATTTCTGAAACCTAGAATAGAAATAAAACAAAAGTCGAACTTTTAAACTCCTCGTAAGGTAATTTAAAATATAGTACGAGGGACTACCGAGTCGTGAATCCTACCGAAGAGTTGTAGCCTAAGAAGCGGTAGGTTTTTATCAAATTTAAAAATTCCGTTGGAGAGAAAATTTTAAATTGACAAATTGATTAGTTTTTCTGTTATATATAGATTTAGTAAAATTATGAAAAAATAAAACTTAAATTAATATTTAAAATCCTTAAAATTATAAGAATAATTCTTATAAAGAATAAATTTTACAAAAACCGAATATAAAAAAAAATATATTATAAAGAAAAAATTCTAAAAAAAAAAACGATTTTAATTTTCTCTTATTTTCTTTGAAGTTCCTTAATTGAAATACCTGAAAAATAGGTGCGAAGTCGTGGCGGTCTTCGTACGAGTGATTAACAAGTCGTTAATCACTCGTATAGGCTAAAGTTAAACCCTTTAAGTCTTAGACTAAGAGGCTCCTTTTAAAATTAAATTTTTTTAAATTAAAGAGTTGACCTACTGGACAAAAAGGTTACGAAGGGAAAAGGTCAACCCACTCACTCTTTTTTGTAAAAGAGGGGCCCTTTTTAAGACAAAAGGTAGGAGACTACACGTCAGCTATTTATTTTTAAGTTACTAAATAGTAAATATATAAAAATTTATGGCTAAAAAGTGAATTAAACAATTTCAATATAGAAGATTTAGAAAATTCCCTAAGGGAATTTTCTTCCCTAAGAAAATCTTCTATATGGAGAATTGTCGAAGATTAACACTTCCCCCTGAAGGGGGAAGTGTTAATCTTCGACAATTGTTTAAAAAATTGAAGTGAAAAATCTAAATTTCTTCCCGGACCCGCGTTTTTCTTTAAAGAAAAGCGGAGTGTAGTTTTTTTTTTTTTTTGAAGTTTAGAAAAACCTCCGAGTTTACTTGAGACTTGTTAGTCTAAAGTTAGACTAACAAACGTAATAATTAAAATATATATAAATATATTTTCTAATTATTATTATTATTAATTTTTAAAATGTTTAAAACAGCCTTACCAATTATCGAATTTGTATCTTAAGGAGAGAACAATGGGTTGGAAAAATACAGTTTATTATTCTCATAAAAACTCCGTATTAGGCAAAAAAGCAATATTATTTAAAAGCGCGAACAAAATAGAAAGTGTTTCGTATGTGACGCCAGAGCGTGTAAAAGCGCGAAGTCGTAATATAACTCAAATGCTTATATGTGAAGCCGGCCAGGGCTTCACAAATTCAGAAATGGGTAGACCATCAGGTTTAAGAGCATCAGCATATGATAAAGAATTTTTAAAAGAATGTTTTTTCAATCAATGTTTTGATAAAGGACGATTAAAAAATTTTGTTTTATGGTTTTTAAAGAACTACGGACAAAATAAAACCGTAAAATTGGTGGAACAATTAAAAAACATAGGGTTTGAATATGCGTCGAAAGCCGGTATTTCATTAGGTATTGATGATTTAAAAATCCCATATAAAAAAAAAGAATTAATTTTTGATGCAGAAAAAAATACCACAAATACAATACATCAATACGTACGAGGGGAAATTACAGGTGTAGAACGTTTTCAGCGTTTAATAGATACTTGGCATAGTACAAGTGAAGGTTTAAAACAAGAAGTAATAGATTATTTCGAAGCTACGGATATTTTAAACCCAGTTTATATGATGGCTTTTTCAGGAGCGCGTGGTAATATTTCTCAAGTACGACAATTAGTAGGTATGAGAGGTTTAATGGCAGATCCACAAGGACAAATTATTGATTATCCAATTAGAAGTAATTTCCGTGAAGGATTAACAATAACAGAATATTTGATTTCAAGTTATGGTGCACGTAAAGGTATTGTAGATACTGCTTTACGTACAGCAAATGCGGGATACTTAACAAGACGATTAGTGGATGTAGCACAGCATGTAATTATTTCTCATTTTGATTGTGGAACACATAGAGGAATCTTTTTAAAAGACATGAAAGAAGGTAATAAAACTATACATTCTTTAATACAACGAGTGGTTGGTCGTATTTTAGCACGTGATCTTATAGACACCACGGTAATTTCAAAAGATCAGACTAATAACACAGATTTACGTGAATATCCAATAATGGCAAAAAGAAACCAAGAAATTAACATGGATTTAGCTTTTTTAATGGTAAAAAAATTCGATAAAATTTTTGTACGTTCACCTCTAACTTGTGAAACAAATCAATTAATTTGTCAAATGTGTTATGGGTGGAGTTTAGGTCAAGGTTCTACGTTAGTATCTATTGGTGAGGCAGTAGGTGTGGTAGCTGCGCAATCGATTGGTGAACCAGGTACTCAATTAACAATGCGAACTTTCCATACAGGAGGTGTTTTTTCCGGAGATATTAGTGATCAAATAAGAGCCCCTTTTGATGCTAGAGTTGAATATCCTATAGCTATACCTGGTACGTTAGTTCGAACTCCAGAAGGAAAAATAGCTTTTTTAACAAAAGGTGAAGGTTCATTTACTATTAAGAAAATTGAGTCGGGTATGGCCAATGAAAAATCAACAGATGAAAATTCGTTGGATGGAAATTCGGTTAATACTTCATTATATTCAGAAACAACGCGTAAATTTAAAATACCAAGTTATACTTTATTATACATTCGTAATAAACAGTCAGTTTATGAAAAAGAAGTAATTGCTCAAATTTCAACAATTAGTCGAAAAAGTAATGCTACAGATGCTGCAGAATTAACAATTTCATCAGAATACGAAGGTCAATTTTATTCAAAAACATTAGATTTTCGTGAAAAATTCGTTGGGGACGCTAAACTTATAGAATCAACTCTTTACCAACTACGAAGTCAAAAAAATACAAATTCTGTAAGAAATTTAACCGATATAAGTCAAATAAATCCAAACGATATAAATAATCGTTTTAACGTAGATTATATTGATAAATTATATGAAGCTTGGAATTGGGGTTACGCTTGGGTTCTGTCGGGAAAAATTTATGAATTAAATTTACGAGGGGAAAGTTGTTTTCCTCTATTAGGTGATTTAGTTAATTCGCAAAGTTCTATGAATCAAACACAGTGGAATTTTCATTTCAATAACGGTCCTGCCAAAATATATTATCCTTTAAAACAACCTCATTTTGGGAGCAAAAATTTATCCTATCGCTTACCTAAATTAGTAGGACCTACGGAAGAAAATTTCAGAAGGGAAGAAAATTCCCTTAGGGAATTTTCTAAATTTGCTAAATATCAAAAAAATTTAAATAAAGATATTTCTCCTTCAAATGTAACTCTTGCACAACCTTTATTCTTTTTAGATATTTTAAAAATCCGTTTTCAAAAATACGGTTATATTCTTACTTCTCGTAATAAATCTTCTTCTTTTATTAAAAATTTTTTTCCTGTGGAGAATAATCTTAATGCAGATTTAGGTAATGATTTATTATTTAGAATGTACGCAATTCAGCCTCATTTAAATCCTAGTATAGAACAAGAAAATGATTTCACTAAGTTAAGAAAAAAACAAAAACAAAAAGGTAAAAAAACTCTTTTACATTGGTTTCCTTATCAATCGCAAACTCCTACAGGAGGTTTTATGATTTTTGAAAAAGTTTTTAAAAATAGTCAACTAAATTCAAAAACAGACAATTTACTTCATAAACCATTAAAAATAGCATCCAGTAAAACTCAAGATAAAATTGAATCTTTTTCTCCTTATGCTTCCCATTCGGATTCTTTAAACCGCAATTCATCTTTTTTTGATTTTACTTTTTCACAAAAACAACGTTTTACCGATTCAAAAAATCTGAAATATTTAGCTGACGTACGAAGATCACTTCGTGATCTTCGTACCAATTTAGATTATCCACAACACTTATCTGATATTGACTCCAAAACTCCATTACTACGAAGTGATTGTACACAAAGTCCACTTCAAAAAAACATTTATGTTACTCCTTTTTTCGAAAGAAAAACTAAATCAGATTCTATCGAATCTACCATTTCGTCTAATAATAAACTACCTATGAAAGATTCTGTTTCGAAACGTCGTCGTTTATCAAATTTAACTCTGTCGGCGGGAAAACAGTCTTATACATCTTCTTTAAAAGCCGAATACTTTAAAAAGTTAAAAACTGAATTAAGTTCGGAAAAATTAAAAAATCCCTCCGTTATGGAAGGTTCTTCATTTTTTAAATTATATAAATTTAAAGGCCTTTTTCCCAAATTTTCTAAGCTTATTCCTTTAACTTCGGATATTGTTAAGAGTCGAAAATTTGGTATGCGCTGGAAAAATTCATATGAACTTTCTATAAAATCTAGATTAGATTTTCTTTATAGTTCTAATAAAACTACCAAAGAAAATTTAAGAAGGGAAGAAAATTCCCTAAGGGAATTTTCTAAATTTTCTAATTTTTCTCCATCTTTAGATCCGCATAAATTAAAAAGTCCTTCTAAAGAAAACATCAACGCGGAATTTTTCAAAAAAAAATTCGAAGATAAATTAAAAAACGACGACTTAAATGTATTATTTAATAAACGCGTTTTATGGATTCCAAAGCAATTTCTTCATTTTTCTAGAACTGGATCTCCGTGTTTTTCAAATAAAAACACGGAGTTTTCAAATCAAAAAACTCTATCAAATCCTTTAATTAATTCTCTTCCCCGTGAGCTAGGTTTCTCTACAAAACCTTTAAAACCAGGAGTACTTCCTGGTACCTCATTCGCAACACCTTCCTCATCTGCATTGTTCTTTAAAAAACCTCCTCTTTTTATTCAAACAAATCGCCAGGGTAATTTAAAGTCTTTTACCTCTTTTATTACTTTTCCTTCCTTATTAACTACGTTTAATTCTTTAAAAAATTATAATAAAACATTCAGTTTGAATTCTTTTAAAAAATACCAGGAATCTTCTTTTAAACAGAGTTTAGGTTTCTCTCAAAACTGGAATTATTGTGAGAAAAAGTCACATTATAATAATAATCAAAAAGAATTAAATGGACGAAGTCTTTATACGCTTCGAACAGCGTCAGTTAACGAACCTTTATCTTCTTTATCTTTTAATACAAACTCTTTAAATCAAAATTCTTTAAATTCTAATTCTTTTAAACGGAAATCTTTTAATACAAATCATAAGTTTAGTAAATCTTTAAAGAATATTTTGTTTGGACCATCTTTATTTCATTTTATTACATTTTCAAGTTTAGTTTCTTTTCTTGAAAAGAAAAATAACCGAAATTGGTTAACTCCTTTTAAAGAAGGTGACTCTTTTTGTATTCCTTCCACAGATAAATTTTTCCTTCAAAATAATAAAATAAAAAATGAAATGTTGGATAGTTTAAAAGCCGACGCTTTATATTCCCAAAAAAATTTTGTTTCGAGTAACGATATGAAAATGGGACAGTTAACTTCTTCGAGTTTTCTCCTTGCAAAAAATCAATTAATTTTTACGCCTTCACATATACATAAATTTAAAATATCTCAAAAATATAGATATTCTAATATTATCTCTAATTCCATAAAAAGACAAATCAAAAAACTTAATTGCTTTGAACATAAAGAACAACTTGCAATGTATTTACTTTCATTGAATTTTAAACAAACAATATATAATATTTCTCCTTATCTTAATGATGAAATAAAAACTTCTATACAGAAATCTAAATCTATGTATTCTCGTAACTTTAATAGACACTCCGTGTTTCCATCAAACACCTATAGTATGGAAGAACAACCTACAACAATTTCCCGAAAAGGAAACATTAACTCAAAAATTACAAATAATAAGAATTCTAAAAATATTCCTACCTTATCCCCCGTGTTTTTCAAACAAAAACAAGAAGACAAAACAAATAAAAATAAATCGACCCTTAGGGAAAATTTTTTGGGAAATTTAAGTACTATAAAAACTAAAATGAATCTTCAAAAAGGTTGGGTGTATTTAACGAAAAATCCTTCAAAAATGCTGTCATACCATAAAACAATTATACATCCAGGACAAGTTAATGATTTACAATTAAATTCGTCTATACCTCTTTATTTAGAATGTCATACGATAACAGATATTTTTAATTTTAAAAAACAATCTTTCTTGTCATCTGACGTGCTAAGCCCGTCAGGGCTTAGAGAATATAAATCTACTTATTTATCGCTTATGCGTTCTGAATTTAGGCCGCTATTCGATCAAAATTTAAAACCAAATAATTACTCCAACCCCTTTGTATATTCTGAACATGTGGACGTTTTTTCAAAAACCGAAGGTAAGGGAAGCGAAAAACAAAGAAATCCTTTTTCTTTAGGCTTTCAAACAAAAAAATGTATTAAAAACTCAAAACCACGTTATATTTTACCTCCTAATTTCCTACGTTCTTCTAAACAAAATAGCAACGTTTTAAACTCATCGGAAGAGAAGGTAAAATCTTCTAGATTTATCCCTTCCAAAGTAAATTTTTCCGAGAAAAATTTAGTAAATTTACAAAGGGAAGGGAAGAAAATTACCTTAGGTAATTTTCTAAATTCCCGTAGGGAATTTTCTAAATTTTCTTCCCCCAGTTCCAACGGAATTTTTAAATTTACTAATGATCCGTTAAGCCTTTCTTCTAAGTTGGGGGAATATGAATCAAAGGATAACTTGTCTAAAATGGATTTTAGACAAGAAAAACGTCAAAAATTGCTTTCTTATTTAAAAGAACTTCAATTTTTACAGAATGAATGTTTTTTTGGCCATGATACTAAAGAAATTTTTTCCGAGGAAAAGTTTTCTAATACTATTATATTACTTATTCAACCTATAGAAGAATATAATAGAATGAATACTCAACAGTTAAAAACATATGTTCATGAATCGACTTTAAAAGAAGATCCTCTTCCTAAAGTTCAAAAATTAACTCTAAACCTATCTAACAACCATATTATAACCAAAGACAAATTTTACCATAAAAAATTGTCTAAAGAAAATTTTTCGCCTACACCTCTCATCGAAGATTTTAAACTCCCTTCCGATGAGTTTAAAACTTCGACTTTTTCTAAAGAAGTTCCTAGTTTAATGAAAAATTTTACGAAGAAAATTTTCTTTCGTCCATTTTTAAGTTCTTTCTTAAAAAAGAAATTTTTCGAAAGTCATCAATATAATAAACAAAAAATTGATTCTCAAGAATTAACTAAATTCCCAACGAGTGATATTAAAATTTATCCACTGTCTATTGATAATAATTTTGCCATGGAGATTTCTTTAGGTAATGAAAAAATACAAACTCCTTATTATAGAAGTTTGAATAAACACAAACGTCCCATTAATTTTTCACCTTTTTTCCTATCTTTTAATAAACCAATGGGTGTGGATTCTATTTTTAAAGATCAACATGTTTCTTTATCATATCAACCTTTTTCAAATTTTGATTCTCTAGCTCTTCCTTTCTTATCCTCACATCTTTCATCTTTTTTCCAAATCTATTTAAATTTAAAAATGAATCCAAATTTACCTAATCAAGCTCTTAATCTCGAAGTTTTAAACTCATCGGAAGGTAAGGTAAAATCTTCTAGATTTATCCCTTCCAAAGTAAATTTACGAAGGGAAGGGAAGAAAATTACCTTAGGTAATTTTCTAAATTCCCGTAGGGAATTTTCTAAATTTTCTTCCCCCAATTCCAACGGGCTTTTTAAATTTACTAATCTTTTCTCACGTCAATTTAATATTACTACAAGTAAGCTTTACGATATAACACAAAGTCTTACGTCTGATTTTATTCCTAGATTAATGGAAAATCCATGTTTTTCTTTTCAAAATATTAGTTACTTTAACAATCCTGTTTTAACGTTTGAAAATCTACAAAGAGATTTTTTCAGTTTTTCTTCTTCAAAGCGTTCTAAACTAATAGGTACAAAAAATAAATCTTTATCTAGTACTAAACTTTTTCCCCGTTACTCTTTTTCTGGTTCACCTAAAAGTTCTACTTTATTTTCCTATAGTCAACGTAATGAAACCTTTTTAGGTCTAAAACCTGTCGCTAAAACAAATATTTTTAGCCCTTTTAATGGAGAAGTAGTCTTGTTGAATGTAAATAAAGGATGTATGGTTTTAACAACTTCTAATTTAATGAGCTATTATTTAGCTCCTAAAGGTTACTCTTTAAATAAAAATCAATATTTTAAAGAAAAATCTAATAATTCTCTTCGTTCCGATTATACACCTTTAGGTACTAATAAATTTTCTCAAAATGGTGTAAATAATATTGTTAATACTTCGGATTTTTTAAATCCTATTAGAACTAATTATTCTATTAATAATATTTTAGTTAAATTTTTAAATATGACGGATGTTAACTTAGATTTTGATTTAGCTTGTAAACTTAATGGAGGTGTTATTCCAGCGCCTATTAATTCAAATACTACGTCTCCCTATTCCTCGTCTGTTGATTCTGAACCGTCAAAAAATTATTATAGAAATCAAGGAGTTATGTCGAATATTCCATATAAAGTTTTAAAAGTTTCGAATTTAGTGGGTGGACAACCTAAAGATTTAAATATTAAAGTACGTTTAGGTGAATTTTGTGTTTATGGTGATCCTATTACTAACAAAACTGCTATTCAAACTTCTGGGCAATTAATTCATTATAATTCTCGAAAAATTACCTTACGTCGTTCTCAACCTATTTTTATTTCACCTAAAGGTATACTCCATAAAATTGATAATGATTTCGTTGATTCTCGGACTCCAGTTATTACTTTATCTTATCAAAAATTAAAAACTGGTGATATTATTCAAGGGATTCCTAAAGTTGAACAATTTTTTGAAGCTCGTACTACAAAACGTGGTCGTTTCTTTCGTGATAGTTTACCTTATTTATTAAAAAGTTTATTTAAACGTTATTCTTATAAATTGCCTCTTGATTTAGCTGTACGTCAAAGCTTTTATAAAATTCAACAAATTTTAGTTGATGGTGTTCATAGAGTTTATAAAGCACAAGGTGTTACTATTTCTGATAAACACCTTGAAGTTATTGTTAAACAAATGACTTCCAAAGTACGAGTTATCGATGGCGCTCAAACTGGTTTTTTCCCAGGAGAAGTACTTGATCTATTTTTTGTTGAAAAAATCAATTCTTTTTTAATGAAAAAAATTACTTATGAGCCTTTAGTTTTAGGTATTACTAAAGCTTCTTTAGAGGTTGATAGTTTCCTTTCGGCGGCTAGTTTTCAGCAAACTACTCGTGTTTTAAGTAAAGCCGCTATTTTCCGTAAAAAAGATTTTCTTAAAGGTTTAAAAGAAAATGTTATCTTAGGTAATTTAATTCCAGCTGGTACAGGTTATTTAGTTTATATCGATTTATAATTCTTTTTGTCAAAGTTTTAATGAACCGTGTATGTTAAGGTCGAACTTTACGGGGCTTACCTTACTAGGCGTTTTTTTTTTTTTTTTATTTAAATACTATGTCTTAAATTTAAAAGACGCCTCATACTCTACTACCTAATATAAAAGAACAAGAACCTATAATCATGACTAACGACTCGTTAGTCATGATTATAGGTTCTTTTATATCTTCTATAAATCTCCGTGTTTTTCTTAATATATTTTTATACGTTTTTTCAACTATCTTATAAACTACTATAGTTATCGTATTTTTTACGAAATAATTGTTTTAGTTGTTGTATACAATCTCAATGAAGATTTTCTTAGTAAATCTTCATTATTTAGATTTTTATTCTCTAAAATATATTTAATATAATTTTCGTAATTATTTTTTGTCTAACTAATAGATAGAAATATGCTTCGTAAATTAGTTTGATTTTTATAAATTTAGAATTTATTTTTTGGTTCGTAGGGTTTGAATTTAAAAAAATTTAGTCTTTATTTATGTGTAAAAAAAAACTGTAAAAAAAAAAAAAATTGGAACGAAATAATGTGTGAATCCGTGATGTGCAAAGCACACAGTAGTGTGCTTTGCACATTGCTTTTTTTTACCGGTTTTACCCAACCTACCTTAACCCAACCTACCTTAACCGATCTTCCGCCTTAACCGATCCTACGCCTTAACCGATCCTCCGCTTTTCTTTAAAGAAACGCTTTATATA
>LKMJ01004963.1_pt1 | contig 12541 bp, 21 predicted proteins | sample 643391 | NCBI WGS metagenome assembly LKMJ01 (sample SAMN04112250, study PRJNA286221) | soda lake metagenome | biome: soda lake; feature: Kulunda Steppe; material: water; isolation source: sample PL-Br10 brine of Picturesque Lake | place: Russia: Kulunda steppe | collected 2010-07
CAGCAGATGAAAAACACGCACTTTTCTTGTGCCGTTGCACGCAAATGTGTTCGCTGAGGCTTCAATATGCAGACTTGTTTCACGATCTCCCTATGGCTCACAAAATTACTGTCAATCAGACTGGAGCCTTTTATTTCTCTCAAGCTTGTTCTGAGGATGTCTTCAATTTTTTCCAGAAACAAACTAATTCCTATCGTTTTATTTCAAAGCTTATGGATGTTTATATGATGGCTGGTGTTCACCAGCAACCTGATCAGTCAAACTACCTGGCTGAAGGTCAAACTTGTAAACTTATAATCTTACAGCAGGCTTAAGCTGGCAGTGTCCAGCAAGCCCAGCAGTCAACCCATCTGGCCGAAGGTCTGAACCCACTGCAACCTTGTAACCTTACAACAAGCTCAAACTTTTACTTGATGAGCTCTTTTTTTCCCATGAATAGCTCAGTCGCACTTCTTGATTGAAGGCCGTGTTTTTGTGAAGCTTTGTCCCTTCGCCGAGGCTGCTAGTGGAGTTTCACAACCCTTCATCTCAAATCATTATTGTAAATGATAAACCTTCCTACAAAATGAAGTCATCACACATGCAATCAATGATCAGAGCCTCAGGGGAACATAAGATCCCTAAGTCCGAGATTTGCCCCGTCTGGGCTGCATGCCAATGCAAAATAGTTAGATGAAATACAGCGCAGTTCAAGGAGATGATCCCAACCAGACATGAAGAGTAATTAATACAGCATATGCAGGCACTGGTCCGATACCACTTCTCTGCCTACACACTGTTGCTCCAGACCCAGCAACACAAATAATCCACACCCTTGTCAGCATGTATCTTCCTACTACATGCCAGAGCGAGCACCTGAATGACGATACAATTTTGGGTGATGGTTTCAAGCAGTGACCGCATGAGAACCAGCAGTTTGGAGCACAGACAGCCGAAGCCGTGCATACTTCAGCTGCAAGCCACAGATGGCACGCATTCAGGCAACCTGCAGCTGAAGCAGCACTTGATTAGCTTGCTACCACTAACAATCCTGAGTGTGTTTGCTTCGTAAGTACTTCATAACACTAGGAAGAGTCTATTTGCTGCATGTACATATTTCTTCAGGCTCAGCACACACCTAGACTGAGTGTAGAGGACTTGTAGAGGCAGCAAGATGATGCCGCAACGTGGTCCCAGCCCCCCTTCCCCCAGACCCGGCCTGCCGGTCCTGATTCCTACCAAACCAATACAAGACAGATATTCTTACTCAGATAGGACTTATGACAGTGGGCCCGCAGCTGTGCTGACTGCTGCAGCATCCCCCACCCCCAAAAGGAGTTGGCATCCAGCTCAGCCTGCGTCCTACACAAGCCTCCATGATGCACCCCTAACACTCCTCACACGCGCCCTCCGCTTAGCGCACAGTAGCAGCACGCTCCCTCATGTATGCAAGTGGCCCTCTGGACCGCATCTTAAGCCTGACGCATCTTGCATCCTCTGTGCCACACACGCCAACCAATCGTCCTTCCATGCCCCAGCCAGCAGTGTGACGCCAAACGGCAGCGCCACGCGCGTGGCGCCTGTCTGTGCCAAGTGGAACGCGCGGTCGCGCACGACCGCTGCCTGCGCCGCACTGACTTGGCCAGCTTGCAGGGCGGCTTCCGCCTGGAGAACATGCACGCACACGTGGAAGTGTTTTTAATTGTGCGTGTGCGCGTGTGTGTATGTGCGTGAGTGTGAACGCGCGAGCGCAAGCATTCCAATCAACAATTGGTGCACAAGTATGCCTGCAGCACCAGCACAGGGTTACCACTTGCACCTTAGCCCGCTTTGCTTCACCGCTCTCTAGCGCAAAGCACGAGGTGTGTGCGCGCACCTCTTCGGCTGCAGCCACAGCATCCAGCATGACCAGGCCAGAGGGGAGCGCGATGCCGCACAGGTCCAGTAAATTCACAAAGTTGGTGAAAGTGCCCAGCTTGGCGTTGCTGGGCCACGTGGGCGGTGATGCCTCCTCCTCGGCTGCAATCTCCTGCATGGTACGGGCAGTTGGGGTAGGCAGTGAGTTGGGCCCAGGCAGATGCGGCGGCAAGCGTCTACCCATGTGCATGCATTTCCAGCGCACTGTGCCACTTCCCATTGACCCTTGGCTTCCCAAGGTCGCATGTTGTAGAGGAGAGGCCGCCAAGGGCAACAAGGCACGCAGCCTGGCTAGAGCCTGCTCAGCATCTTTCTCAGCCAACTTCCCGCCCTGCCCCTGGACAGGAGCGTGCATGCACACACAAAAACACACACAGCAAACACACGGGCGGGCACAGGAATATGCGCACACAGCACACCAGCTGTGGGCGCACCTGCACCGTGAAATGCGCAAGCGCTGTGGGCACCAGCAGGCAGTCAGCCTTTTGCAGCTCGGACATCGCGGCTGCGCGCAGCTTGGCCAGGGACGCCAGGTGGTCGTAAACGTCAGTGGCGGTGAAGGTGCCTGCGCGCAGCAGCAGGTTGTCAAGGGCAGCATTTGTGCACCGCACAGTATCGCCAGCCCCTGGGTGCATGCAGTGCACGTTCACCTCAGCCCCACAGGTGTGCAGACCCCACCCCCTGTTACGTGGTGAATGTACACAATAGAGTGTCGACGTCGTGGCAGGCATCAATCCTGTTCTGGATGCGACAGTGTTCACTACGCAAGACACACCTGCGCCTGCCAGGATGTGGCTTGTCACCGGCAGTAACCGCGGGTCACACACAAGCCCTTGCTGCTTCCTGAGGTCCTCCTCCGGCTTGCGCCGCCGCTGCGCCTGCTGCTGCCCTTCCGCCTTGGCCCCCTGCCCGCCGCCCTCCATGCTGCACTTGCCACCGCTGTTGGTATACTCGGCTGGGCCACCCTCCGCGCTGGCGGACGCATCCATGGCGACACTGCCATTCCGGCTGAAGGGCGTCACCAGGATGGGTGAGGAGGGGGTCGCATGCCGCCCCGGGCCATCCCCGTCCGAGGCATCTGATGAGCTTGTCTACATGCAGGCGGCCAGGCAGGCATGGTTGTTAGATTGATGCTGCGCTGCGGCTGTGGAGCCCTTACCTACTGGCCCCTGCCCGAGGTCTGCGGCGACATCACGCGCCCCAACCCCAACCTTTCACCCCCCCTGCAGGCACTAAGGCTAGACTTGGATGCTGGGGGTCTCCCTGCCCTGTAACTGGCTGCAGCATGCACAGTGCCTCTGACATCCCTGTCAATTGAATGCCTGTGCTGATGGGTGCGTGGCGAATGGGCAGCGGCCGCACGGCAGCACAAGCATCTCGCCAGACTCACCAGCATGGTCCTCTGAGCCAGCAACGAGCTGCTGCTGCTGCCGTTTGCCCTAACGCCTAGGCCCACTCCCTCGGCGGCTACCTGCACGCAAAGGCAGCGCAACGGGGACCCTCGCTCACTCATGTCCATGACCACAAGCGCAGAGCTGCCACAGGCAGGAGGTGCTGAACAGAATGCACGCAGGCAGAGCCCTTGGCGGCACACTAGTGCTGACAGGGGCGCGCCCTCGTCAAACGTGGGATGCGCAGCAGTGCATCCAGGAGGGGAGCAGGATGGGGGCAACGCCAGCAAGGGCACCCTGCGCCAAAAGCTTCCAGGCAGTAAGGGCACCCTGCGCCAAGCTTCCAGGCAGTAAGGGCACCCTGCGCCAAAAGCTTCCAGGCAGTAAGGGCACCCTGCGCCAAAAGCTTCCAGGCAGTAAGGGCACCCTGCGCCAAAAGCTTCCAGGCAGTAAGGGCACCCTGCGCCAAAAGCTTCCAGGCAGCGCACCTCTGAGTCGGAGGCGTCATCGCTATGGGAGAGCACAGAGGTAATCTGGGGAGGCTGCTGCCCTTGCAGCTTGCGCTTCTTGGCGCACGCCAGGGCTTCGCTGGCGCTGGCACCCGACTCCAGGAACTCACGCAGCCCGCTGTAGCGCTCAGCCACGAAGGACGCACCGTACAGCATGGAGGCCACAGCCACCAGAGGCTCAAAGTTTAGCTCCACCTGCACAGAGGGCATGCGGTGTATATGTGCATGTGTCAGTAAGCGAGTAAGGGTTCGCCGTACAGCATGGAGGCCGCAGTCGCCGGGGTCTTGACAATGAGCTGCAGAGCCCAGGCCGCTACAGTGCGTGCACGCACGCAAGTTCCCAGCCTGACATGCTGCAGCCAGCAGGGCCAGGCAGGCGGTGACAGCCCGACAGCATGCTCCTGGTTGCCTCACGCCCCTCAAGGCGCGCGCTGCCCACCTTCACGCCCCCGATGCGCTGCAGGCGCTCCACCGCTGCCTGGAACTGCTGCGCAGATGCTTGCTCTGCTTGTTGCCCGCCGGGACAACTCCAGTCCAATAGCTTAGGGCCAGGGACGGCAAAGCGGAAGCCCTGCAGGGGGGGCGAGAGTACCTGCACCAGCAGGGAGCAGCAGCAGGTCCGCGTCAGGTCCAGCAGTGTGGTGGTGGCATGAAAAGGCGTGAGCTGGAGCACTACTGACACACGGGAGCACTACTGAGGATCCAACACGGGAGCACTACTGAGGATCCAACAGCCTGCACAGGGACCCAGTGAGGCCCGGTTACAAACATGCAGGCCTGAACAGCGATTGCTTTTGAGCTGTGAGCAAGGTCCATGTGATCAGCATACTATTTGGCTGCCTGTGGCTGACTATGTATAGGGCACAGCTACCCATGCAGCTGCTTTTCCTGTGACTCACTGCGACTGACCTCCTGGCTGAATGCAGATGAGGCACAGCAGCCTGTGCAGCTGCCCATAAGTCTGTGCGGCTACTCTCCACGTACAAAGTCTTCCGGGCGCACACTCTGGCACACATCCTTTTTCCCCCCCCGCATCATGCACATCCACGCACACGCCTACCTGCACCGGCTCCCTGCGCCACACGTCCAGGGGCGCGCTGGCGCTGCGCATGATTTGCATGAGCATGGCACCATCCGCCACGCTGCGTGCAAACACCGTGAGGCAGTCCAGGGACGCACACGCAGGCACGACGCCAACAGTGGAGACGGAGCCAAGTGTGCCCTTCATGCCAACGCAGCCGCACAGGCCAGCAGGCACTCGGCCTGCAGAGGTAGAGCACATAAGCGCCGGGGCATGCACATGGGTGAATGTGCGTACATGAGTTTGCGTGTATGCATGTGGGCACAAAGAGCCCTGCTTCTGCTATGGGCAGAGTTTGCGCTAGTGGACATGAATGGACTGGAGGATTCGAGCCTTACCATTGTTCTGTAAAAAAATCAGTCTCGTCTCATGCCTCTGGGCAACACAAGTATGCATGCACACATACACAGTTTAACACACCTGCAAGCGCACACCAGCAGGCACACATGTGCACACACATACACATGTACGTGGGCACTCACCTGAGCCTGCAGTGTCTGTGCCTACGGCAAAGCTGACCAGGCCCCATCCCACGGCTGCACCGGACCCGCTGGAGGAGCCACCCGGCAGGAAGCGGTGGTCAAATGGGTTGACAGGGACACCATAAGGGGAGCGAGTGCCAACCTGTGTAAGGTGGAAGGTGAGTGCAGTGGGCACATGGCTTATTGCATTCACTGAGTTCAAACTAATTTCACTGCAACAGGAGAGCAGCTTGTCAACAGGGGAGTGTCGTGGTAGGGCACTTGTGGAGTAGCAAGATTACCCTGTCCTGTCCAGCATTTCTGGGAGAGGCAGGCTTGTCTGCTGATGCACGGGTGGGCATGCTGGAGCAGCACTGCTTGTATATTTGCGGCTTGGCTTTGCAAGAGACGCAGTGACAAGATGTGCACCATCAGCTGCGTTCCACCCTTGCCCGACCAGCGGGCTTGGTGTTGATACAGAGTCTGCACCGCCATGCCTCACACAGCCTAGGCTGGGGTCACCCCTGCTGCGCATTGGGTGCATGAATACCAAAGATGCCATGCCTCAAGCTGCAGTTTTTGAGTTTTCAGAGGGGACTCACCAGCCCTGCAGCAAACTGGTCCATGTTTGTCTTACCCACGAACAGTGCACCTGAGTTGCAAGCAGCAGCAGATGCATCAGTTTAAATTGCTTGTCCTCCAAAGTTGGGGGGACCTTGCCAGAAAGGCATGCGCCTGGGCAATCGTTCCGGTCCAGGCAGGCACCCAGTGTTCAAAAGTCTTCACTGACACTCTGCAGTGAACGCCGCGCAAAATCTCACTGAACCCATTCATGCACTTGCTAGCTGTGAATGGTTCTGCGTCTCCGGCACTCAAGCAAGTCCCTGACAGTCACATGGGCAACCCGAGACAGCAAGAAACCTAGATAGGCGGGTACATAGCTAACATGAGCGTGGTACGCTCGCTGTCAGGTCAGCAGTGGCACATTTCTTACCATGTCAATGCAAGGGATGAGCGCTAAGGAGTGAAGTGCAAGCGGTGGGTTGCCCAATATGGGCAAGAAGAAGAGGGCTTCCAACAGGGGTAGGCCTGACCTTCTTGACTAAAAAAGCCCCCAGCCTCACCTGCATCCAGCACTGCCTGAACAGCCGGGGCGGTGGCTATTGGGGTGCGGGAGAAGGAAGGGCAGGCTGCAGTGGTGGGACAGCCTGCTACATCAACGTTGTCCTTCACAGCGAAGGGGACGCCCCACAGGGGCTTGGATTCTCGCTCCTCCTGTGGCATCGCCTCCAGGCATCGGGCCGCTTCGAGAAGCTCGCTCAAGCTGGAGAGGTGTATGAAGATGCTCTTGCTGGACTGTGCGGACTGCAGGTCCGGGTACAGGGCGCGGACGAGCGCGGAAGGCGAATAGCCGCTGGCATAGGCTTGGCGCAGGGCTTGCAAGTCCAGCTCCCGGCTAAGCAAATCTTTGCAAGCCGATGCAGAGTGCTGCTGCTGTTGCTGCTGCAGGGCTGAGCACCCAGCGCTAGCAGTCGCTGTTGATGGGCTCATCGCTCCAGCCTACTGCGCAGGGCAGTTATTTATCTAGAGACAGCACATCAATATGTACCTGGTATCTTATAAATTCGACCGGACCTAATCTGGGGGACCTGAGGCCCGGGACTTAAACGGGAGGCCGGATTACTGGCGGGGACTGCCAGCGGCAAAGCCGAAAGTGGCGTCAGCAGCAGATGTCAAATGAATGATTCTATTACATCAGCTCCTATTATAAGCATCAGTTAAGTTCCATCCGGTTAACCCGGCCCTAAACCTTGCACGGGGCCGTTCATGTAATGCTCATCATCCAGTTGACGTACAGCTGCATCATCAAGATCAACAACGTCAACAACACTAAAGAAAGACGCTTATAAAAGGGTCGCGTCTAGTCGTCGTCTCAAAAATCAATTTTGCTCCACCGAGGCGCTCAAGCTTCTGACCGCCGGCAGCCGCAAGACCAAACAAAGGTTCAAGCTGACGCAGGCCTGATAAGGAGCAATGCCGTCAGGTGATTTTGTGACTTGATGTCAGGACCCAACCGTTGGACTCTCTTGAACACCTGGATACAACAGGCAGGCATTGCTTTAAAGTCGCCCAGGCAGTGCATCTGGAGTGTCGCTTGCTTGCGCAGAGAGGGTGGGGAGGCTGCTTGCATACAAGGGGTTGAGCGGAAGAGGGGTGGCACCATCAAAGCAAACGCAGCGCACTCGGCAGCCAGTGCCCAATCCAGGCAGCCTTTTACCCACCTGCATGAGGACTTCCTGTGTACTTGGAGTTCACCAGTGAGCCTTTTGATCCAGCTGCGCGTGCCAGGAAGCTAATTGATGCTACGTTACATGTGCAAGAGTATCTGGGATAAAGGTTTAGCTTCGAGAGCACTCTTGCACAGAATTTGGTGCCCTTGAACTGCCTGCGCAGTGGTGACAGAGCCCCTTGTCCTTGTCTGCAACCGTGGAGAGATTGCCAGACGGGTCCTCCGCACCTGCAAAAAACTAGGCATCCACAGCTTGTCCGTGTACACGAAGCCTGATGCCCTTGCCCCTCATGCAAGGTTTGGAATGGAGTGCTGCTTTTGTGACATTCTTTCAGGGCGTGTCACCTGCGATTCCCCTTGCCAACGGCAGCACTGCGATTAATGTCAAAGCCCTGCCTTCTCTCTTTTTCTCTCTCTCTCTCCCATTTCGCAGAGAGGCCACGCAAGCAGTGTGCTTGGGAGACAATCCTAGAGACTACACCAACCAGGAGAAACTCATGCAGGTGGGGTCAACAGCATGTATTGCTGCAAGGGCAAGCGTGCAAGCAACCCCCCTCATGCAGAGCTGCCTTTGATGCTTTTTCTGAACAACACGCACGCACTCACATGAATTCTCCCCCTACCTACAGATCATAAAGGAGTACAAGGTGACGGCAGTACACCCAGGCTATGGCTTCCTGTCTGAAAACGAAGAATTTTGTGAGGCTGTTGCTCAGGTGCGCCTAGCCCTGGACACAGTCTTGCCCTGGTGGTGCCCAGATGGTCAGCATCTACTGGCTGTGCGGCTACCTGACAGCACTATGCAGACACAACCAAAGCACAGTGCACCCATCCAAATTGGGCAGGCGGCTAGCTTTGACTTATGGGGCCCGAACGTAGACTGTGTCCGTAGCAAGCCTGTGCCAAATGGCTATTGAGGTGCGTGCCATGCCATCAGGAGCTCGTGCCTGCGGCACCAATCGCCTGCGGCAAGAGTACAAAACAAATGCCTCTGGCAAGCCACAGTACAAATCAGACGCCTGTGCATTTGGTGACGCAGGCTGGTGTGGAATGGCTGGGCCCGACCGCTAAGACCATGCATGACTTTGCTCTCAAACACGTCGCCAGGAGCCTTGCTGAGGCTGCAGGGGTAAGTTCGAGTCGTGGGACTTGGGGATCCGCTCTCGAGCTTTTTGGGCTGACTGCTGCAGGAAGATGAGGCGCCTCAAGGATAGTTAGGATGTGCTGGTGCAGATCCTGGTTGAGGAAAACAGTGATCCTGCATGCTGCCCTCGGTGTGTGCCTTCGGTCTGTTGTGTGCCTTCAGAGTTTTTCTTTTATTTCCTCTCATGTGCAGGTGCCTGTTCTGTCGGGCAGCCCGCTGCTCTACAATGCCTCGGAAGCGGTGGCTGCAGCGGAAAAGGTACATCTGGGACCCAGTCTGTGTTAGGACTGAACCATATGGTAGATGCTATTTTAGGCGCAAGTATCTGCCTTGCGAGTTTTGCTTTCTGTTGTCGCCCCTCTCCAGCTTGACTGGTTGCCTGAGGCGGCTCTTCGTTGAAGGGGCCTGCAAGAAAGTGGTGCGGTTGCGGCGAGCTAGCGTGCAGGCTAATTTGCACATCTCCAGTTCTTGCTGCTCCTTGGATGACTTTTCTTGCGTTGCCAGGTGGGCTACCCCGTGATGCTCAAGGCCACAGGAGGTGGTGGTGGCATGGGTATCTATATCTGCCATGACCAGCAAGAAGTGGAGCGGCAATTCGAGACCAGCCAAAAGCAGGGCAAAGCCTTTTTTGGTAATGATGGGGTAAGTTGAGCACACGCGCAGCGCTTGCTTGCTGTTGAGCATGACTTGACCACATGCCATCACAAGTTTCACTCGCGTATGCAACACACACATACATACACATGCAGGTGTTTCTTGAGAAGTACATTGAGGAGGCACATCACGTTGAAGTCCAGGTGTGCAGGCATTCGTTGTTTGTGTTGTTGTAAGCAAGCAATCTGTGGGGGCAGGCTTCCTGTGCATGTCTCCGTAAGGTTTTTCCTTCTCCTTTCCCTTTTAAAAAAATTGCCTGCAACATTTTGGCGCTCTCCATGCCCGCAGCGTGCTTGCGCACATCTAAAACAAGCACAGTGGCATTAAGTGCCCTAGCACCAAGAGAGACAAACTTTGAGCCTGCCCCTTTTGGTGTTGTGTGCAGATTTTTGGGGATGGCCAGGGCGGCTGCGTGCACCTTGGCGAGCGAGAGTGCAGCATCCAACGAAGGCATCAAAAGGTGCGTGTGAATGTGCGTGCGCGCGTGCGTGCGTGCATGTGTGCATGCGTAGGTATGTGCATGCATGTGTATGTGCGCGCATGCGTGTGTGTGCTTGTGTGTACATTCCTCAGGTATGAACCTCGAGTTGCTTTTGCCAGCCGTTCCTCTGCCGAGTTAACAGAGCCTGTGCTGCCCATGGTGCACATAGTGTGAGCCCATGGTGCACATATAGTGTGAGCCTGCGCTGCCCATGGTGCACATATAGTGTGAGCCTGCGCTGCCCATGGTGCACATATAGTGTGAGCCTGCAATGCCCATGGTGCACATATAGTGTGAGCCTGCGCTGCCCATGGTGCACATAGTGTGAGCCTCTGCATAGGCCTTGCTCTGCTGAGCCAGCAGCGGCCTTGCTCTGCCCATGGCACGCATTGTGTGCCCAAAGAATGGCTCTTAAGCATTTCTCATTGGTTGCCTCCAGCAGCTGCTCTGGGGTGGTGGACATGGCCGGGCACGTCCCTGCAGCCGTCATGCATTGACACAGGTCCCCCCTGTTCCTGTGCCCCCTTTGTTCAGGTACTGGAGGAGACCCCCTCTCCCTTGGTGGACGCTGACCTGAGGTCGCGCCTGACGGAGGCTGCAGTGTCCTTGGGAAGGTGGGCGCCCCTCACCCTCCCAGCCTCAACCGTATGCACCTCTCTTGGCGCGCATGTGCGCTCCATGCTCAAATTGTGTGGGCCCATGCGCGCAAGCCCCCATGCGTGCCTGCACCAGCTGCCCATCCAGGCAGACGGTCTCAGTGCTTGTCCTGCCCCCCCTGCCTGTCACGCGCACAGCCTTGTGCGAGGGTCTCAGTGTGCAGGCCTGCTTAGCTGCACCCTGAGTCCGCTTCCATTCATACCCAGGTCTGGCAGATACCACCATTTGCTCACGGTGCACCAGCCGAGCGCTTGGCTGCTGCTGCTGCTGCTGCTGCTGCTGCTGCTGCAATAATGCCGCTGCAATAATGCTGCTGCAATAATGCTATTTTCTTCAGCATTAAGCGTGCATGTCCCATCCCTCCCTACCTACCTCCTGTTGCTGCCCACCCTTCCGCAGGTCGTGCTGCTACCGCTCCGCCGGCACCGTGGAGTTCCTCGTGGACGGCCACTCCAAGGAGTTCTTCTTCCTGGAGGTCAACGCGCGCCTGCAGGTGAGCAGGGGCCGCTGCGCGCTGCGCACGCGGCAGCGCCATCAAGTTGACATATGCTAAGAAAGTATGCGCACCGTGGCCCCTGGCCCTACAGGGCCCTCCTGTCCTGCCCAACTGACCTCGTCCCCGTCAGCTGTCCTTGTCCCCATCAGCTGTCTTCCTCCCTGTCAGCTGTCCTTGTCCTGCCCACCCAACAATTGCCTTGCCTTGACTGAGCAGGTGGAGCACGGCATCACGGAGATGGTGCACGGCTGCGTGGACATTGTGGAGGCGCAGCTGCGGCTGCAGATTCCGGGCCTGGCGCCGGAGGGCGGCCCCGCGGCGGTCATGCAGGCCCTCGGCGCCATCAGGAGCACGGGCCATGCCATTGAGGTGCGTGCCATACCATTGAGAGCACGGGCCATATACCATCAAGAGCACGGGCCATATACCATAGAGAGCACGGGCCATATACCATTGAGAGCACGGGCCATGCCATTGAGGTACGTGCCATACCATCAAGAGCACGGGCCATATACCATTGAGAGCATGGGCCATATACCATTGAGAGCACGGGCCATGCCATTGAGGTGCGTGCCATACCATCAAGAGCACGGGCCATATACCATCAAGAGCACGGGCCATGCCATTGAGGTGCGTGCCATATACCATCAAGAGCACGGGCCATATACCATTGAGAGCACAGGCCATGCCATTGAGGCACGCGCCCCCCTTCCGGCACCCCCTCCAAGCTGCGCGCACACTGCAGCCCTGTCAGCACGAGTGGGAGTGTGTGTGCAGGTGTGTGTGTGTGCGTGTGCGTGCGTGTGTGTGCGTGTGTATGTGTGTGCATGCGTGCGTGCGTGTGTCTGCGTTTGTGCGCGCGTGTGAGTGTACATCATGCCAGGCTGCCAGGACCACTGTCCAGTGGTCCGGCGCGGTGGCTGCCTTCAGCACCCAGGCTGGCACTTTGGTGTGTTGCTGCTAGTTTGTGTGGCTCGTGGAGATCAACCATGACATGCTTGCAGCTTGGAGCGCTCACATGCTCTTGCTGTGCCCCTGACACTGACCCCCTAATGCCCTGCCCGGTGCGTGTAGGTGCGCATCAACGGGGAGGACCCTGCGCGCAGCTTCCAGCCCACTCCAGGTCAGCCCGTCACTTGCGCCTAGCCTCACGTGCCTTGTAATGCACGCCTGCTCGGTTTACTGTTATGTTATGCCGCACAGCCCACCATGCTCTGCTGTGCACAAAGCATAGGCGTCTTGTCATACCCAGCTTTGCGCTCTGTACAGGCACACAGCCACATCGTGCAAACACACAGTTGTCCACACTGCACACACACACACACACATACACACACACATGCTCACACGCAACTGCCTGCACACATGCGTACACACACAAGTGCCTGCACACACACACACACACACACACACACACACACACACACACACACACACACACACACACACACACACACACACACACACACACACACACACAC
>LKMJ01004964.1_pt1 | contig 12540 bp, 16 predicted proteins | sample 643391 | NCBI WGS metagenome assembly LKMJ01 (sample SAMN04112250, study PRJNA286221) | soda lake metagenome | biome: soda lake; feature: Kulunda Steppe; material: water; isolation source: sample PL-Br10 brine of Picturesque Lake | place: Russia: Kulunda steppe | collected 2010-07
CGCGCGCGCGCACACACACACACACACACACACACACACACACACACTCAACGCAACACAGAAAACAGAAGTGCCCAAGTTACATGAGCGCAGCTCCTGCATGTGCATGTGGATTGAATCACAGGGTGGGTTCGTTTCAGTCGATGGAAGCAGACAAGCGCTAAGGAGGCTCTTGAGGCTGAGATTGGGCTCCTGAGGGCTGCAAATTGTCAAAGGTTGGTGAGCGCAATGGTAGACCCTCTTGGGCACTAGATTTGGCCCCTGTGTCAGAGTGCTTGATGAGTAGACTGCCTCAAAATGCATTAGCCACAGGAAAGCTCAGAGCACAACACCCCCTAATGTGTTGCCACCTGTAGCCTGCTGCATGTCCACAATGTCAAAATCGGGCCTGGGAAGCAAGACTACCTCCATACACTTGAAGGCAGGCACCAGCAGCTGGGCAAAGCTCCCCCTGTTGTGATGATGCCAGGCTATGGTGCTGGAAGTGGATTTTTCTGGAGGTGCGCTCTGTGCATGCATGCCAAAACCTATGTTCAACGCTGTGTGACATGCATGTCGCCTAAGTATCTGCTGCTTCTTGAATGTGGGGTAGTGACAGACTTTATGTTAGGCAGAGTCGGCATTGAGGGTGTGAGGCTTGTGGCAGCAAAAGTATGTGCACATCATGATTTCAAAAGCATGTTCAGAATTGGGTGAAAGAGAGTTTGTTGTGTTTCCCCACGTCCCAGGCATACAGTACAGTGTTTGCCCAGATTTCCAGCTCCGTGTCTTCACAACCACGAGCAGCTTTGACTCAGTAAGCATTGTTTGCGCTTGTATCTACTAGCAAGAGCTGACTTTGATGACATAATGCATGTCACATGTGGCTCTCTCTTTCTCCCTCTGTCTTTGTGACATTGAACAGGAATTTGGGTGGTTTGGCCTCTTTCCTCAAGATCTATGCTGTGGACTGGCTCGGGACTGGCCTCTCTGGCCGACCTCCTTTCACTGCCACTGGCCAGAAAGACACTGAGGCATTCTTCCTAGATTCGATGGTCAGATGGAGGCATCAGGTAAATGGCGCAATGCCATTTTTATAAACTGTCACTAACAGTGTCAGTCTGCAAGTCGTTTGCTAGAATCCTGCTGGCGCCTGATCAGACCAAGCAAGGACGCATGCACCTTGCTTCCTGCTACCAACCCTTGCATGTTTCTGGACTTGCCTTTTGGATTGAGTGCCTGGCCTGGCTTTACCCGCATCTGCTGTGGCTCCCTGCTAACTCAGGGACAGCATGCGCGATTTAGAAATGCTTGTGCACCCTTGCTCTTAACCTCCTCATTGCTGAAACATCCGCTTGCACGGGCACACACCAAGTGCATAGGAAAGCCTGAATGCTGCAACTCGTTCGGACATGTGCCTGAGTCCTGGCACGTGGCTCGCAGGTTGGCATTACCTCCAAAATGATTCTGGTGGGGCACAGCTTGGGTGGCTACCTCTCTGCCTGCTACGCCCTCAAGTACCCAGAGCATGTTGAGCATCTCATCCTGGTCTGTCCCGCGGGTGTGGTGAGTCGTGGGCGAAGAGGACAGCATCCTTGAGACTAGTAAGCCTTGGCATGCCTTCTGGTCAGAAGCATTGTCACTTGGCATCATTAAGTACAGAGCGCACGTGTATGCATGTCACAGTAGCAGGCACAGCACCCTTTGGAATCAAGCTTTTGGCAGAGTTTGAAAGGAACAAGCCTGCATTGTCCTTGTTACACATATTCCTGCATTAGCCGTTGTGCTCAGGCCACACAGCGCCTGCTTCACGCAAGAGCCGGGCCACTGCATCCAGTTCCTGCAGCCTGTGACATGATGACGTCGCAGCATCCCTGCACACCACCCACGGAGTACATGTATACTTTTGTTCTCAGCCAAAAGAGCCTGAAGACTGGCAACGGAAGTTCCTGGGCACCCCTTCATGGCATGGTACCGCTTTCAAGTAAGCAGGCTTGCTTCATCCATGCATGACAGCCAGGAGGAAGAGGAAGTGCAGAGTGGACCAGCCATTTTGTGGTGCGCCTGCAAGATGCAGGGGCCAGGCTGGCATGCTTGAGGGCCACAGGCTCACACAGGCCAGTGATGTGCTGCACGGCACTGAAGCCCTCCCTGCAAGAGCTTGCATGGATGTGCTTGCCCTGCAGGGCTGCTGTCTGGGCCTGGGAGCAGGGTGTCACCCCGCAGCTCGGCATCAGGGCACTGGGGCCGTGGGGGGCGCAGCTGTGTGATGGCTACGTCAGCAGGAGGTTTGGTGATGGCCTCCCAGCCCATGAAGTGGAGTGGTTTAAGCGCTACTTCTACCAACAGCTTGCCGCGAAGGTGTGTTCCTTGCACCATTCCCGACTCATCCCAGATTACCATCCTGCCTGTCGCTTTCCTTGCCACCCCTTCAGGCAGAAGTCATTGCAATCAACCTCTCTAAGCAACTCTGAGCACTCCTGAGTCAGCAGCCTCACAGGCATCAGGAAGGTTCAAGCACCTTCCTGTACCTTTAATGCCCTGTAGCGCTTGCTGCCCCCGCATCTCTGTAGTGTGGCATGAGCCCCTGCAACGCATGGCCTGGCAAAGCCCATTCAGTGCCCTTTCATGCATGCGCTGCTGCAGGGGAGTGGGGAGTATGCGCTCAGGCATCTGCTCTCTCCTGGGGCATGGGCACACGAGCCATTGCAGACAAGGCTCAAGGATTTGAAGGTGCGCTGGCATTTGCGTAATGTTGGGCTGGGCAGGGTTGGCATCAAGAACTAGAAGCTTTATGAAGTGTTGGCCAAGCATTGCACGCATGGAGGGGGGGTTAAGCTGGCTCTACACATTGCTGGGCACCATCGGTGTATTGTCATCATAGAGACAGCATTTGGGACTTGTCTTGCACTCGCCACAAAGCAGAAACTCACGCCCACCTTAACGAGGAATCTCGTCTTGGCTTGATGAGTCGCCAGCCTCAATGTCAAAAGGCTTGTTCCTGTCTGTATCCCAGGCTCCTATGATTTACCTTGCACAAACTGTAGGCTCACATAATCTTCTGTCAACTCTGTACCAGGTACCAGTCACATTTATCTATGGAGAGAATGATTGGATGCGACCTCAGCATGCCGTGGAGCTGTGCGAGGTGTGTGATGCAGCAGCATGGGGTGTCTAAATTTTGCTGGACCCCAACTAAGTGCAGCAAATGCGTACTCTATGGTTCAACATCATGCAAGGGGCAGATTGAGCACTTGCTGTCAGGATGAATGTGTGTTGCATGATCACCGTGCGTTAATAGGGGCACTGTTTGACTTGAGAGATGATGATTACCAAAAACCTGCTTCTCTGCTCATCAATTCCTTAAATCTTGTGTTGCTGGTCCTGTCCTTTTCCAGGAGCTCAAAAAGGAGCGGATACCAAAGGTTAGCACAAATCTTACGTTTAATTGGTTGTTGAAGCCAATATGGCTGAAGTGAGCATTTGGCCTTCTTCTACTGAGTCGCAGTCAATACCAAGCATACATTAATAGTCCCTGAACATAGTGCACAGCTGTTCCATGTGAAATGTGTTTACTGCTTTCATGGTATTTTGAATGTCATTTTGGTACTTCTCCTATTGCCTTGCACATTTTCATGTTTCCAACTCAATGCCCATGAGAAAAGAGCTGCTTCAACTGCTGACGCTGCACATGTGCGTGCAGGTATCCAGTGATCTCCATGTGAACATCATCGCCAACGCTGGCCACTTCGTCTTCATTGACCAGCCAGAGCTATTCAATAGAGCTCTGATTGATGCGTGCAGTATGTGAGTTTGCCCATAATTCACATGTCATTTGGCGAAGCCTTACTATTATGCTCGCAGAAGTTCCATACATTCAGCTCGTTGCACATTCATTGTAACTTTAATTCTTGCCTGCAGGTACATGGACAGGTCCATCGAGCAGAGTGTTTCTGATGCAAATCCACATGCATTCGCCGCACAACAAACTGCAACTAGCACTACGTTTGCGGAGCAGACCACAAAAGCCAAGCCAGAACAGGGGAATTGATAGGGAGATTTTCATGTGTGTAGGCCAAGAGCAGGTTAAATAAGACCGAACCCAACATGAGAGCCAATATGAGAGCCCAATTTGAGAGCTACTATGAGGTAGCGAACAAGTCTGCGCATCATGCTCTGTCAAATCAATTCATTTTGTGGGGGCATATTTCATAAAAATGGTAGGGCTCAACAGCTGGAGCTTCTGGCTGTGTTGTCAATAGGCATTTATAACTGTGTCTTGTGTGGGAAATGGTGCTTTGGCAGTTCTTTTCCCTGGTTATTAGATTCTGGATAACAATCAATGAGCTTTATAGCAATTGACTTGAATTTTATTTTACCAGGTTTAATTCCTTTTTCCTATTGCGCCCTGGTGCTCAGTGCACAAGGTGTCGCCATCGTTTTCCGGATAGGTGCAACACTCTTCAACTTGCTCCCTGGCTTGGGTTATTTGTATCTTGTGTATTTGTACAGTTGGTATTTGTATCAGTTGTGGGCATATCTGTACCTCTTCAAGGTATCAAATTTCAATAACTGTGTTCCTAGAAGTCGCAACTGGATGTGGTGTGTAAATGATTTATGGCCCAGGGTATAATGTAGGGCATGTGGCTGGAGGATTGAAAGTGAGCTTGAGATTTAAGTATGCCCCAATGCAAGATACCAGAACCATGAGCTTAAGCTCCAACATCTGTGACATGATCTGCACGATGGAGAAATCTAAGGCGTGCCACATTTTGTCGTGCCAAATCATTGTTCTTGACTACTGGTCATTTGAACAGTTCAATTATCTGGGTTACCAACACCAAGTTTGACTTAAGAGCTCGAATATCCATAAAAGACATTGGAAAGGACGACATGCCTGTTGAGTTGAAGGATATATGAGGGCTCTCATTGTTGGTCTCTTGTATATTGAGTGAAGCTCATGCCAGGTACAGCATCAAAGAAAACACCTTTTTGGCGAGTTGCCGTTAAGTGACTTGACTTGGTTGAATGGCGCAGGTGTTATAGAATGACAGAATGATAGAATGACATCATGTCACTTGATGATATCATGATGATACTCATAAGTTTAACTTTAAATGGGTTTAGACCTTCAGCCAGATGGGTTGATTGCTGGGCTTGCTGGAGACTGCCAGCCCGACAAAAGTATCAGAAACAAAAGGAAGAATGTGTACGTCTGCTGAGACACAATTTTACATCCTCGGCACTCCTCCATTGTACATTAAAGCAGCCCCCAGTAAAATCAGCGGATTGTTTCACGAATTTCCTTCTCAAATAGCACATTTCCAAGTGCTTGGAGATGTACTATAAAAAGGACATGATTTTCGTCCTGGACATCATGCAAGTCACATTTGTTACAGTGCCTATTGTGAATTTGCCAACAACTGGTCTCAACTCTCAGGGTATGGGCACGCAAGCGAAAACAAGAAGCACATACGCCTACTCAGCTCCAGCTCTTAAGAAGAACTTTTTAGGTAAAAATGGGTAGGGCCCCTCGCAGTGCTTGGCTTGAGAGGCCATCCATGCATAATAAGTAGCCAGTTTGTGAGCATGTGTCCTAGGGTCTGAGCCATCCAATTCCCTCCGTACCACACGCAACCGCTCACGCAGATCGATCCCAAAGTCTTGTAATGGAAGGGGGATAGCAGCCTAAACGCAATCAGCATACCTATCTGATGCACACGGACCCTCACACGCTTCTATGAACTCCACTGTCCAACACTTTTTGTAAGAAGCGATGTGCATGCACAATCTTCTAAAGCAAGCCACTGTTCCTGCAAAGTAGAGAGTTAAAAAAAAATTGGCAGCAGGGCGGAACCAATAAAGCTGCAAAGGCTCTTGTCCACAATTTCGCAACACAGCCCAGGAAGGCGTGGTTCTTTTCGCACCAAGCACACCTTTGAGGAAACACATATGCGCAGTTTGAAGGGGGCTATCAAACTCACTGCCCTTCTTCATGACTTGTGTGCCCCAGACCTGGCAAGCATAGTGTAGCATTTAGCCATGACACTCATAACAAAGTGTTTCTTGCATCCACAGAGAAACCGAACTTTTTTGTACCTGATTTTTCCCCCTCTTGCTCTATAACTGTCAGTGCACACCCTCTCAGAGGCAACAGGCTGCCAGTGTTGGGAAATGAATCATTTCAAGTAATGCATGGGGAGGCCCAGATGGAGTCAAAAATGGATTAACAATACCATAACGTGCACTTAATAAACTGTAGCCCTTCAGGGCTGGATACACCTCCAAGGCAGTTCTGTGGGCGCACATGATTTTCAATTTGTCTTGCAGGACCAAAGCATGCTGGGGTCACCTGTTACGGTAACAGAATTTTGCAGAGGGGGTAGATTCAATATTTTGTCACTCCGTATTGTATCTTTGGCGGAATGATGTCTGAGACTGTGTTTGAGCCCTGACCGTTGTAATCTTGAAATGTTCATAATTTTGAGATGTTATGCTGAGCCCATACTCTGGGCCCCATAGTATTGGAGGGCCAGTCGTTGAGAAGCGAGGTGTGAGCGCGGAGCCTTACCTACCCCAGCCCGCCCAAAGCACAAAAGCCATGCAGCAGAGGGCACACAACTGCATAGACCACGAGCTGCATCACGCCATGTATGCACTATATACTATATACTAGAAGTGTGTGTATGCGAAATTGTTATTAGTCAAGAGCGATGATTTAGCACGACTGCTTACATGTCTTGAATAAAGCTAGAAGATTGCTGTCGCCTCATGCCTGCGGTCATTGTGAGCATGGCTCTTGCCATGTACAGGAAGCTATTTGTATTAGCTGAGACTTTGTGGATGCACACCTTGGGATTCAGAGGAGGTTAACAGGCCCAGCAGGTTAGCATGTTCAATACTTAATCTACCAACCTTGGCATGTACATTAAATTCGAAGTGAAGCGCCCATACCATGGTGAGGTTGTTAGGTCATAAAAAAGTCATAGTTTCATGGGCCATGACAAATTAGCAATACAAAGGAATGTTCAATAAGGGCGCTCTTGTAATATTACACAGCTGGCATGAATAGTCAGATGGGCTTTCTTGAAACTGCCTTTTCCAGGCAAGGATCATCTGTCGGGAAGGGCCATCACATGGCAACATCTATTCACCCGGTGAACGACAGGTCTGAGATGTGTGTCTCGCATGGCCCAAAATCATACAAGCAAGAGCAGATAACTTAACTTGAAGGCTCATCCAAGTTTAGGAAAGAAGCAGGCAAGCATAACCATGGGGGTATCAAAGGATGCAGCTCAGGTCCAGGTCCTTCATCGCCTGCAATTTTCAGTTACAGTGATTCGCCTCTCCTTCTTTCTATTTCCTGTTGCGCTTCTAATGCTTTCTGCAGCTTGACCTCCTCCCGCAAGCAGCGTTTCAGGCGAGTGTTGAGGTGGCTGATGACTTCTCCATCTTCAATGGGCTCAGGAAAGAGGTCGTTGTAGCACTTGAGGGAAACGCACCTGCATAGGTGCAGGTAGTTCTGGTTAGGTGACAGGTCTTGGTTCCAACTCAAGTCCAGCCCCACAATTTGATGGATTGTGCTGGCAATGCAAGACGTTCTACTGAGGCAATGCAGACTTAAATAAAGAGCGCTGCTCATACGGCAATTCCAAAGTAACATTCAAAATGTGCACAAGAGCCCTCAGTACATGCACATGAGGAGTGAAGACACCGTGTGCTCACTTGAGGATGCAATTCTCATCGTCCACGTCATCCTGGATGCAGGGCTGCATAATGGTCGCGTTAGCGGCGCACTCGTTGCGTCTGCGCTGTACATCCTTGTCAAAGCTAGTGCTGGCCTTTGAGGCTTTCGTGCGAACTGCAGCGGAGGCAGATCCCGCAGACACTAAGCATACATTTGACGAGCAGCACAGAAGCAGCAGAAGGAAGAGGAAGTGGATGAGTGAGGTATAGCCCATCTCAGGCAGCTGTCACCGTTGTTGTCGCCAATCATACTCGCCCATCACTTCCCTTTTACAAATTAATCATTCAAATTATGATTATCCATTTCCAACACTCCGTTATGTCCATTAAACACGTTGCCCAACCGTCTAGCGTCTCTCGTGCCCACCCAATCTCACCAAACTGCCTTCAACTTCCAGAACAAAACCCTTGGTGCCACACAATGGTTCATCCAGCTTGTTGAAGCACGCTAGGAGTGACTAGGCGCCCCCGGCATGCACCTCAGCATGATCAGCCTCCTACTGACCATTGCGTGCTGGTTTCAGACAGTCATGTCAGCACATGATTACAACAGCTGTAGAGATAATCTGTTAAATATCTTGAAAAAGCCAGATGCATACATCCTGGAGCTGGCCGCTAAGTTCCCTCAGGGACAGGTTCAGGCGGAGCTAAATGCATTCTTGAAGACGGTGACCGACGAGGTCGGAGAGGGGCACACTGGTCAGCAGGCAGTCCAGCAGGTACCGCACCTGCATTCGTGTCTGGGAGGCAAAGCTTTGTGGAGTGGCAAAGGATGCACCGGATCCGTCGCAGTGGTTTGATTAAGCGTGCGCGTTCAGAAGCTTTCCCTTGCATGCACCTGCCTGATTATCACTCTCACTTGCAGGCATGGTACCTTGCTGTGGCAAGCCTGCCTTGCGTGCGGACCGTGTGCGAGATCGGGTTCAATGCTGGGCATAGCTCAACGGTGCGCCCATCCCTTTTTGTTTGTAGTTTCTTTTGGCTGCAGCGTATCTTCCTCGTTGTAACTGGATGTCAAGCCAATAAAATGCTCATGAGAAAGCCCATTTGGCAGCTGCTTAGTTAGAGCGCTCAGATGATATTAAAGTATCTGTACAGGAGCGTGCCAGATCATCTGCACGCCTCAAACCTCCCGAAGGTGAAAACTTGGCGTCCGACCTGAATCTCCTGTTTGCTGGCAACACAGGTTTGGATGTCTGCGCGGCCTGACATTCATCTGTACAGCTTCGACATGGGAGCTAAAGACTACAGTTTCCCAGTAGCCAAGTTCATGTGGGTTGACACAACTAATCATCTGAGCGCGATGGGCACCTGCATGTGTGGTTGAGATTGGCTTCTGAACTTTTGTCATGGTGTGTCTCTTTGCTTTGCTAGAGGGCTTTTGCACGTGCAATTGAATTACACCAAGTACTGCTTCTCGCTTTCAACGCTCAGAATGATCAATGCTATCTATGCTAAGGTGCAAGGACTGCTGTGCTGACACAGGTCAGACAAATTCCCTGGCCGCATCACCTTCATGTGGGGCAACAGCCTTGAAACGGTGAGCAACGTTTGACCCACTTCTCATTTGCTTCTTCTATGCAACACTGTCTGTCACTGAAAGAGGGAGCAGTCATGTGTAATTTTGGACTGGTTTTTGTTTACATGCAATAAAGCTCATACTTATGAAGTACACAGCCACATGACATGAGAGAGTGAAATTTCCACAGGAGGGAAAAATCACAGGCTTCAGACGACACATGCAAAATGGTTTACAGATGTATGCATGCTTGCCAAACACATGCATCACATATCTGTGAGGTTGTTTAATAAACATTGTACACAAGGATTTAATGGGAGTAGAAGAGGGTAAAGGGGGGTCCTAAAACGTCTTACTGGAGCTAATCTCCATATTTTCACCAATGATACTGTGCTAGAAAACGTTCTGACCTGACCGCAAGCCCGTTCAGTTGGTGCACTTTTTGAGCAGGTTGGGCGTATGGAGGGGTTTGTATGGATGTCCAAGATCTATGGCTTAGAGCACGCAAGTGTAGGCAGCTAGGTGTAAAAAGCCAAAAGCGCAACACTTTGCTCCAATACATCCTCTCCCAAGGATTGTGCCAGAAAGATGCTTTAGTGAATTGTTGAAAAATAATTTGATCTGAGCAGCTGTGAGGGCCTGTCGGGGGTGTGCCCGCGCTCAGTGTCATGCTTGGATAGAAATGATGAATTGTGCTACCTCTTTCAGGCTCCCTCCTTAGAGCTTAATATTAACTTGCTGGATGCCCCTCCTAGCTTGAAGGTGCTGGCACGCATTGCAGGTGCCATCTCACACAAAGGAGCTTCACAACAAGTGTGATATCGTGGTGGTCGACGGAGGGCATGATGCTGCTACGGCTTGGCAAGACACAGTCAACATGCGGGTAAGGGCATATCAACAGGAGAGCACCGACCAGTTCACTTTGCTGCTCTCCTTGTAGATTCAGGCTCACACTAGACGTGCGTCTTAAAGAGGGCAATACGATGTTTGAATTGGCTTGACACATCCATCAGCACGAGGATCAGTTGTAGTGCCTGGCCCAAGATACTCGTTGGTGCATGTGCATTCACAACATACATAGGAATTGGCCAACCCAGAGTTTGCAATTTTCGTTATTGATGACGTCAACTGCATCGCTGACTACTGCCGCGGGCCTGAAGAAGCTGTGGCACGGGGAGTCAAAGAGGGCATGCTTGAGGTGGGATTTGTACTGTGACTTGCCAGAGAGATGGTAGGTACGAGTTGAAGGTCTGCTAGGTGCGCAAGCCACTGGCTCAAATTCCTTGGTCCCCTGCACTATGTGCAAAATGATGCAGCCCTTGCCCTCAAGCACAGAGCGTGCCTTGTCCCTGGCTGTATACGTATCCCTGTAGGTGGAAAAAAAACAGGAGCTCTCCCCTGCTTTGGCACTGTATTTAAGCAACAAATAGTAAAGCATGAAAGCAGCAATGATCGCAGCTTGGTCTGCTCCTCTGCCGCATGGCTGATCATGGGCTGTCTGTAGATAATGAGCTCATCGCGACATTTGGCTTGGCATCTTGAATGCATGACAGAGCTGGACCTGGTTCCCTGCAAAACAATGCAAGCGCTTTCTGCTTGACAGACATAGGCATGCACCTTTTGTGCGTTCATGCCTTGGTGACACGTGCATATACAAAAACCTCCATTCGAGCTTGAATGCATGTACTGCGTGTATTCGTGTTACATGAACGCATGTGTGCACGCGTGCGCATCCACAGGCACACACACAGATTTGTGCTTGCCAACATGTGCACATGTGCATCGTGGACAGATGCTGCTGAAGCGCGCTGCGACATGGGAGGGTATGGTGGTGGGCGAGGACAGCATGGGCATGGCCATGCGGGGCTTCTCCCTGGGCAGTTTCATCGACAAGCGCTCAGGAGGTGCCCAGGTGCAGATGCATGAGCATGCAGCTGCCACCCGACTGGAAACAGATGGGACAGGTGCAGTAGGTATGGTCTCAGGGCCTTTAGCAAAGTCGGGGGGCGTTGAAGAGCAGCAAGTAAGCCCCAAGGTGGGGCCTGCACCGGGACAGGGGGGTGTGGGACAACAGCACAAGCAAGGAGGCCAGGAGCCAGCACCTGCTGTGGGAGCAGTTCCAGAGAAAGCGCCAGAGCAAAAAGAGGCCTTTGCAGGAGAGAGGTAGGTCAGATGAGCCAGCAACAGCCCTGAGCATGGTATTGGTTGTTGCCCTTATGCGTGCTACGAGGAGCATTTTGTTTTCTGTGCATCTACCAAGCAAGGTGGTGTTGTGGCTTTGCGTCCTTGCAGGCCATTGAGAAAGACAAATTAATCAGCTGCTGTTTAGTTTATGCCCTCTTGGTCTTCTTACAATGTTCTCCTTGATCCTTGCATGTAGGACTTTTCAGGTTGGCCCCAAGCCCAGCATCTCCTCCGCTGCTGAGGCAGGGGCTGCGGCTGCAGCCAGCGCGGTGGACAGCGGAGGCTGGTGGGTAGCAGCAGCCCTGAGTCTCATGGCACTTGCAGCCTACGTGTATTGGCCACGCGCGCCCCACCAGCTGGTGCCCACACGTCCCCCCGGGCTGCCGACACACAACCACAGCCACGACTGATAATGCCACCTTCCATACCTTGTTGTTGGAAGCACGTTATGACCTTTCAAGCTGCTGGCTGTCCCAGCATCATAAATGGAGTATGACAGAGGAGTTCTCAAGCTTCAGGATGTTTTGAGAGTGCAAGTTGCTGCTGCTCGTGATGGTGGTGGTGGTGGTGGTGGTGGTGGTAATGCTATCTTAGTACTATTTATTTTCTTGCTCATCTCCCGTCTGAAGTTCCTCTTACACCCTCTGAGCATGGTGTGCCCCTCAGCACCAAGGATCACTTATGTGCACCTTATCTGCTAGATATTAGTAGCACTGAACTTGAACAAAAGGGTCGTCCCCACCTCTGGACCCCCCCAAACATGGCCAAGTAGCATTTCCGCCCACTTGCTGGCCCCATTTCCAGACCCAACCATGCACAACATGTACATATGTCATAAAAAGTCAGGCTGTGTTAAAAAAAAATGCGAGGTGGCGGCGCGGCGTGTGCGCCTTTGGCCATTCTGGCACCGTTTTGCACCCTTTTGGCAGGCAAATAATGTATCCCCAAACTTGCTCCAATCCTGCCGCTTTCCAAAACTTAAGCTGCTCTTGCATAATGATTTGATGCTGCGAAGTTGGATTAGGGGGAGGTGGTCGGGAAGGTGTGTTCCGTGGGTGACCCTGTCGCGACCGGATAAGGGTCCAAACACAGGAAATGCGATAACTCCGCAA
>LKMJ01004965.1_pt1 | contig 12540 bp, 15 predicted proteins | sample 643391 | NCBI WGS metagenome assembly LKMJ01 (sample SAMN04112250, study PRJNA286221) | soda lake metagenome | biome: soda lake; feature: Kulunda Steppe; material: water; isolation source: sample PL-Br10 brine of Picturesque Lake | place: Russia: Kulunda steppe | collected 2010-07
CTGTAAGTATTCATCATGAGTACACTGGTCACTGGTGGGGCCGGATTCATCGGTTCTCATCTCGTCGACGCTCTGCTTGAAAGAGGTGAAGACGAGATTATCATCTATGACAACTTTTCGACTGGAGGACGGCAAAACATTCAGCACGTGAGTAGCGACGAGCGAATCACTGTTCTGAACGAATCAGTTACTGATTACGAACCGCTTGCAAAAGCGGTCCAGAATGCGGATTCAATCTACCACCTGGCCGCCGCAGTAGGTGTCAAACGTATTGTCGAGGAACCACTCGAATCAATGCAAACGAACATTCGTGGAACAGAGCATGTACTGGAAGCGGCCGCAGAATTTGGCACGCCGACGTTTATCGCGTCATCCTCCGAAGTGTATGGAAAGTCCGATTCCGTTCCATTTGCCGAATCCGACGACAGTCTGTACGGTCCAACGACCTCAGAGCGGTGGAGTTACGCCGTAGCGAAAGCAGCCGACGAATTTCTTGCGCAAGCGTATCACAAAGAACACGATCTACCGGTCGTTGTGGGACGGTTTTTCAATATTGTTGGGCCAAGACAGACAGGACAGTATGGAATGGTGATCCCCCGATTCGTTGAGCAGGCACTCGCCGACGATCCACTGACAGTGTATGGAGATGGAACACAGACGCGGAGTTTTACTCATGTCAGAGATGCTATTGAGGCGATTACGACGTTACTTGCGACGCCAACTGCTCATGGTGAGATATTCAACGTTGGAACGCCGGAACCGATCTCGATTGACGACTTGGCCAACCGAATCATCGAACTCACCGGCTCTCAATCCGAGATCACACATATTCCGTACGATGAGGCCTACAACGAGGACTTCGAAGATCCACAGCAGCGCGAGCCCGACATTTCAAAACTCGATACTATGATTGATTGGACTCCAGAAAACGGGCTTGATGATATTCTGCAGGATGTGATCGCCGAGCGAGCGGAGGAGCCTGTACCTCAATGATGGATACCGACACGCTTGTTGGGCGGATACGCACTCGGTCTATCACCGTTGGAATCGTTGGTGTCGGATACGTCGGACTACCACTTGCGCTTGGTTTTACTGAAGCAGGCTTTGATGTGATCGGATACGACATCGACGAAGAGCGTATCGGGATGCTTTCCGATGGACGCTCATATATTGATGATATTGAGGACACCCGTGTCGAAACGCTGGTCGAATCCGGGTTCGAACCGACGACGAACCCAGATCGGTTGGAGACGTGTGACGCGTTCCTTATTGCGGTGCCGACAACCGTTAAGAATGGACAGCCAGATATGAGTGCCCTCAGAGCTGCGGCCGAAACAATTGCCACCCAACGCGAGGGACAGTCACAGCCAACTCTAGTAAATATTGTCAGCACGGTGTACCCCGGCGCGACGAATGATGTTGTTGCACCGATTTTTACCGCGCGCGACTTCACGCGCGGTGAAGATGTACTGCTTGCAATGGTACCGGAACGAGTCAATCCGGGAAGCGAGTACGGAATTGCAGATATTCCGCTGGTCATCGGCGCGGATTCTGATCGTGAACGAACGGTGGCGAAAACATTGCTTGATCTTGTCGTCGAGGAAACACACAAGGTTTCTTCGACAACAGTCGCAGAAGCAACAAAGACCTTGGAGAACGCTTATCGGAACGTCAACATTGCACTCGTGAACGAACTCGCCGGATTAGCCGAGCAACTCGGCGTTAATATCTGGGAGATTATCGAGGCAGCATCGCGGAAACCGTTCGGATTCCAGGCATTCTATCCCGGACCTGGTGTCGGTGGACACTGTATTCCAGTTGATCCGTACTTTCTGACGTGGCAAGCCGACCGGTCCGGTGTTGAGTTATCCGTACTTGAACACGCCTTGCGTACCAACGAACAGATGCCAGAGCGGATGTCCCAGGATATCCAGGACGTACTCACCGCCCGAGAAATCGGGGGGGATAACGCTCACATCGTTATTATGGGCGTTTCATACAAGCCGAACGTGGCGGATACGCGCAACTCACCAGCACTGGAGATCAGTGCACAACTCAACGCTCTGGGTGCGGAACTAACGCTCGTCGACCCTCTGGTTGATGAAGTGACTCTGAACGGGATAACATACGAACCGCTCGATTCGTATGCGGCTGTCGAAGCCGACATAGATCTCGTCGCAGTACTTGTCGACCACGCTGCATTCGATTTCAGTGTTGTTGCCGAACAGGCTCCAGCAGTGTACGATGCACAGTACGTCGTACCCCCAGGTGACACTGTCGTCCAGCTTGGTGTGAGAACAGTACACTCTCAAAACGGACGTGTTGATCAGTCTCGGTCCGAGACTAGCAGTAAACGACAGCGAAAATCATCCAATAAATAAACACAGCCATGAGTTCTTCAGAACGCTGCTGCTGTATATCGGGAAGCATATATTTGTACGTGTGAGATTTCCGCTAATGGTCGACCGCGACGTTCTTGTCGTTACTCATCCCTTGGAGCCCGCCAGCGAAAATCATGTCGAGGCACTGTTGAATATTCTTGCTGCAATCACATCTGTTAGTCTTGTAACTGCGAATCTGCGAGCTGATTCGACAATTAGAGAGAATTTCGATGTAGTTGAAATTTCAACGCATAGTGTCGGGAATTCGATTCCAGTCGCAGCACTTCGATTTATTCGTAATCAACTTCGACTGTGCAAGACGATTTGGAATCGCGACGAAGAAATTGTGTTGTTTTTTGGAGCAGTCTCTTACGTCCTTCCTATTGCGTTCGCGCGACTCCTTGGCCGAACCGTAGTGCTTGAGCCTCGCGGGAATGTGCCACTGACACTCCGCCTCCAGTGGGAACAACGGATTCCTGCATCATTAGCTCGTGGTCTCGCTGGGTTCGTTTGGGGATTAGAACAGCTTGGTTATTGGATGGCGCATGGAATCATAACTTACACACAATCAATGGCCGAAGAGATCGACGTTACTAAATATGAAACAAAACTGTATCCCAGTGGAGCAAGGTACGTGGATACTGAGCGATTTTTCCCACGCACTCAGTTTGATGATCGACAATATACTGTCGGATACATTGGTCGATTAGACGAAGAAAAAGGAATTCGAATGCTCACTGAAGTTGCCAAACAGCTTCCCGCAGAGATCACATTGCGTTTTATTGGCGATGGCGATCTCCGACCGTGGCTAGAGCAGGATTTAGGTGATGAGATTCAATCCGGTTCTGTCGAGATCGCAGGATGGATCGAACACGAAAATATTCCAACCGAATTAAATAAACTCAGATTACTTGTGTTACCATCACAACCGACTGAAGGGCTGCCGACTGTGATTTTGGAGTCACTCGCCTGTGGCACTCCTGTATACGTTACACCAGTTTCCGGTGTACCGGATATTGTTTCAGATGGTGAAACTGGATTTTTAATGGAGGAACAAGATAGCAAATCAATCGCAAATCGTATTGAGAATATCTGTCGATGCAATAATCTATCCACGATTAGTGACAATGGACGAGAGTTGATCACTGATTCGTATAATTTCGATGGAGCGGTAGAACGATATCAAAAGATACTTCAACAAATTTAGTATAATCATATAATTATAGATAGTATTATTCCAAACGCATACTAATTTATTAATTTATACAACAAATCTGACCACCATACACAGAAGTGTCCGGTATAACCTATATGAACTCTTTTATATCAGGATTATTGGTATTGATATTTAGTTCTGTTAAGATCTGGTTTGGACAGTTGGACGTGATGAGATGCTTGCGTTTTTTCATCCAAGATTCGTGTCTAGCGATTATTTGAATAGGGATTTCATCCAAATCAAGTATTTTTGCGATACAAAGACGATGGTTGCCTGAATTGAATAGTAGCCTCCCATCGCGAGCAATGTTACAGCCTATTTCATGAGTTTCCATATTAAATCTGGAAATAGTTTGGTGACGGTTTGTATCCCAATTATCTTTATTTAATTCAGATTGAGTTTTATATCCATTTCCTCGGATGTCTTCAAATAATTGATCAAGGTATGATAATCGCTGGTTTTTGAATGTCTCGAAGTCGGTATATCCAAGATAATATCCCTCTTGTGCGATCTTCCGTTTAGCCTTATGATAATATTCTGTATTTTCCCACTCGTATTTATTTATAAATCTATTATACAAACTACTGTATCTACTTCCACCCCACTCAGAGACATTTTGATCCCAATCACCGGCTTGAACTGTTCCTATATGTTTTATGCGGTCAAATCGAGGTCCACTGTATTGAATTTGATGAGGATCAACAAAAACTACTCTTAGAGGGTTTGTGATTGCTGCATTTCCCCACCGATGTCTTTGCTTTATTATTCTGAAAGAGATTCTGTACCTGAATGGAATAAGTCCCCGAAACCGTTTGTCAATTTGTTTTATTAGTGATCGTAAACTTTCACGTCGGTAATGTCTCCAAGCCCGCAATATAGCCTTGTTTGTCATAATTTTAATTAAGTGACTCACTATGAATATAGGTTAATATTTGCTTGAACTAGTTTTCAATGGCATCACATTCGCCGATCAAATATTATATCAAGATCAGGGTGATCAAGGCCAAGGTAAACATCTTCTAGTTCATTTCCAAGCTCATTTTTTATGCAATTTTTCATTTCGCTTTTGTTATTATATTGGGTGCTGTATTTGTCAATCAGGCGTCCAATTTTGTCTCGGAGATCTTGCCACAAAACGTGACGGACGACAATCCGGACAGGTATTTCATCAAGTTCAGCGAGGACAGCGAGCGCAATTCGATGTCTGCCATCAGTACGTAGCAATGAACCGTCTCTTCCAATACTAACGGCAACCTCATGTCGCATTAATGTACCATCTGTTAAAGAGGGAAACATTGCCCGACCACCGTCTCCTAAGCTCTTTGTTTTCTGCTTATCCGCTAGCTCAGATTGAAGATAGTAATTTCCACATTTAAATTCGTGATACATGTCGTCATATCTACTAAGCTTAGTCTCAAACTCATTGATATTATTATACCGGTTCCAAGTTCCTTTTTGGAGACGTTCTGCTTTACTCTGATAATAACTGGTTTCAACCCATGGAACATCTTGATGAAACCTTTTTTTAAATAACAAGTACATCCCAGAATCTGACATTTTTTTCGTGTTCTTATCCCAGTCACCGTCAATAATGCGACAAGTATCCTTTATAAAATCAAATGAACTCACCTCCATTTTTTTAATATCATCAGGAGATACCCAATAAACGTTATACGGATTGATATCAACTACAGTTTCGTTGTTAAGTTTGTTCTTATTCACATACCACTGAAATTTTATATGTTCGTAAGAGTTCCAAAACAAGTGTATGAAGTTGTTTATATGCGGAACATTATCAAGACGTTTTATTAGTAGTCGTACGTAATCAATACTTAACATGCGGGTTTAAAATATTACGGAGTTTATTATTTAATATCCGGCCTACTGGATTAAAACGTTTTCATATTCCGTGGCAATGTTCTCAACAGAAAAATCTTTAGCCCGCCTTTTTAATATAGTCGAGTCTGTTGGGTTTTCCATCACTGATGAGACCGCGGTTGCGAGAGATTTAGGCTCTCCAATCGGAGCTAATTTACCATATTTACCATTTTTTAAAATCTCACTTGGACCACTTGGACAGTCAGTAGATACTACGGGAGTTCCACATGCCATTGCTTCTACGATGACGTTCCCGAATCCTTCCCAACGTGAGGACAATACAAAAACATCAGACTTTCCCATGTACGCATAAGGATTATCAACGAAACCAGCTAAGTCGACGTGTTCTTGAATACTTAGTTCCTCTATAAGCATTTCAAGTTCGTATTTTTTATCCCCTTTTCCAAGTATTATTAACTTACAGTTTTTTTCTCGTCTTAATATTTTAAAAGATTTTATTAATGTTGAAAAATCCTTTTGCGTTGATAGACTTCCGACTCCAAGTATTACTTTACTATCTGATTGGAACCACGGATGCTCAATTTCTGTTTTTGCTTTTGGAATAATATCAGAAGTGTATGCCGGGTTATAAATAACGTTAATTTCATCTCTAGGCAGGTTGGCGATATTTGCCAAGTCGTCTGCAAGACCATTAGAAATTGCAATTATTCCATCTGCCCTCGGATATGTTACACTTATTAAATATGGAAGAAGACGATTACGTATGTGAGTCTCATGAATGAATTTTGATAAATTATTCCGCTCACTCACTATCAACCGACAATCCACTCGTGATAACGTATGTGCTAAAACCGCTACTATATTAGCCCGATTCAGAACCGATAAGAACACATCGGGCTCGTCACGGCGTAAATATTTGATAAGAGACGGAAGAGCACCAAGCAATGAGTAACCAGGAATCGGTGGTGCTTTTAGATTGACTAATCCAACACTCTCAGGCACCCTATCGGTGAATTCTCCTTCAAGGTTCGAGACTACAATAGTCACGGTGTAACCTCGATGTGCTAATTCCGCAGAAAGATTCAGCATCATTTTTTCTGCACCACCACCTTCCAGTGATGGTAAAAATATAGATATGTTAGAACCCATGGTCATATTAGGTGTACAGTTGTTGATGGTATAAGCACATCGGTGATAGATTATATTCCCGGCACTGATAGTTTGAGATTGAACTGAACACAGTTCTTCAATTGGGGTAGAATGATGCTGTTCGAAGAACCCCCAGTAGACATGACGGATTATTTTTATGTGGAGTTTTGGACAGTGATCGGACGCGCACACTAGACTAGATCATCAGGCTGGCGTGCGCTGCTCATGCTGGTGCAACATCGTTAACGGAGTGTCGAGATCTCTGTGAGTGGTTCGGCGTCGACAGATGCCGAGCCAGATCCTCTCGCCGTCGATGAAAAACAAATTCAGCTTGAAGATGAACAGAAAGTGTGGCTCTACGCTGCTATTGATATAAATACGAAACTCTTGCGTGTAGTGATTAAGCGAAGTATTGCAAGTACGAACTCACGTATACCTCACCTACGAGAATTCAAACGAGTGTTTGCGATTCCGCTACTCCCAGAACTTATGCTATGTACTATGGAGCACGACTTTCGTGGTACAGGGACCGTGATCCCGCTAAAGAGTTTCTAAACGAGTTAAAAGAGAACTCGGGTCGCCAACGCGGGGTTTCTCGTCGATATCCGCGAAAAACGCCTGACAGATTACTGTATTCGTGATCGATTCAAGGGCTGCATGTGGCAATTCGTTCGTCTCTAGATCGACCGCGGCATACAGCCAATACTGCTCATCATTGAGTTGCATCACCCTCTCATCCACCGCAACGTGATCCGGATCTTTGCCAGACTCGGACTGTAGGCCGGCCTTGTGAATCCAGTTATCAGCGGTTTTGATCGAGTGCGTTTGATACCGAATATGTAAAAACTCGAATAATATTTGATAGTGAGAGACCTAACAGATGCAACTGAATACTGAGTTTCACCAGAGACTCTCGTGTCGCTTTCCTTTCTACAAAATCTAAGTCGATTTGGTCGACGCTACCGTTGAGGCGTCGGGTTTCAAGCATAAGCACTCAGCAAACATGATGACTAATTGTCCATTCTCTGTCTAAACACCACCCTGTTGTTGAGACTGTATAGCAATAGTATAGATATTTTGACTGGCAACAATATATTTAAACGCGTTTATATTATAAAAAATTAGGCCAGTCATGCATATATTATTAATAAAATTGATTTATAAATAACCACCATGAGTAACGATTATTTTAACTGGAATTTTGTCCAGACCAATAATTTTTGATAAGGCCAGCCGGTGTCTGTGGTTATTATTAAAAATGAATTCACCATTTCTGCCAACATTTACGGCTATCCCATCAGATTTACAGGTGTCATATCCATTCTTCTGTAAACTCCGATACAAGTCATCGACATATTCGAAATAGTGTTGTGGTGAATTATAACGTTCTACAATAGTTTGGCCGTAATCCGTTTCTTCAAGTGGGGTATCTTCATCAAAGTGTGCCTTGAAAGACTGATATCGAGATTCATTTGAATATGGTTCCTTGTGTGTATCCCAGTCACCATTCATCACGAGTCCCTCGTATGCCATTGGGAACTTACCCTGGCTTGTGTCACTTCGTGTGAACTCACTTGGTTCTAACCGATAGTCTATATTATCTGGTGATACCCAACATCTTGTATCTGACCCCTACTGTGTAAAGCATATTTAAAACATATCCCTTGAAGCTTCCAAGCAGCTTGCCTCATCCTAAACATCATGTGATGGTATGCGTAAGAATTCCAATATTACTAAGTCTTTGGTTGTTTTATCGGTAGTGTTCAAATAAGGTAGTTCCATGCTTTGAGCCAACGTCCGCCGGTTGGCTGGGTCACACTAGAAGTTCTTATATATAGAGAAGATCTTAGTGCGCTGTCGCGTAAACACAAATAAGATATCAATGGAACGCCAAGCGAGCGGTTCGGTATGTCGATCGTAGAAATGATCGCTGCGGGTATGATCCCATTTGTGCCAAACAGTGGAGGTCGACGTGAATTAGTTGGTTAAGACTCAGGTTTATGTTTGACTCATAAGACGAAGTGGTTGAAAAATATTAAGTGTTATTTTTGTTATTGGGATAGAGTCAATTAAACAGTCATTCCAGACATTAGTACAAAGTATGGGAGAGAGAATTTCCAAGACGAAATCCGGCTCATAGTCGATAATAATATTGAACACAATAATTATATGTCCTACATCACGAATCATATTTCATGGCTCTCATTGAAAAAGCAGTCAGAAAATATAAAGAGGGCGGTATAGTTTTTTATTAAAAGAATCATTAAGTTTTTTAAAAAGAGAGTCGCCCAAAATATTTTTCCCAAGATACGGGTGGAAAAAAGCTATTCTAACCAAGTCTGTACTTCGTGGACACATTCGTGAAACAATGATAATTCCAATAAATGATTTTATATTGCGCATGACCCAATCTGAGGATTCAAGTCAAGTCATGAATATGGATTGGGACGTTCTAGTTATACTAGATGCCTGTCGATATGATGTGTTCGATCAGATCTATACAGGCCCTGGAAGTCTCTCCGCTATTAGTTGGGACAGTACCACTTCAGATGTGTTCTTAACTCGTAACTTTTTAAATAAAACCTTCCATGACACAGTGTATGTGAGTGCCAATCCTAAGGTAACTAAAAATCTTCCAGACCAAACATTTCACGCTGTGATATCTGCATGGGCAGAAAATTGGAGTGAAGAACATGAATCTGTGGTCCCAGAAGACGTAACAGAGCTTGCCCTAGAAGCTGCCAAACAATACCCAAATAAGCGATTAGTCGTTCACTACATGCAGCCACATCAACCGTTTGTTGGTCCAAAAGGACATGAGTTTATGAAACAGCATAATCTGAAGGGGTTTCACAATCCGCAATCTGAACGCGACCGAGAAATGAAGTTGTATAATGCGATGCGACATGGTCTATTAGAGGTCTCAGACGCGGAGCTGGAAGATTTGTATCGAGAAAATTTGGAAGTAGCTTTGGATTCTGTTGAAAAGCTTCTGCAAAACGTCGAAGGAAAAACAATAATTACAGGAGACCATGGAGAACTTTTAGGTGAAAAAGTGGGCCCTCTTCCTGTTAGTGGGTACGGTCATTACGGGTCATTCCATGTTAAAGAACTACTTGAAGTGCCATGGCTGGAGATTGAATCTGGTTCACGGAGAGAGGTTTATGAAGATCAACCAATAGATAATCCTCTAACTGAAAATGAGGACATGATCAATGATCGACTTGAGTCTCTCGGATATCTTTGAAACTGGTCAGATATATATTGAACCCTCGTCATATCCGCTGACGATTTGTTGACCGAAATTAACACCGTGCTTAGTTATAACCATTGGCAGAAGTGTTGAAGCTTCCTGAGAGCGTAATAGTGGAATGATTCAAGAGGGTGGCAAATTAGCGGGGGTTGATCCGGAGCAGTTGCGCTAGCAACTGCGTACGGAGACAGACGCGAAAGCAGCTAAGCACTTACTGTCGCGCTTCTCTACGATGCTGGTTCTCTCCATATCAGATCGAACAAACTGCTCGGCATTCCGGCTACAACTGGTTAGAGGTAGTCGCCGAGCGCGATGTTACTGCGCTCGGCGACACCCCTCGGTCAGGCCGACCACCATAATTCTCCGAGGAACACTGGAAGGAACTGACGTCGACGCTACACGCGCCGCCGTCAGAAACTGGTTATGACAACCCAATATGGTCGCCGAATCTCCTCCGATCTCACATACTCGAAACCTACAGCGTTGAGTACTCACACGCGCACATGTATCGCCTGCTCAAGAAAGTCGGGCTGTCCCACCAGACAGCCCGGGCGTGTAGCTACAAGACAGACAAAGCCGAGAAACAACGCTGGCGCGATAGGTTCAAAAAAGTGGCCGACGCTGAAGGCTACTGGCTACACTATCGTGGTAATTGACCAGCACACAGAAGAGGTTGCAACCAAATAGAAACCGGGTGGCTCCCAATCAACTCTCATTCGAGACCACCGGTCTCGGGCGTCAGAGATGGATCAATATGCTTGGGGCAGTGACGGATATCGGCGAGGGGTTTGTGGCACTGGCACCGGACACATTCAACGCTGAAGTCAGCAAACACTTTTTGCGAGTTCTCCAGCAGCAGTTTGGCAAGAAATTGGCAATTGTGCTGGACAACGCGCCGTATTTTATTGCCAAGTCTCTCAAGAAGCAGGCCGGCTTTCGCGGCCTGCTTCTTGAATATCTTCCGTCACACGCCCCAGAGATGAATTCACTCGAAAACTGCTGGCGTCAGATCAAAGCAGCCCGAGCCAACCGTCTCTATCTGACAATCGAAGATGTAAAACAGCTCCTCAGAACAGCGATTTCACGTCTTACTGCACCGCAAGTGTATCATTACTTGTGCTAGTCCCTATTATTCAAGCGCGTTCGCTCCTGGCCGGGGTAACGATGTTCGAGATACCTGAACGGTCTTGTTGCTGGCCACAACAAGACCTGTGACATAAGTTTTGGCGTGGTGTTTCTGCCGCGTCAAGAAATACCCGAATCAGTCGATTGGCTCAGTAACCAAAGGAATGACGTTATCGGCAGCATCGACGTATCACACGCATCATAAGGGCTCTAATGAGATAACGTGAGAAGTCAAGTAGCGAAACATGGCCTGAATTAGAGTGCAAATATGATAGGCAATCACTACAGCCCCACACTGTTTTTATATGCTCAGAACGCAACAGGTGAGTATGAAAAATAAAACGGTATTGGTAACAGGCGGTGCCGGATTTATTGGTTCAAATCTTGCCAACTACCTGTCCGTAGATAATAAAGTATATGCTGTTGATAACGGCTATCTTGGCACTCCCGACAATTTAAATCAAGAGGTGATATACTCTCAACAAAACACGTTAAATGATAATCTCCCGACAGATGTTGATGTCGTTTTCCATCTCGCTGCGCACTCTTCTTATCGAATGCATGAAAATAACCCCCAACGTGGCGCACGTGTGAACATTGAAGGATTTGTAAATGTTGTAGAGCAGGCTCGACAAGACGGTTGCAATACGATCGTCTATGCTTCGACATCGTCAATTTATGGAGGTCGAACTGAGCCAACGTCTGAAGATGTCAACGTAACAGTCAACACAGGCTACGAAGCTTCGAAAATGGCGCGTGAAAGGTATGCAGAATATTTTTCAAATCATTATAGCATGAATTTAGCCGGGTTACGGTACTTTTCTGTTTATCAGGGCTATGGCGGGGCTGAAGAACATAAGGGCAAATATGCAAATGTCATTGCTCAGTTTGCTGATGATGTGGCTCGCGGGGAATCACCAACAGTGTACGGTGATGGGAAACAAACTCGCGATTTTACCCATGTTGAAGATATCGTTCGAGGCACAGTTCTTGCAGCTGAAAATGAACTCGACGGAGTATATAATATAGGAACCGGCGAACGGTATTCATTCAATACTGTTGTTGAGATGATAAACAACGAGATGGGAACTAACGTGGATCCCGAATATGTCGAGAACCCTATCCCACCGAAAGTGTACGTCCACGATACTTGTGCTGATTCGTCCAAAATTAAGCAGGAAACTGGTTGGGAACCAAAAATAAACTTTCGAGATGGTCTTTCTCGAGTCTGTGCGGAATATAACAGATGAGTGAAAGTGAAACAACTGTCCTGTTCACCTCAGGAAACAGTGATAATCCGTATCATCGCCTCTTGTTTGATGCACTAGAAAATAATGGAATAAAACCTATCCAAGAATCACTTCCAATTTTTTTGCCGCTTACACGGGCAGTGCTACGGAATGAAGACATTGATGTGATCCACATGGACTGGTTGTACTTTTTATATATGGTGAGAGGATTCACCCCATTGGCTGTTCTCAATACGCTAATTACTGTTGGACGGGCAGTCTGGTTTTGTGTGGATCTCCTGCTGGTCAAGCTGTTAGGCATCCACCTCGTTTGGACAGTACATAACA
>LKMJ01004966.1_pt1 | contig 12539 bp, 14 predicted proteins | sample 643391 | NCBI WGS metagenome assembly LKMJ01 (sample SAMN04112250, study PRJNA286221) | soda lake metagenome | biome: soda lake; feature: Kulunda Steppe; material: water; isolation source: sample PL-Br10 brine of Picturesque Lake | place: Russia: Kulunda steppe | collected 2010-07
AGGAAGGCCCAGAAGAGATGCAAGAACGCCTGATGGGCGTCATCCACGACGTAAACGAACTCATCCGCGGCATGACCGAAGAGATGGACGATATCACTGAAGACTGGACCGTCTCCGTGGAAGAGGGAACGGTCGGCTTCGGGTCCGCTCTCTACAAGTGGGGTGTCTCGCTGCCATCGATGCAGCGAACCGGGATGGACTTCGGCGACATCATCGACCTCGAACGCGCCGACAAACGCGAGGAACTCCACGAACGGACGCCGCTCGCTGACGTCGTGCTCGATATGGTCTGTGAGCACTTCCCGAACCCAGTGGATGCACAGCCGTTCCGTGTCCCACGTATCTGGCGTGGCGACGCCGAATCGGATGTTGCCAAAACGATGAGTGCTGTTGACCCTGACGGCGAAATTGTCTTCATGGTCACGGATATTTCGATGGACCCACACGCAGGGGAAATCGCCACTGGTCGTGTCTTCTCCGGAACGCTCGAAAAAGGACAGGAGCTGTACGTCTCGGGAACCGCCGGGAAAAACCGCCTCCAGAACGTCGGGATTTTCATGGGCGGCGAGCGGGAGGAAGTCGACGCCGTTCCAGCCGGAAACGTTGCCGCAGTGACCGGCCTCGCTGATGCGATTGCTGGCTCGACTGTCTCCAGCATCGAGATGACGCCGTTCGAATCTATCGACCACATCTCCGAGCCAGTCATTACGAAATCCGTCGAGGCACAGAACATGGACGACCTGCCAAAGCTCATCGAGACGCTCCAGCAGGTCGCAAAAGAGGACCCAACCATCGAGATTGAAATTAACGAGGACACTGGCGAGCACCTGATGTCCGGACAGGGTGAACCGCACCTCGAAGTCGTCTCCCAGCGTATCGAGCGCGACCAGGGCATCCCGGTTAACACCGGTGAGCCAATCGTTGTCTACCGCGAGGCACCACAGGAAGCAAGCCGCGAAGTCGAGGGTATCTCGCCAAACCGTCACAACCGCTTCTACATGACGGTTCACCCACTCAGCGAAGAGATTGTCGAGGCGCTCAAAGAGGGTAAGGCGACGATGGATATGCCGGAACTCGAACGCCGTGAAGCCCTGCAGGAAGCAGGTCTCGACAAAGACGCCTCACAGAACGTCGAGCACATCCACGGAACGAACATCGTCATCGACGCCACGAAGGGTATCCAGCACCTGAACGAGACGATGGAACTCGTCCTCGAAGGGTTCGAGGAAGCACTCAACGATGGGCCGCTCGCACTTGAGCCGGTTGAGGGAGCGCTCATTACCCTCCACGATGCCCGACTGCACGAGGACGCTATCCACCGCGGCCCGGCACAGGTTATTCCTGCGGTCCGCCAGTCGCTTCACAACGCACTCATCGATGCAGAGGTCCGACTCCTCGAACCGATTCAGGAGGTCCGTATCGACGTCCCGAACGACCACATGGGTGCAGCAAGCGGCGAGATTCAGGGACGCCGTGGCCGTGTCGACGACATGTACCAGGAAGGCGACCTGATGGTCGTCGAGGGAATCGCACCAGTACAGGAGATGATTGGGTTCTCCTCGGATATCCGTTCAGCAACCGAGGGCCGTGCCTCCTGGAACACCGAGAACGCTGGCTTCAAAGTGCTTGCAGATAACCTCCAGCCGGAGATTATCAAAGAAATCCGCGAGCGCAAAGGTCGAAAGACCGAACTACCGGAAGGCGTCGATTACTTCTAAGACCGCTTTTCAGTTTCCGTTTTCAGAACACCTCAGCGATGGCACTCCGCAGTTACTCCTCTCGAACACTGGGATGCTGCGTCGGCATCTCCGGATGTGAGGAGTCAAAATACTCCTGCATCACTTCCATCGACTGCTGTTCGCGCCGTTGCCGTTCTTCCTCGTCAATTTCCTCACAGCCCGGTGGAACTTCGCGTCCACGCTCGGTGAAATACCCCTCAGGAGCCACCCAGTCGTTGTAGAATGGGACCTCGGAATCGTGAATAACCGACAGAGCGACTTTCGCACCGTGTCCAGCGGCGACAACAGTCTGGTGTGGCTCGCCAGCGAGTCGGCCAGCAGCGTACAGGCCATCGACGCCGGTTTCCCCCTCCTCGTTCACGTCAATATAGGTCTTGCTCCCCCGTTTCATGAGTCCGATTTCGTCAATCCCAGCCACGTAGTTGCTCTCTGCCCAGGAGGCACAGATAACGTAGTCCGAGCGAATAAGTCGCTCGTCTGCTGTCGCCACTGCAAACCGTTCACCACCTGATTCCGTGACTTCCGTCACCTCGGCCTCCAGACGCCCACAGCCGTTTCGCTCAACCTGGTCGACGAGCATATCCAGAAAGAGTCGTGAGTTGACACCAGCCGGGAACCCCGGAACATTCTCCAGATGGGAATTCCGTCTGAGGATTGGTTCGCCAGTGTTGACAATAAGCGTCTCCAGGCCAGCACGGGCGGTAAACAGCCCTGCAGTCAACCCAGCAGGGCCAGCACCTACGATGCAAACATCACACGTCGTCTCGGTTTCAGTCGTCGTCATACTCAACTACTGGCAATGAGCAGAATAAAATGCCGGTGATTTATTTTCGGATATAAAGACGTGTCAATTGTAAACATAGTATTATTACAAAACTTGTCGAATAGACTAGTGGTGTTCAGCCATGAAAGCAATGCTCTCGGGACAGACAGCAGTAATCACTGGTGCATCGAGCGGGAACGGACGGGAAATAGCGCAGCGGTTTGCAGAACATGGTGCCGATATTGTCGTTGCAGATATTCAGGAGGAGCCACGCGAAGGCGGGACGCCAACACACGAACGTGTCGAGGAAGAGACAGAGGCGAGCGCAACCTTCGTCGAATGTGACGTAAGTAATGTCGATGACCTCGAAAAGGCGATGGATGCCGCAGACGAGTTCGGCGGCGTCGATACGATGGTCAACAACGCCGGCGTATTCCGGTCAGAGGACTTTTTGAGTCTCTCGGAGGAGGAGTTCAACTGGTTGATGGATATCAACGTAAAAGGCGTCTACTTTGGAGCCCAGCGAGCAGCCAGACGGATGGTCGACAACGACGGTGGCTCGATTATCAACCTCTCCAGCGTCGCCGGACTGCAGGGAACTGGTCCATACGTCTCTTACTGTGCAAGCAAGGGAGCGGTTCGACTGATGACTTACGCCTTAGCAGATGCGCTTGGTCCGGAGGGAATCAGAGTCAATGCGATTCATCCAGGGCTCATCGACACAAAGATGATAACCGAGGATGTCCCAATTCTTGGGACTGACGCGGGAGATGAATACATCGAGACCATCCCGAGTCGTCGTGTAGGAACCCCGAGTGATGTCGCTGACGCCGCCCTGTATCTGGCGAGTGACCTGAGCGATTACGTCAACGGCGAATCACTCGTTGTCGATGGTGGGATGACTAATACGGGGTGAGTTTGGCAACGCCCACTTTTTCGGCCAAGGGTATTAAGACTACACCTACATAAACGTAGACGTGAATACGCTGGAAGTCAGTACGGTCGTCTATGTGCCGCCGGAGGAAGCATTCGAATTTCTCGTCGATTTCCCGCGATACGCCCGTTACTCCGAGTATCTTGAGCAAGTCGAACAACACGGAACAGGAGAGCAGGGAACACAGTACGACCTGACTTTTTCATGGTGGAAACTCTCCTATACGGCACGCTCGGAAGTAACTGCGGTCGAACGACCCGAGCGGATTGACTGGCGACTGGTCAGACATCTGGACGCATCGGGGCACTGGCGAGTCACCGAAGCAACCGAAGAAGCGACCGAAGAGAGGCCTGCTTCACGTGTCTGGTTTAGCGTGCAGTTTCGGCCAGGGTCAGCGGACGAGGATGCCGTTGAACTGCCGTCGTTCGTTTCCCTATCATGGGTTATCGACAAAGTCAAACCGAAGATTCGAGAGGAAGCAGAACGCGTCGTCCGGCGAGTCGTTGCCGACCTCGAAGGTGAAGAACGCGAAGTGACGCTCGAAGTCCATAGCGTTCCAGGTGGTGGCGATACGACAGACCAAAACGGCAATTAATCAGAAGAGGCCAGTTGGCTGTCGACACTTATGCCCTCCCAGTCGTGGTCGCTATGATAGCCCTCCCGCTCTTTGGCACTGTCCGCAACTCGAATAAATTCGGCCTTCTGTCGTGCCGCATCTATCGTATGCCCACCGCAGTACGAGAGCCCTGACTGAATTCCCGCACAGAACTCCTCGACGACTGTCTCAAGAGGACCCTTGTAGGGAGTCAGTGCTTCGACGCCTTCATCCGCTCGAACGTCCGCCTCCTTATCATCTCGTTTGTTCGCAGCGGCTGTAGTTGCCATTCCACGAGACTGTTTATACTGTGCTCCGTCAACTTCGACAATTCGGCTCGGTGCCTCGTCCGTTCCGGCGAACAGACTGCCCATCATGACCGTATCAGCACCGGCCAGCAACGCTTTGACTGCATCACCGGACGTTTGGATGCCGCCATCTGCACAGAGCGTTACACCCATTGACTCGGCCGCATCGGCACAGTCATCGACCGCAGTTAGCTGTGGAACACCCGCACCAGCCACCTTTCGCGTGGTACAGTGTGAACCCGGACCGATGCCGACCTTGACACAGTCCGCTCCAGCAGCCGCAAGGTCTTCCACTCCAGCAGCAGTTGCAACGTTTCCGGCGACGAGCGCAGTATCCGAAAATTCACTTGCCAGCGTTCGGACGGCCGAAATCGTCCGTTCGAGATGCCCATGTGCAACATCGAGCACCAGCGCGTCGACGCCTTCTTCGACCAGCAGTTCGCTTCGTTCGAGGTAATCCTCGTTGATGCCGACTGCGGCTCCAACCTGCTCGCCGGTGTCGGTCACCTCGCCGACCTGTTCGGCCTGTTCCTCCGGCGTGAGAAAGCGGTGAATGACACCAAACCCGCCGAGTCGGGAGAGTTCTTTTGCCAATTCCGCCTCGGTAACGGTATCCATCGCTGCGGAGACGAGCGGTGTCTCAAGTTCGATATCCGGTGTCAGCCGCGTTTCGAGCGACACGTCGCTTCGGCTATCGACCGGCGACCGCTGTGGGACGAGGAGGACATCCCCGTAACTCAATCCAGTCCGTATGTTATTCATACCCTTTCAAGCGCAGGCGGTTCGCGTGTATAAATGGTTCGAATTGGAACAGGATATTGACGGCCGTCGCTCTCGGCCCGAGAAAGTAATTCAGGGACGATTGGTTATCGGTCTCCGTCGACTGGCAGTTCCGGCTCGTAGCCAACAGCGTCGAGCGCTCGGTCAAGAACGGTCTGAACGTTTTCGTCCTCGGTGACGCTCATCAGGTTGGTTTCGGGGTCAAACGTCAACTCAGTCCCAGCGACTCGTTCCTGCTCTTCTGCGACCAGTTTTTCACGTTCCTCCGGGTCGAGTCGGTCGATTTTGTTGTAGATAGAGATGACTGGAACGTCAAATCGGGCTTCGATATCGTCCCGTAGTGCACGCTGCATATCGAGTGGATAGCCACAATCGAGGCTTGGGTCGAGGATGACCAGCACGGCATCTGCAGCGTGTTCGAGCGCGTTGATAGCCTGTGATTCGACCTCGTTTCGCTCCTCTGGCGGGCGGTCAAGCAATCCCGGGGTATCGACGAGTTGATGGTTCATGTGTTTGTGCTCGACGTGACCGACGTGGACCTGTGTCGTCGTGAACGGGTACGAGGCCTCTCGGTTGCTCGCCCGCGTGACCGCGTTCACAAACGAAGATTTGCCGACGTTCGGATAGCCAGCGACGACGATTGTCGGGTGGTCCGGGCGAATATCTGGAAGCACACGGAGCGCTTCGCGAGCGTCCATCAGCGCTTCGAGGTCGTCGGCAATCTCTTCGACGACATCAGCAAGCCGGGCGTAGGCCTGCTTTCGAAGCTTTGTTGCTGTTTCAAGATCGCTTTTGTAGAGACGACTCTCGTACTCTTTTCGGAGGTCGGTCGCTTTCGTGCTTGCCCAGTTTATTTCGTTCAGGTTTTTTCGGAGGCTATCGACGCCGACAACCGCATCAGCAAGATTCCGGTAAAACGGGTGGAGGTGGTCGAAATCGGGCCATGCCGTGACAACATTCTCGAGGTTATCCGAGATAATATTGGCCGCCGTCTGCAGCATCGAATGCTGGGCATCGATACCGGATTTTGCCCGGCCAGCGCGGGCACCCCGGGAGAACGCCTTGTCGACAAGCTCGTCGGCAAGTGGCGTCGTGGGTAACTGCTCGAATGGATGACTCATTGGCAGGCATATGCCGTGGATACCTAAAAGAACGCTGTCTTCGCGGCGGTGTCGGACGTGAGAACTACGAAAGCACCAGCCTGCGAGAATCAATCCGGGAGACTTTTGCAATTCGACTGTCGTCTTACAGATAATGAAGATTCTGGTGACAGGCGGTGCTGGGTTTATCGGCGGCCATCTGGCCGAGCAGTTTGTCCGGGATGGCCACGACGTAACTGTTCTGGATACGCTGGAGCCGTTTTACGATATCGGCATCAAAGAACACAACATCGAGGTGGCCCGCGAGTGTGCATCGACGGGCGACGGAGCCTATACGTTCGTCGAGGGAAGCGTTACCGACAAATCCACCGTTTCGGAGCTTGTCGGTGAGGTCGATGCCGTCTATCACCAGGCCGCACAGGCAGGCGTGCGTGTAAGTGTTGAGAATCCGGAAAAGAGCCACCGAATCAACGTCGACGGAACGATGAACGTTCTTGAGGCTGCACGAGAAACCGAGTTAACCAGACTGGTTCATGCGAGTTCCTCATCAGTCTACGGCAAACCGGAATCACTGCCATACGAAGAGACACACCCGACACAGCCAGTCAGCCCGTATGGTGCATCAAAATGTGCGGCGGAACATTACGTCCGAGTGTATAACGAGGTCTACGGGATGCCAACCGTCTCACTGCGGTATTTTACCGTCTACGGTCCACGAATGCGACCAAACATGGCGTTTACGAACTTTGTATCCCGCTGTCTCCACGGCGAACCGCCCGTTATTTTCGGCGATGGGACACAGACACGGGATTTCACCTACGTCGCTGATATTGTGGAGGCAAACGAGGCATTGCTTGAGACGGATGCGGCCGATGGGGAAGTAATAAACATCGGGAGCGGCGGGCGCATCACCATCGACGAACTCGCACAGGTCATCCGTGACGAGATAGACCCCTCCCTCGATATCGTCTACGACGATGCCAGAGAGGGTGATGCCGAACACACGCATGCAGATATTTCAAAGGCAAACGACCTGCTCGGGTACGAGCCGAGCGTTTCTATCAAAGAAGGCGCACGGCTCTTTGTCGAGTGGTATCGGGAGAATCAATCGTGGTACGACCCGTTAGTTCGGCGGTCCTAGTAGAACGCATCACTGTACAGGGTCACGAAAATAATCACGAACGACCGTATCACTCGTTTCCGAGGTCGTCCCAGAGCTGGCTGAACCGGTCAGGAAGGTTCTCTTCCCGATAGATTCTGACCCTGTATTCGTCGTCTTCGAGCGAAATAACTGTGCTCTCGAAATTCGATTCGAACACCTTGTAATGATTCCCGTCGTCTGCGACGAGGGTCTGGTCGGTCACCAGGTCGTACTCTTCCAGCAGTTCGATGCGACGGTAGACAGTTGGCAACGAGAGGTCACAGGTATCGGCAACCTCCTTCGCGGATTTTTGTCCGTTGCCGAGTGCAGCGAGAACCTCTCGTGCATGCTTGTCACCGATAGTATCGAGAATCTCCTCGATGGCTCTGTCGTCGTCCACGCAGCCATATTTTCCACCCGCCCCTATAGCATTTTCGAGCGCGAGGAGTCCGAAACAAAGCGGGTCGGAGAGCGTACGATGTTTATTCTCCCGGACAGTAACAGCAGGTAAGCAAATGTACAATTTTGACGAACTGAACTCCTACGGGGAGCCAAACGATATCGAACCGGACCAGCCTGCACCACGTGAGCCGGAGGGGCCACCCGATACAACGACGCCATCCCACCACGTCTGGCTGTTTGACGCTGACCAGTCCGATAACGTACAGGATGCCTACGTTGTGGCGCGGAATCCGCTGCCGCTCGATTTCCGAATGTGGGTGTTTGTCGGTGCCGGAGACGAAGCCCGGTTTACGATGCGAGCGTCCCACAAGTACGGCCCTGATGAGTTCGTTCCCGGCGGCCGAGAGGACTGCTGTGAAGTGCTGTTTGCTGGGCAGTCGCTCAGTAGCGAACACTGTCCGGAAGAGGTTGCTTCGCTCGTCGAGGAGCTAACTGGCGGTTCAGTTGTCTATCCCGATGATGTTACAGCTTCCGCTGGGAACGATACCGACGACGGGCCGGATAGCCCGGTGAACTACTGACAACGAACAATTGGACTAGGACCAATCCCGCCTACCTGAACGGGTCCCAGCCGCATACTGAACATGTCGATGCGGTACTATCGTGGAGGGCACCGCAATCCGGACACTGCTTTTTGTTATAGTTGTCCTCCCACTCTACAACTTCGGTTTCGTGCCCACGTTGTGTGAGGAACTCATCAAACAGGTCGTCATCCGGTCGTACGGACACCATACATGCTATGGTATGACACACCAGTATTTAGTTCTACTGGTACCCACAGCGAATCCGGTTCAGGATAGTCGACACACCAGAACTCTGATAACAACATTCTAGTACTGTTTCCCCCATAGATTATTATATGACAGTTGTCAGTGTCTCGATGCCGGATGAGCTTTTGAGTCGGCTTGATGCGTTTGCAGAGGAGCACGGCTATACCGGCCGGAGTGAAGTCGTACGAGAAGCCTCTCGAAACCTTCTCAACGAGTTCGAGGATAAGCAGCTAGAAGGGCGCGACCTCATGGGGGTTGTTACTGTCCTGTTTGATTACGAATCGACCGATGTCGAGCACAAGATGATGCACCTCCGTCACGAGTACGAGAATATGGTCACCTCACACGTTCACAACCACGTCGGCGACCATTACTGTATGGAGCTGTTCATTCTCGAAGGTTCGCTGGAAGACATCTCGACGTTCGTTGGAAAGATGCGGGCGACGGAGGACACGCTTTCCATCGATTATTCAGTGATGCCAATCGACAGTATCGAGCGGCTGGTCTGATTGGATTCGCGCGTTCAGGGCACTATAGGTGCCATATCATTCCTCGGATAGTGATGATACAGAGAGATTTGCTGATTTCAGGTGCGGCGTGATTGTTTCCCATGATAACGTCGTCCGTGCGCCCACAGACTGCACGGCAACTGCACCGCAGGCGTTGCCAACAATGAGTGATTCCCTGGCCGTGAAGCCAGCATCTCTCGCTGCGAGAAACCCACCCGCGAACGCATCACCTGCACCGGTCGTATCGACGACATCGACCGAGAACCCGGGATGGGTCACTGTTTTACCATCCTGGTAGATTGCTGCTCCATCGCCGCCACGTTTTTCCACGATGAGTTGGCCTGACGAGAGAACGCCGCTCTCCCGAGCGACCGCCATCTCAAGTTCGTTGAGAAAGACCGTATCTGCCGCTGCAATACTGGGGCCGTACGCACGCGAGTCAACACGTCTCCCCGGGTCGAAACTCACTGATACTCCCTGCTCGTGGGCCCGTTTGATGAGGCGCTCGGCAGTCTCAGGATGCTGTCCGGTCAGATGGAGATGGGTCGACTCGCCAAGTGTCTCCGCTGGCATATCGTCTGCTGCGAATGCCTCGTTGACACCCTCGCTCGATAACACCATCACCTGTCCATCACCATCAACAACGAGATATTTCACCGTCGTTTCACCGGCGACCTGCATCAGATACGAGCAATCGATACCAGCCTGTTCGAGTTCCTCTCTCACCAGATCGCCCGTTTCACCGTGTCCAACCGACCCCAGCAGAACAGGCGTGCAATCGAGACCGGCGAGGACCGCAGCGGTGTTCGATGCGCTCCCGCCACCAGCCTGAAGCCGGCGTTCGACAGCGGCTTCGCCATCCGGCGGTGGCAGACTGTCAACCTGTAGCGTCACGTCCCAGTTGACGTGCCCTGCACAGACAATCCGGCTCATTCGTTTTCCCAGGGGGTTGCCGTCTGTTCTCCAAACAACTCACGCATGAGCGTGACGATGCTCTCTGGCGGGAACTGGCCGCGTTCGGTAACGATGGCATCGACATACCGCGGTGGCGTTACATCGAACGCCGGATTGCGGACTGTTATCTCGCCAATATCGTCCCGTTCACGCTCGCTAATAACCTCGCTCTCATCCCGGTATTCAATTTCGACGGTATGGCCGGAGAGCGTCGCCGGGTCAAGTTTCACCGTCTGTGCTGCGACGACAATCGGCGTATCTCGCTCTCGTGCAGTAACGGCAAGCGACCGGGTTCCAATCTTGTTGATGACTGCGCCATCCGCGGCGATGGAATCTGCACCGACGAGGACGTGGTCAACCTCTTTGAGATACCGGCCAGCCGCACCGTCGACAACGAGCGTCACAGGGACATCGAGCTCTCGCAGCGCTTTTGCGGTGATGTGCCCCTGCTTGCGTGGGCGTGTTTCCTTGACGATAGCTGAGAGTTCGATACCCCGGTCACGGGCTGCTTCGATACACGAAAGGACATCCGTGGAGTGACAGTGTGTCATCACGGTATCCCCATCTCGAAGTCTGTTTGCACCGACTGCCCCAAGGTCATCCTGCGCTGTTTCGAGCCGTGCGGAAAACTCCGCAGCGGCGGCGGCCGTTGTTGCGCGAAGCTCCTCTACCGAATCCCCCTCCATCCGGTCGAGAACGTACCGAAGGCAGTTCGGCAAGCTAACTGCAGTGGGCCGAGTCTCATGCAGTCGCCGCGCTGCTGCTCGCAGTTGGTTTCGGAATTCGGCTGCCGTCGACACCTCCGAATGTTCGGCCTGCGTTTGCAACGCATCCGCTGCCGCACCAGCTATCGTCGCTGCCCCACGCACCTCCATCGAGGCGATAGCTTCCGCTGTCGTCTCGACATCCGGGTGGAGCGTCGCTGTGGTCATACCCCCGCCTTCGCCGCCTGTGTGCAAAAAGACCACGGGACTGACAGACAGCGTCGATGTGATATCAGACAGGTATGGTTGTCACTTCACAGGTTGTATCAGTCAAAAACGGAAAGCGTGCGTCCACGCAGGAAAAATGCGTGGACGCATGCCGCCCTGAATTGGTCCCCGCTGACGCTTCGGCCCTCCAGACGAAGCGTCATGTGGATAAACCGGTCAGAACAATATAAATGTAATGGCCTCGCGTGAGAACAAATTTGTTAGGTTACATGTGTTCTTCTTCGAGCACCCAGCCGAGTGCGCGCTTGTAGTAAGTGAACATCTGTCTTACACCTTCGTGTCTCATCTCCTCGGATTCGAGTTCCTCGCTCAGAAACTCGTATTGCTCTCTGATTTCTTCTTCTTCACGCATGGTTCCTGTTCAGGGCTGAATCGTTCAAAGAGTTTCGCCCGCAGCAAGTTGGTGGTTCGAACAGACACGGGTAACGCACCAGAGAGCGGTGCATCGGTCATTCCCGAGAGCGACGGTTTTTCTACCTTCCAATCCTCATTGTCGGTATGAAACTCCGGGGTCGTCGCCAGTGTCAGGAATGTGGCGAACGCTGGTCGTATTTCGACACAGGCGAAATAACCTGTCCCGCTTGCGGGAGCGTCCGTAGCATCGGTGTTGATGGACCGACGGAGCACACCGTGGGAACGGTCAAGCTTGATTTGACGTCAGTTCGAACAGCCATCGATACCAGACCGTTGCAAGAGATTGCGCAAGAAGCCGCAGACCAGACCCGTCCGTATCTCCGTGAGGCCGGCTTCATCAGGGAAGGAGAGTTACAGGAGTTAGATGATACCTTTCTCGCCGCCAGCGAACTCCGGCGAGTTGGTCGAACGTTCGGTCGGTTGCTACAGCCCACGGAAGATGAATCCCAGTATTTATTGACGCTGTTACGAGGCGCAGATAGCGGTGAGCGCCCCGCTCCCGATGCCGTTCCAGAGGCATTCTACCCAGAGCGAGGATTGGCACTTACGGCGGGTATCGATACCTACCGCTCCGACCTCCGGCGAGTTATCGACGACGAAGACCCAGCGCTCGACCGCGTACTCTCACAGCTTGATACACACCTGAAGCGGGTGAACGCACTCGACGGCAATGTGGAGCCTGCAAAGAGCGAGCGCCTCGTAACCGCCGTTCGCGACATCAGCGAATACATCCGGAGCGACGACGAACCAGCGCTTACACGAGCCGCTGAGCGACTTGATTCGATGGAACGACTCGACTAGACAGCAGTGGCAAGAAAGTCAGAGGTCGCTGCTGGTAAACCGCCAGTAGCCCAGTGCCGTCGGAATCACTAACCAACAGAGAAGGACGAGTGCGCCGAACCACGGCTCCTGATAGAACGAGCCGGCTCCGGCTCCATCCCCTGCAGTCAACGGGAGATTTATAGCCAGCTGTGCCGCAAATGGCTCAATTGCGTTCCCGAGTGCGTCGAACGGCGAGAGGCTTTCGAAAAACTCGGCACCCGGTGGTCGCGAAGATGGGCTTTCGAACCCATGGAGA
>LKMJ01004968.1_pt1 | contig 12538 bp, 15 predicted proteins | sample 643391 | NCBI WGS metagenome assembly LKMJ01 (sample SAMN04112250, study PRJNA286221) | soda lake metagenome | biome: soda lake; feature: Kulunda Steppe; material: water; isolation source: sample PL-Br10 brine of Picturesque Lake | place: Russia: Kulunda steppe | collected 2010-07
ACGCACGCACCCACGCACGCACACGCGCACGCGCACGCATTCATGTGCGTTAGGATGCAACATTGGCTTCTTTTTGGCTTTCAAGCCTTAATAAGATTATGAACTTCTGTGTTTGTGTTTTTTTCAACATGAAACTAATTGTTGAACTAGTTGCTTGTTTATTGTATGAACCACTTTCGCCTTGCAGTATGCTAGCTTGGATCAAGCGAGGAAGCGGCTACATGACGTGCCACAGCCTGGTTTCTTTTCTGCATTCCTCAATTTTGTCAGAGATACAAGCATAGGGATTACCAGTGAGCAGGTGTGTCTGTATGCAAGCTTCCCTATCTAGACTCTATCAGGCAGCTTGCTCCACTGATTAAACAAGGATTGAGGTGTTTGCCAGCAGCACCATGATATACCAAGTACAATGAACAGTTAAAAGGCGCGCGAGCTTCCAATGCTCCATTTGCAGCCTTGGTGGAGTCCAGGGCGCCTCATCCAGCAGCTCCTGAAGCCATCTAGATGGCAGCTGCGTCTAAGCTCCAGGTGAATACAAATGGCTGAGCTTCCTTGATGCCTTCGTGCACCTTGCCCTGGCTCCTCTCAAGGGTATTGTTTGAGGATATACGCTAATGGTCCTTCTCTTCCTCTTTTGAATGCAGTGAAGACAATGAGCTGCCACAAGGTATGAGGTTTTGCTAGTTATGATCAACTACCTAGGGAGAAGGGCGCTGTGCCCTCATTATGCTAGACTGGAAGCACCAGCGTGCTTCAGACTGCATGCAACTTGGCCCATGTGCAAGGAAACTGATGCGCATGCCCCTGCACGCCTGCCATTACAGACCTCCTGCTGGGAATGGAGGCCAAACGAGATCACCTCAAGCAGCTTGCTGGCCTGCTCTTGCTACCTGCCAGCAGTGATGCGGCAAGCCTGCGCAGGATGGTCAAGGCTTATCCTCCGGTAAGGCATAGACCAGGTGAACTCCTCCCGGCCTGTTCACACAGCGGGCCCTAGATATTCATTGTGTCATCCATGCGTTGGGGTTTTGCTAATCTTCTCTGTATCATTCCAATTTTTAACATGTCCTGAAAAACCCTTGTGGAGGGCTTCTGATTCATGTGTTTGGGCCGTTGTTCCTGTTCAAAGGCAATGACCTGATAGTTCATAAATTTAACTTGCTGCTTGTACCTTAGGAGCAGCTCCTAAAACATCCACATGCTGTGATCTTGCTCCACAGGTGTTACAAATGCCAATTGCAGATGTAGCTCTGCGGCTGGTCTTTTTGAAAGATGTCTTACCAGGCTGTGATGCATGCTACCTTATTGAGCGGCATCCGAGGTACGTCTATCATTCCATGGGAACGTCTTCTCCATGGCTCCACTGCTCAAGGAGTGGATGAGGACATTGACATCCCAGAGACACTGTGATCTACCTCAGGTTCTTACACCTGCATGCTGCTTTAAACCTCACGCTCGGTTTAACAGGTTGTTCCTACAAGATGATGCCAGAACTATGCGCGAGCGGGTGGGGACAGCTGCTTCAAAGCTGCGGGAAGCACTCGCTGGTGCACGCATATCTGCCATCATTGAGGATGATCCCGAATTGCTTTTCTTGGATGCACGGCTGGACTGGGGTGAGTTACTGATTGCTTGGCAACCTCATGAATGTTGCTTTTATGGTGCCATGATTAAATGCCGCCGGCCTACTTGTACCTTCCCTCTCCCCCCTGTGCACAGGCCTCGCACAGTTAAAGGACTTATGGCCGGAATGCGATGAGCAGGTCTTTGCAAACAGCGAGCCTCATGAACTTGCATGTGCAGTGAGAGCTCTGTGCTTCAGCAAATAAACATACTTTGCTGTAGGTTTATTTGCAATACAGCTCGTCCCCAACATCTTGGCATTGTACTGTCGCTAAGTTCATTCCAACTAGTGAGCAAGCTTTCTGCAAGCCTGCATTTATGCGCTCTGTGCTGTCCATTTTGACGCGCGCCCTAGCGCTTGTCTCATCAGGCTTTGGACCTCCCGTGGATTTTCGCTCTAAGGATTTCCCTCTTCCTATGCCCTGGAGGGATACTTCAGCGTCTCAATTGCATCTGATCAAGTCTGCACTGAGGCATGCATAGCTTTAATAGAGACGCAGACATGGACACAGGGAGAGAGTGTGTGTGTGCGTGCGTGCAAAGTAATCTCCCGTTTTTCATGTCAGCCTATTAGTTTGGATTGCGCAAAAATCATTAGACATTGACGCACTTGCTCTTGTACATGTCTCATCCCAATCTTGCAGTACGTGAATACATTGTACCATTGCCTGTTTTTCGAAAGAAAGTTATCCATTGAATTGTATTGTGTACATTGCATGTGTGTTGGGCAACAGATGCGAGAGTATAACTTTCAGACTCTAGTGCCCAAGATCAGTACCAAACTACCAGCATTATATTGTAAAAGAGCAAGTGGAGAAGCTGATGGCAATGAGCCTTTTGCCGTAAACAGTCACTAATGATTCTGCAGCTTTGGTGTTTAATAAACTCTACCAAGGTCAACCCAAGATTAACCCCATTGTCACACCTATTGTACTAATAAATAAGAAAAATGGAAGTATGGGAAAGCACCTCGTGCGCTATATAAGACTCTACCATCACAAATGAAGGGGCATGACGACGTACATTACAAGGATTTCAAGCGCGTGGAGATATCGCTGCTTGAATTTCGCAAAGGACGTTCACTGGACATAATTACATGAACATGTACCAGGCCTAGGAGCCAGCTCGAAGCCGCTCACCACCAGCACAGCATGCTCCGTCAGCACCTTCGCCAAGCGGTCAATGTTTGCCTCCACACTTCTTTGGGAGTGGGAGGCACCATCTACAGCCCTTACTGTTTGGAGCCTCTATAAAAAATCTTGGTCTAGATCCTCAGAAAGTCACCAAGCTTGCAGTGAAACTCCATGCTCATTTGGTTCAATATGCTCATAAACTTGTTGTAAGTACCAGACGTGCTCTTGAGAAAACTTATGCAACAAATCATCATCAAGACCAGGAGTGTGGTACTGCTAGTCAACCTCCTGATCAGTTGTTTCTTTGCTGGTGGAGGAGTCACACAGTGCTTAGGCCCTGGTCCTACTCCTTTTCCATAATTGATGTGTTGTCACGCCAGATTAGTGCAGCACCATATATGCTGCATCCGTCTGCACAGTCAGTTATGGTTGTTGACTGGGTATCCATGGCTTGTTTTGCTGGTATTACTTCGTCGCTTTGCAAATCAGTGGGTGGGGAGCCGGGCGAAGCAAGTATTTGAGCAAATGGTGGTGTTTGGACTGGCTGCGGAGAGCGACAGTGTACACCAAGCAGACAATAGGTTGCCCGCAATGATACTGAGGAGTCTCTGATAAGAAATTCTCTCTTCAGCCTGCAAACATGCAAGGTCAGCACCTGTTATCCTGCTGTCATGACGCTACTTTGTCTGCAGCATACTCTCAGCGTGACAGTAGGGAGTATTTCACTACCTGCGTAGTTTTCTTTTCATGCACGACAGGTAGGTGTAAGATTACCAGGCTGTACCTGCCGAATGAGGGCAGCTTAGCCGGTCAAAAGCCTCCATTGAGGTTTGATCCCCGAACCAGCAGGTTGCGAGGGTGGGCAATTGACTTCCCATTGCATGACCATTCTCGAGCTCTCACATCAACTTGATCATCAACTTGAACTTTGAAAGTTATCGTCTGTGAACGTTCCCTGCAAGTTACTGTGAAGGTTTGTTGACAAGCACCAGCATGAAAGAATCCCATCAAAATCTGAGATAGAAAGTGAAAAATGTGTCTTGGGACATTGAGAAGGGCAATCAGATTCTGATGGACCCCTATTATGCAACAGTTTTTCAGTTGCGAAGTCCACAGTGTGAACATTTGGATGAGCTCTTGATGTAACTGCATCTGCATTCTTTATGTGCCAGTGAAATCCTAGTGTCATCAATATGAAAAAGGAGGAGCAGGCAATTCCTCCTGGAAGTAGGGGTCCCCCTCCTCCCCCCAATTTAAAAGTGCTGGGTATCACGCCAGAGAAGCATGCGCTGCACAGCGAGGTGCTTGGGGGCCTGCACAGCCAGTTCCACAGCCAGGCTTGCCAGAGCCCACTGGGACTGGACGCAGCGGGCGTCAGGGCGCCTGGGAGCCTGGGCCCGCTCCCGCTCTGCTCCCCCTCCAGCCTGTCCCGCACCCAGTTCCTGGTGGCAGCCCAGGCTGCCACACTACCTTGCTTCCCCAGCATCAGCGGGCCTGATGGTGGCGTAGTGCTGGACAGGGTGCTGCTGCAGGGGGGCCAGGGGGAGCAGCTGTGGGCTGCCATCACTGGGCGCGCCAAGGTGCAGCGCCTGATGGCCGAGCGTCGGCAGCACGGCTGGAAACGTGCGCTTGCGAACCCGGAGAACTACGCGCTGGGCGCCAACGCGCGCTGGCGTCTGCGGCAGGGCACCAGCCTGAAGGCAAGCGCGGAGCTTCAGCCCAGGCAGAGCGGGGTGGCTGGGCCGGGCCAGCAGCAGGGCCAGCAACAGGACGCAGGAGCAAGCAGCAGCATTTGGGGCCCTGCTGGATCATTGGTGCCAGGCAGCATCTCTGGGGTGCTGCGGGCCAGCACAGTGCGGGCACGCTCCCAGCTGCAACACAGGCTCGGGCGAGCAGAGCTGCGGGCAGGGGTGGCATACAACCAGCGACTGCAGCATGGCAAAGGCTACAGCACGGTGCCCTTGACATCCAGCATTGACCTGTGCACTCCACACCAGCAGGCCTCGCCGGTGCAGTTCCGGGCTGGGCTATACCATGTGAGAAGCACTAGGGCTATACCATGAGAGCGCCCCATGGTACCCCCATAGAAGCAGGGCGACATTGCTGTTAATTTGAATTGAAGATTTCGTAGAGATAGTGAAATCTACGCATTTGCGCCAGATAAGGTGCTGGTTGCTGGTCTGTCCAAGTTGCATGGCACATGCTGTGCGATGGTGCAATTCATGTGCATAGATCAAACAATCCCCCACTCGCAAAGCCATTGCCACCCGGCTCACATCTCCCCAACTTATGCGCATCTTCTCTCCTTACACTCTCCTCTTAGACACGTGGGTCCTGTCTGCCATGGGGGCGTGGGCTTGAACGCTTGCCCAGCCGCTCATGATGGTGCGGAAAATGCATCCCGCTGCCACTTGCTGCTCTCTCTTGCACTGAGGTATTTCTGCAGACCATACACTCATCTGCCAGGCCCAGTGAAAAGCCAATCATGCACAAGAAGCCATGCAGGGTTCCCCACTGCCTCAAGGCAGCTCCATGTGCAGCTGGGGGCGCTCCCTTGAGCATTTTGTTCAGCCATTCTTGTTCATCCACCAGATCCATGAGCCTGCTGGACCTGCGTTTTATGAGCCCCTCTCTCTGCTTGTGGCCCTTCATGTGTTGCAGGCCACCGCGCGTTCTGGGTCTGTCACTGGTGACGACGGCGCTCAGCCCCTGAGAACGAGCTTGCACGTCCAAGGCGCCCTCGCGCTCCAAGGTGAGTGCGCGTGACATGCACTGCAGTGGAGGCCTGGCCCAGAGGCTCTTGTGGGCGCCCAGGCCTACAGGGCCTGCACTCCCCTCACACTGTGATCTGGTTGGTTCGAAAGTGTACATGCGCACGAGCTTGCAGTGGCGGCTCAAGTACCTGCTGCAGCGCAGGTGCCTGTCTCATGGCGTGTCATCCTAACGCAGGGGCCATGCGAATGTCCTCTGGATCGCTCCAATTTTAGCATTTGTCCTGAAGGATTGTCTCATGGCGGCAGCATGCAAGAGGCCCTGCATGGGCTGGCAGCTGGCGTGCGCGTACGCGTGACGTGAGCAGTGTGGCATGTGGCGTGCTCTGCGTCTGTGTGCATGCCCTCGCTTGTCAAGGATGCCATTGGGACATATGTGGGGGCCCTCGGCCTGCCTTGGCAGCCAATGGGATCTGCAAACCACTGCCTGCGCCCACGACCGGTTCAGACCTGGTTGCCAGACGCAGGTGTGCAACAGCTAACATCAGCCCACAGCACACGCGCACCAGGCCTTCGCCACTGCAAGCACTCACTGAGTCCATGCAGCCTGCTCCCCTGCTCGCAGGCGAGCGCAGCCTATGGAGCGGCAACCTTGCTGCCCGTCGGGTCAAGCTGTACAAGCAGCAGCAGCAGCAGCAGCAGCAGCAGCAGCAGCAGCAGGAGCGCCAGCGCCAGCAGCAGCGGCCTGCAGGCAGCGGCCTCCGCCCCTCCTCTGCTCCTCTGCCCTCAGCCTCTCAAACCTCACCCACTGCCTCCTCCTCGCCCCAGCACCCCACCAACCCTGCCCACGCGCACGGCAGCAGCAGCGCCGCCGACGCAGCAGGGGAGAGCGGCGGGTCCCATGCAGGGGCACCCAGCAGCAGCGGCGGCGGCACCCGCCCGCGCGGCAATGCGCTGGGTCCCCACAACCCCATCCGCCAGTACCTGCAGCGCCTGCTGCCGCCGCACGGCCACCATGCAGGCTCGGGTCTGTCTTCTGGGGAGGAGGAGGAGGAGGAGGAGGCAGGGGTGAAGGAGGGGGGCAGAGCCCGTGGGGGCCTGAGGGGCGGGCAGTCCGGGTGGCTGTCCCCAGATGCAGACCAGGTGGGGTCTATAGGGTGGGGAACCCCTTGCTGCTGGTGATCTACCCTGGCGGCGCATCGATGCTGGTGGCAATCAAACGGGGGGTGTGCTGTGTGTTGCTGGGGGCCAGCGTGTGCGCGCGAGTCCTCCCGGCTGAGGGTGGAGTGGGTTTTGGGGAAGGGTCATATTCACATTGCTCTGCACCGAATCAGAGGGATGGGAGTGAGCCAAGGGCTGAGGGTCTTAAGGGCTTGGGTGCTAAGTGCAAGGTCTAGGGGATGTGGCTGGGCGGAAGAGAGGAAGAGGGAGGGAGGGGGAGAGAGAGAGAAAGAGAGAGAGAGAGAGAGGGGGGGGGCCCCAGGGATGGGTGCTGATATTTGAGGGTTGGGGAGTGTGTGGGTGTCTCCATGTCTGTTTAGGTGTGTGTGTGCGTGTGTGTAGGCAGTGTCGATTGCTGTGCAATTGCAGAGGCTTGGCCCTGTGGTTTGCCGTGATTTGATCCTGCGCGGGTGTGCACGCATCGATGGTCCCCACCGCGCATGTGCACGCATCAATGGTCCCCACCGTGCGCTCCATCTGCTAGATCTGCAGGCACGAGTGCAGAACCTGGCGCACAGTGGCGCCAGCGTTTCCCTGCGTGGATGCAGGTGCAGGCGTCGCTGATTGACGCCACGCAGTCCACCAGCCGGTTGCGCGAGGATGTACAGAGCCTGACGGATTGGGTGTCTTCCGGGGTGTTCACCGAGCAGCTGCAGCGGCGCATAGGCACGTCTGCCACCGGCAAAGGTGATGGGGTGTGTATGCGTGTGGTTGAGTGCATGCGTGCGCGCGCACTCATGTGTATGCGAGTGGGTGTGCAAGTGCCTGCGTCAGCACGCACCGGCATGTATGCGGCGCCACACGTGTGATCTTTGTGCGTATGGATGCACATGTCTTGTGCTGATGCCTTGTCAGAGCCAAATTGTGCTGATGCCTTGTCAGGGCCAATTTGTACTGATGCCTTGTCAGAGCCACTTGGTACGTGCACATGCACGTGTTTTGTACTGATGCCTTGTCAGAGCCACTTGGTACAGGTGATTCCGCTGTTTCTGACCCAGACAACTTCATGTTAGTGCATCGCAGTGTGTCGTAAGGCAACGTTGGCTGAACAGAGCAGTTCTTGCGCGTGTCGCACCAGGGTGTGCATGCGTGCGTCCCCCCCCCGAAGTGCTGGCACGTACACAACAACATGGACAGACAAACACGCTGTTTGCCTGCAGGCAAGGCGCTGCAGCCTGGGCGCGGCGCTGCCAGCAGCAGCGGCAGCAGCAGCAGCAGCAGCAGCAGCAGCAGCAGCGCCGCCAACCAGCCGCCCTGGAGCAGCCTTGTAGGCCCACCCCACCTGCGTGTTGCGGGTATGCTGGGCACTAGCCTGATGGCCCCTCTGGGAAGCTCCCTTTCTGGCAACAGCAACGGCAACGGCAGCAGCAGTGGCGGTGGCGGCGTGGCAGGCGCCGCCCCCAGGTTGGAGTCGCAGCCATCCTTGGAGAGCCTGAAGGGCAGCCTGTCGCTGGCCAAGCAGGTGCGAGGTGCACCTGGAAAAAAAGCCTGAGAGCAGCCCCTTGCTAGCGGAGCAGGTGCACGCGAGCACGCGCGCGCGCACACACACACATACACACACACACGCACATGACACACATGTGCACATGACAACAAACGCACATGCATAACAACAAACACAGCCCTAGGTGGACGCATGGACCCTGTGCCCCTGCCCACAACATTGACGCCTCCTCCGCCGGCCTGCCCACATGCCACACAGGCACAGGCGCCTCCCAGCCCCGCTGTGCATGTGCTACAGCCTGTGCTGCTGCACCCGCATGCAAACAGGGCATGCGGGCTGCGCCCCGTAGCACTCGCAAGCGGCGTGCTCTACACTGCGCCTGCGCCTGTGCAGGAGGTGTCTGTGTGGCCGTTTGCGACGGCTGGCGCGTCTCTGCAGCTGGGCTGGTTCCAGCGTTACATGCTGGACTATACGCGCGTGCTGGCCAAGCTGGATCTGGGCATCCCCGGCTCGGCGCAGCAAGCAGGTGCGGCTGGGGGAGCCAGTGGGATGTTGTGCTCCAACTGGGAGCTTCTGGCTCATCAGAGTTGCAAGGAGTGTGCAAGCGGCGGGCAGGTGGGGTCGGGGAGGGGGGCAGCGGGATGTAAAGTTTTGACACACATTCAGGTTGGTGAGGAGTGTGCGAGCGGCAGGTGGGTGCGATTTGGGGTCGTGGGCTGCTTGGGATGGAGGGTCAGGGGGTTAGCGCAGCAAGACAGTGGGGCTAGCGCAGCAAGACTGTGGGGTGCAGCTTGGGCACAGGGAGGCTAGAGGTCAGGCTTGGTTGGGAGTTGCTGTCAAGGGTGACGGGCTGGTTGACGGGCTGTGAGAGTTGATGCCAAGGGTGACCGGTTGGTAAGCTGCAGGAGTTGTGAGTTGCTGTCAAGAATGACTGGCGAGTTGACGGGCTGGGGGTCAGGGCTGGCGTATCTGCGCAGCAGGCGGGCGCTGTGGAGGGATACAGCCCAGGGCCAGGGCTCTCTGCCTCTCAGGCGCACCCACAGCGGGCGCATGCACGCGCGCCACATCGGTAGTGAAGGCCGTGCTTCAAATGCGGCCCTCCCATCCCCCCCCTCCCCCCGGAAACCCCTCCGGCCTTCCCTGCAATATAGCGGTGTGCCCGCCTGGCTGTGCGACGCAGGCGCGCCCCGGGCACACCCGGCCTTCAACCTTGAGGAGCAAGGCGTGTGGCATGCGCTCACGCTGAGCCTGCGGCAGCAGCTGATCGGGCGCGTGCGCTTCTGCGCCGACTTGAGGTGCGTGCGCACAACGCCCTCGCACCCCACCCCACTGACCCCCCCTTCCCCCAACACGCGCGCGCGCACATTCAAAGAGCCCAGGGGTCGAGGTAGCCGCAAAGCCTCTGCTGTCCCAGGCAACTGGGTGGTGGCCCTGCTCTTGGACCCGGAACTCCTCCTTCCCGCTGTCCTGTGTGTCCTGGCAATGTGTGCAATGGGTATGCCCTGGGCGTGTGTGTGTGTCACTCTTGGCTGGGCGGCCATGCCTTGCAGTGTGTAGCCGCACCTGCACGGCCGCACCTGGCAGCTCTGCGCTGCCGAGCCATGCGCTGCAGCCATGCCGCGCCAGCCATGTGACGTGCGCGCTTCCTCTGTGCATTTGTGCAATCCCTGCGCACTAGAAGGCGGCCAAGTAGTATAATGGGCCTGATGCTGCTCCAAAGCACAGCGGGACCAAGAAGTGTGTGCCCAAGCGCATCGCCCACCGAGGTTTGTGCCCAAGTGCATCCCCCGCCAAGGTCCGTGCCTGAGTGCATCGACCACCAAGGCCCGCCCACATGCATCGCCCACCAAGGCGCAACCAAGCGCATCACCGCCCACCAATGCATGCCTAAGCACACCCTCGCACACTGCCCACCAAGGCACGCCCAAGCATATCGCACACCAAGGTGTGCCTGAGATGATAAGGTGTAGCTTTGACCCTGCATGCACCGGCGCAGGTACTCCCTGGAGGCCAAGCAGCCCTGGGCCGCGCCAGCTCCGGGCCAGCCTGCGCCGCCCCCCGCCGAGCCGCGCAAGGCCCGGCGCGCTGCAGAGGGCGCGCAGACGCTAGCGCGGCGCGTGGGCGGCATCCGCCCGTCCCTACTGGAGGTGCGTGTGCATCCATATGCTTGGTGGGGTGTGTGTGTGTGCATGTGTGTGTGTGTGTGTGTGTGTGCGTGAGTGTGTGCGTGTGTGTAGTGGGGGAGGGGGGTGCCAGGATTGCTGCCTGTAGCTCGAGCCGCTTGCGCTGTTGCATGCAAGGCTGCGCGCAAGGCGCAGGATGCTCTGGGCATAGGTGTCAGTGGGGGTTGTAGTGGGCGCAGGGCCTCCCTGTGGGTCGGTGATCCCCGTCCCTGTGTGCGTGCCAGCGTGCGTGGGTGGTCGTGTCGCGCATATTGCATGTGTGCACTGCTGTGTTGGGCCAGGGTCTCCAGTATGCACTCTGCAAATGGAGTGTGCGTGCACACAGGCGAGAAGGCTTGTACATGTGACCAGAAAGTGGAGTTGTGCAAGGCGCTGCTGTCCTGTACGTTGATGCAGCCAGCATGCGCATCGCAGTTTGGTAGAAGTCTGCCCGCTTGCGCTCGGGGTCATGGTGCTCATTTTTGGCGGGTGCACCCGCAGTGCTGTTGCTTCATCTCAGTCGTGGGCGCTGGAGCCAGGCTGCACACGCAGAGCCCATGACTGTGTGTGCACTGCTTGCTTGATCTCGGTCTTGGGCGCTGAAGCCAGGCTGCACACGCAGACCCCATGACTGTGTGTGCACTGCTTGCTTGATCTCGGTCGTGGGCGCTGAAGCCAGGTTGCACACACAGAGCCCATGACTGTGTGTGCACTGCTTGCTTGATCTCGGTCGTGGGCGCTGAAGCTAGGCTGCACACACAGAGCTGTTGCTTGATCTCACTCGTGGGCTCTGAAGCCAGGCTGAGCCTTCCCGCGCTGTCCCCACAGCTGTCCTGCCTGCTGACTCGGCACACCAGCCCAGCCACACAAGCCTTTCTTCGCGTGCGGCTGCACATCCCTCTGCCTCCTCTGCAGCCCATGTGCACCACTCTTGGTGATTCGAATGCTGGCGAGCCGCTGCGGCTTCCCTGTCCCCCCTGCAGCCCACGCTTGCTGCTCTCTGCGCGCAGACACACATGATGCCGCCTGCCATGCTGCTTCCTCTCGCAGTCCACATACGGCCTGGACGTTGTGCTGCCTGGCACGGCAGGCTTTGGCCGCCTGGCGCTGTGGTACGCGCCAATGCGCAAAGAGGGCATGCTGGAGCTGCGCCTGTTCTGAGGTTGGCCCCGCCTGCTCTCAGGAGCCCTGGCTGGGCGGGCCTCTGCCAAGGCCGCACCTGTGAAGGGCATATGAGGGAGGGGACACTTCAGGCCGGGGGGGCAGCCCAAGCCAGCAGTGCCTGCTGCAGGCTGCAGACAGTGGGGATGCTATCGCCATGCCTGCTGGCGGACAACGATGACGAGCCCTGACACCCACGAGGAGCCCTGACTGCACTGAGCTGAGTCGTTGAGCACCTGAGTTCAGAGCTGCCTCCGTGTGTCGGCGTGCCTGCTGAGGGTCTTGACTTACACAAGCTCTGCCTCGTTTGGAGGCGGGCCCCGTCAACCTGGATTAGGCCATCAGTTTGATCGGGGCTGACAACCTTTGTGGCTCCCGTGACTGCAACAGCCAGAGCATCTGGTAGCACCGTGCAATGCAAGTCCGACTTTCTTGACCCCTTGACGCAGAGCCTGGTGCGTGCAGGGCTCGCTGGTGTGGAAGGCCAAGAATACCCTCATGACCCAACTGTCCAGCTGCGCAATTTTCCAGCTTTGCCTTTGCCAGCGCCAGGCTCAGTGCATGTGTGACTGGCTTTTCGACTAAGCATTATCATGAGCTCTTGACTTGGATCTGTTTTGCACAACTTGTCGGACCTTGCTTACAACACACAGCTTCATTAAGATATGCCACCGTGGCTACAGTGACTGTAATGGATCCTGCTGGCGTTGTATACCTTTCTTTATTATGTACAAGAAAATGCCCCGGAAACCATGCCAATTGCTGACAGCCAGCTGTCTTGCGAGGGCAGGTAAGATACATTCAACAGACTAAACCGTTGTTAGGATATTTTTGCCCTTCTTGACCTAAGCTTAGCCTGGATGCAAATAGCCTATAGGTTTGGTTTCAAAGCTGTATTGTCATGCCGAATCACCGTCATGAACAGTTCAGCGTCTCAGGAACATGATATGTACATTCCCATTGAGAATGTGGGGTCGGCGAGGAGAGGCGGTCTCGCCCGTCCAGAGTAGCCTTAAACCATGCTACAAAGGACCTAAACTCGACTATGTACGCACTATCTGGATCTGCGCCGGGGCATATGAT
>LKMJ01004969.1_pt1 | contig 12537 bp, 16 predicted proteins | sample 643391 | NCBI WGS metagenome assembly LKMJ01 (sample SAMN04112250, study PRJNA286221) | soda lake metagenome | biome: soda lake; feature: Kulunda Steppe; material: water; isolation source: sample PL-Br10 brine of Picturesque Lake | place: Russia: Kulunda steppe | collected 2010-07
GGAGTCGCCTTCGAGTTCTTCGATTTCGCGCTTGCGAAGAGCCAGGCGTTGAACGTTGTCCCTTGACGGGCCGTGTGTATCCATCTCCTTGACGGTCGTCTCCTCCATCACGTTGACTTACCGAACCGCCGAGAGAAAACCGTCCCGTTCGCGATGTCTTCGTGCGAGCGGTCAGTAGAAGGCGTCGATGACTTCGTGGATGCAACCGTCGGGTTGGTAGTAGCCGCCGTGGCCGTCGACGTACGCGACGTTGTGATCGGTATAGTTCGCCGTCGTCTCTCCCGCCGCGCCAGAGTTTCCGATGGCGGCACTCCATTCGGCGGTCTGGTACGCCCAGTTCAGAACGCCGTCGTCCTCCATCCAGAAGTTGTCGGCGGTGTCGACAGTTCGGTCGATTGCGGGGCCGAACGGCCCGTCGACGTTGACGGCATCGTAGTCGACGGCGCCGCCGAGGAACGAAACGGACGACACCGCTTCGTGGGTACCCCAGGAATCGAGGTGGGTGAGTGCCTCGCAGATGACGCGACAGCCCAGCGAATGGCCGACGAGTCGGAGTGCGGTTCCAGGGTTATCCGCAGCGTAGTCAGTGACGAAGGTCGCCAACTTCGGCCCGTTCTCTGCGGCGATCTCCTGACCGTTGCCCCAGCTGTAATCGGAGTCCCAGGAGTAACCGACGACCGGGTGTTGGTAGTCCTCGCCTGTGAAAGTGCCGGCGGCGGTGTTGAACGTGCAGAGAGCCTCGTCCTGTTCGGTGTTCCATCCGTGAACGAACACCACGAGTTCGTCAGGCGCGTCCGAGTGGACGCCGGGGATGCCGTCACCGTCGTAGTTGGTGTCAGTGTTGCCGTTCGTCCGATAGACGCTGCCGTACCACGTCGTGTCGAAGTGCCCGCGAGTGGTCACGCGGGGGAAGTGCCACGGCGGATTATCGCAGTCGCCGTCGTCCTTCGCCGTGGCGGATCCCGAAGCGGCGCCGAGGCCGATCAGTCCCGCACTCGCCGTTCCCACCGCTCGCAGAACGTTCCTTCGACTTCTCTCACCGCTGTTTCTATTTCGTGTCATAGCGGTTGATCATCGGTAGTTGTAACTAAAAACTGTCCAGGGGGCTCGCTGCATCAGTGAACGACATCCCTCACAATCCCACCAGGGGTTTAAGATATTGCTCGGTGTGCGACCGGGTATGGCACCGAATGCCAACTCCACAATCGCCCGCCGGGCGCACGGTCGAGTACTGTCCGTCGACACGCACCGGAGCGGATTCGAACTGATACCAGAAGGCGACGGAACGACACCGATCATCATTGCAACGCTTGCCGATGACCTCGGACAGGTGATCAAAGTGGAAACGAAACCTGACGACGGTTGGGATGACACGCCGGCAACGGGACGAATTGCACTCTCTGTTGGAGGAACAAGCACCGTGGCCTTCGTTGGGGAGGCAGCAGAAGCGTTGACAGGACACTCAACGCAAGAAGCATTCGATGAGGCGTTACTCCCCGTCAGTGGTGGCGGTAGGGATTGGGTCAAGTCCGTGTGGCCTGAGATTGGAGGTCGGTTAGTGTGTGCGCCGTGTTCCGACGGAAAGGACGAAATCGACGTTCACTTCGTTGCGACGGGAAAATCATCTTGGCGTGAACCCATCACAGTCGATGCCATCGCCCGCTCTGATGTTGACCGTCACGACCTACTCGAACCCGTCACAACGGTTCAATTCGATCAAGTCCAAGAACGATTACGAGAAGAGGTCGGGGAGTACGAGTTCCACCTTGTCCCAATGCGAGGAACGCTTGAAGCGGTGAAATGGTTCGTTCCGGGCGGTGAAGACGGCCATATTCGCGGCGGTGACGGTGAGTGGAGGGTGGAGGTGAACGCGATGGGTAACCAAGACAATCGGCATCGCGGGTCGGCCTGAGTCGGCGTGTGTCGCCGCGCAATTTCCGCGGTGGTTCAGACGCGAAGAGGAATCTCAGGCGTTTCGCCCATCCCGTAAGACGTGTAAGAGGCGGCGAAACCGATTCGGTCAGAGACTCCGTCCGCGTCGACTTCGACGGTGGCACGGATCGTGAGATTGGTCATAAAGTTCCGGCGAATCACCGTCTCGTTGCGCCCGGATTCGTACTGTTCGAGGATACGCTGGAAGTAAGCGGGCACGTTCTCGTCCTCCGGGTCGATGTGGTACCAGTATTCGAACGTGGATCCGTCTTCCGGCACCATATAGCGGACGTAATCTCCAAGTTCGTCGTCCGGGATGCAGTGACAGGAGAACCAGGTGGGAGCTTCGTCTTCTCCGTTGAGGAAGGAGTTGAACATCTCACGAATCGTTTCGCGCACGTCGTCCGGCGGGTGCAGGGTGCGTTCCTTCATCTCTATCCCCAGAGACCACACATTGACACTTAATACTTTCTGTTAATGAACGGTCAGCGAACGACCTTGGGGCAAAGGCGAGTAATTCGTTTAACCACCCTGCTAATAGGAAAGGGTAGATGGTTCGATTCGTGTCCCGCGATTCCGACGAGTCGGAGAAAGAGCCTGGGGAACATCTGTTCGGTTCCGAGTTCGACACCGCTCAGTTCGGCGAGTTGACAGAAGAGATCAAAGAATCCGAGGTTACGCCTGACGGTCGGCGTGGGCCCATCTGGCCAGGGGATGTCATCGAGGCTAAGGGGTACAAGTTGATCGTCCTCGCCGTCAGTTGCCCATCGATTCTCGACGAGGGATTGGTCGGCAATGAGGGTCAACCAGACGAAGAAGTCGACACGGTAGCGATCTGTAAGACGGAACACGGCGTTCGGGCGTTCGATTACGACGGCCTTCGCAAATCAATCGAAAAGAGCGACGTGGAGTGGTACTGTGGGGACGACGACGCATCCCCTGCCTGTCGCGAGTGAGATCTACAGGAGTGGTTTACGCATCGACGCAGGAACCGGTTCGCACGGATCAAAGCTCTGGTCAAGTTCAACTCGCGCGTAGAACGTCGCTACCTCTCCGTCGAACGTCAAGCATCGCATAGCGTCCTCCGATTCATCCTCGTCAGCAACGGGGACTGATTTGAAGAAGTCAAGGAACGCGTCGTTGAACGCTTCGTGTTCCGCACCCAAATCAGGGAGCTTCGTCGGCTCTTCGGCTTCGAGGATGTCCTCTTCACAGGTTCCATCCGGGAGTTCGATCTCCAATCTGGCGATTCGTTTCTCCTCGCAGGCGATGGATGCCACGGGGAGTTGTTCGTACGGAATCCGGGCTTCAACCAGGACTTGTCCTGTCCCACCAATTGCTTTGGTCAGGTCTTCGAGCCGCGTCCGCTGGAGGCAAATGGTGTGCGGATCGCCTTCTTCGGTTCGTGCGGCGTACACGGCTGGTTCCGGATCCACCTGCGGATCGATTCCGAGTACGTCGTCAGTCGCTTCGGTGATTGCCTGGGGGTCGAACAACCGGATCATTCGGGCACCGACCGTTGACCCCAACCAACGAAAAGGGTTTGCTCCGTCCGTGGGTTCGCAGGCCAGCAGCCCCTTCACGCGGATAGCGGTGTCAAAATGCCTGGTTCGACCCGTGCCGATGTCAAACTCCACGTCCTACTAGGATAGTGGCGGCGCCAACAAGATTCAACACGAGGGAGCGACGACGCAGAAGTATGCCCTCAGACGCCGAACGCATCGCTGACCACACTCATTTCTCCCTCGCCGAAGCCGAACTCCTCCTTCGCAATCGAACGCTTTCTGGCGACCCCGAAGAAGACCACTGGTCGCCCCACGTGATCGTCACGCCGAGTGAAGTCGTGTTGAAGCACCCGGAAACAACCTCGCGCCACCCGAACATACCGACCGCTGTCGAAATTGCTGAATCGACCGGTCAAAAGGTCGAAATCATCCGCAGAGGACAACGGGCTTTCTCCGAATCGGCAACGTCCGACGAGGAGGTGAGCGAAGAATGAGTTCTCCACGCCAGACCTTCGCCCGGATGCTCCTTGGAGAACTGTTCTCCGGTGACCGATGCGAAGTGAAATCGAAACCGATTGCCGAAGAGTGTCCGGAGGTCACCTTGGAACAAGCCGTGACCGTTCTGGACGACCTCGAGGAGGCTGAATGGATTGAGAGGCACCTTTGGCGCGTCGAACCGACAGATTGGGCGTGGGGACACCTGAGAGAGCGCGGGAACGCTCGCCCCATCGAAATTCTCTTCGATTTCGACAGTACTCGGCGAACGGGAGAACGATGCATTGAGTGCGGTGCGGACACGTTGATCGACGCGCAGTACTCGGTCGGGAGCGGTGCGAACTTTTGCGGAGCGTGTGGCAATCAACTCAAACCCGACGACGTACTCGAAATCAGGGAGCGCACGTCTGACGACATTCGGGAAGATTGATCCTTTCGTCGCCACCGACGCCCATCAGATGTAGCGTCGTTCGTCAGCGGCGTCTTTGACGTATTTCGCCGCTTCGATTAGGTCATTGGTGAACTGTTCGACGGCTCGCTCCCGGCCTTCGATGCCGACGTATCCGATTTTGTCACGGCGAGCGGGGAGGCCAAACCACTCGTCGTACTCCTCGTCACGGTCAGGTTTGCCCTCGTAACCGGTGAAGGGGTTGATGCCGACGACGACCAGAAGGTCGTCGTTGCTCCAAGTGCAACGGAAACGGTCGTCCCGATAGGAGACCTCCTCGTAGTGAGGATCCTCGCGCGGGTCGTACTCACTGTCGCTATCGAGTTCCGCGTCGGCCAGTTCCTCATCGGTTAACCCGGCGTCCCGGAGGACGCGCAGGAAGTCCGACGGATCGTGGAGGGTGGTTAGGTCAAGGCCGCGTTCGCTGTATTCGCCGGCGTCCTCGAGTTCGGAGTATCGGCCGTGGCGGACATCGATCAGCTTGCCGCCGTGTCTGGATTCGCGACGGATGCAGGACTGGCCGTTGTCGATAGTCTGAACGCTTTCGGGTGCCTCATTCATACCACGACCAACAACAAACATACACTTAATACTTGTCCTTAATTGGGGAGAAACCGTTCCCGCAATGTTAACCCGATTCCGCGGCTAACCACCGAATGTGCATATTGTACCGGATGTAGGCGTTCTCACCGACGGCAGTATCTCTGATGGCCTTTCTGACGGACAATTCGAAAACGCGACCGTCACTGTTCCCGAAGCGGTCGTCGCCGAACTCGAATCACGAGCAAACGACGACCTCGACGCCGGATGGGACGGCCTCGATGAACTCCAACGATTGGCCGAACACTCCGACCGCGGAGACATTGACCTCGAATACGCCGGAGAACAATCGTCAACTGAAGACGACATCAGTACAGCGGTACGTGACCTCGCTGAAGAACGCACCGCAACGGTCGTGACGAACGACGCCGTGCAACGCGAAACCTCCCGCGCTAAAGGCCTCGACGTCGAGTACATTTCCACCGAAGTCGACGTGACCGACACGCTCGCCGTCGAGGAGTACTTCGATGATCGAACAATGAGCGTCCACCTGAAAACCGACACCGTGCCGAAGGCGAAACGTGGCACGATAGGCGATATGCAATACGAAGCAGTGGCGGACGAACCACTCGACGAGGAAACGATGGATTCCCATACAGACGAAATCCTCGAAGCCACGAAACAGACATCCAACGGGTTCGTCGAACTGTCCGAACCAGGGATGCAAATCGTCCAGTATCACGATTACCGCATCGCCATCGCCACTCCACCGTTCTCCGATGGCATCGAAATTACCGCAGTCCGCCCCATCGCTCAAACCGACATTGACGACTACGATCACGCCGACCAACTCACCGGTCGATTAGACGAACGCCATCGCGGCGTCCTCATCTCTGGATCGCCCGGTGCCGGGAAATCAACGTTCGCACAAGCAGTCGCCCGCTACCTCGATGCCAACGACCACGCGGTGAAGACGATGGAGAAACCACGAGACCTGCAGGTCGGCCCTGACATCACCCAATACACCGAACTCGGCGGTGAGATGGCGAAAACCGCCGACGCTCTGCTGATGGTCAGGCCCGACTACACCGTCTACGACGAGGTACGCAAGACTGACGACTTCGAGGTGTTTGCCGATATGCGCTTGGCCGGCGTCGGAATGATCGGCGTCGTCCACGCGACCCGCCCAATTGACGCTCTCCAGCGACTCGTCGGTCGAGTCGAACTCGGGATGATTCCCCAGGTCGTCGATACTGTCGTCTACATCGACGCCGGGCAAGTGGACACCGTGTTCGATGTGGAGACGGCAGTCAAAGTCCCCGCCGGGTTGAACGAAGAAGACCTTGCTCGCCCTGTCATCGTCGTTTCAGATGCAGAGACCGGCACGCCAGCGTACGAAATCTACACGTTCAACCGCCAGGTCGTCACCGTCCCACTGGATGACGAACAGGGGGAAGTCGGAAGTCAAACTTCGGCACGTGGAGCGAAGGGGACGCCAGTAACACCTGAAATCACGTCGAATCACATCAACATCCCCGTCGACAGCAGTCGCGGGGCAACCGTGCAGGTGCTGATCGATGGAGAGTACGTCTTCACGGGGACAGTCGGGCACGACGGAGAAATACAGGTATCGCGTGGAAGTGCGATTGCCAACGACCTCGAGGCGGCTATCGATAGGAATCGCACCGTCCGCGTCTTAACTTCCTCGTCGTCGTGAACGACGTGTTGAGGCGGGTGAACACGACGTGACGGTGCCAATCAGGTCGAAACCAGCGTTTGCCTGAACTCAACCAAGCAGAACCTCTTCGATCACGTCCGGATTCGCGTAGGCGTAGTACGTTTCCGGGCGATGGTGCCCTTCGACCACTTCGACGTACGTCGTTTCGATCAACTGCTCAACCGCTTCCATTAGTAAAGCAGCCTCCGCACCATCAATCGCATCCACCTGCAACCGGTGGTACGGAACCACTCCATCGTCACTCACTCGCCGAATGTCACCCGAGACGACTTCTACATCGTCCCTGACCATTGCCTCCACGGGGTCGCTGTCAAGATCGACCGCGAAGACACGTTTCAAGTCTTCCGCCGTGAAGGCCAATCGTTCGTGGTGTTCGAAAAACTCGCGAACAGAGATTGCTACTGACCGTACGTCGTCCTCGTCATACGCTTCGGTTCCCTCGAGTTCTCGCCGCTCAATCGGCATACCACGGCGTACGAAGGGAGGAACCAAAACTCCTCGTCGCTTCCCGTCAGTGGGAACGTTCTCGCTACACTGTTTCAGTTCGTTCCTCTCTGATTGAGAGGCCTCAAGAAGAGAGTGTCCGACGAATCCGTTCGACGGCCACAGAGCTGAATCGGGCGAGAAGAAGAACCGAAAGGGCAACTACGGGCACCGTTGCGAGGAAGAACCCGAACAGGACGAGAGTTCCACTCACACCAGTGTTGGAAAGGGATCCGTGGACGAGAGACACGACGATCACCAACAACCACCCCGTGAGGTAGCACGCAGCGAGTCCAAGGTCGAGGCGATTCAGATCGATATCCGATTCGGTGCGTCTCCGCCGGAGAAACGAGGTGATCAAGACAGTACCCACGGGAACCGCACCGTGAATCAACCAGACCCACAAAAGCACGGTTGCCAGGTACCCGAATCCTTTGCCGGGGCCGGAGAAGATGTCGACAACGGCGATGACGAGCAAGGCGAACCCTGGCCAGACGGGAACTGTGGCAACTGCTTCTGCGGTTCGCAGTCCCGGCTCGGACAGTGCGCGTGTTCGCAGGGACATATGAACACGTATTTCGCCTGGACGGTTGGTTTCGTGGCTCGGGTGGCGGTTTCGAGAAGATGCGTATCAGTCGATGTGTGCCGTCTCAGGCACCGAAGTCATCGAGAGTCGCCATCCCGTCGTCGTCCGCGCCGGTGTCTTCGTCGTCGCCACCGTCAGCAGCGACTTCGACGTTCTCGTCTTCGCCGTCACCGCCCTCAACGGCATTCAACCGCTCGGCGAACTCCTCGCCGGAGATCGTTTCCACGTCGTTCTCTTCGGCGTCGTCCTGCTTGCTCTGACCCGCACCGGATCCGACAACGAGCAAGTCGGTGTTACCGGAGACAGAGGACGTGACGTTACCGCCTTCACGCTCAACGATGTCGCTCGCTTCGGAGCGGCTGCGTTCGGGAAGCGCGCCGGTGAACACGATGGTCATCCCCTCGAACGCCGTGCCCTCATCGAACTCCATCTCCTGGGGCGTGACGTGTTCCAGCAACCCGTTGATCACCTCTTGGTTGGCCGCGGAATCGAAGAAGTCGGCGATGCGCTCGGCAGTGACAGGGCCAATCTCGTCGACGGCTTGCAACTCTCCAGCACCGGCGTTGCGGAACGCCTCAAACGTTCCGAACTCACGAGCGAGCGTCTTGGCGACGGTGCCGCCGACCTCGCGGATGCCCAAGGCAGTGATGAAGTCGTCAAGCGGCGGCTCACGCGTCTCGTCGATCGCGGTGACGAGGTTGTTGGCAGAGGTCTCACCCATCCGCTCAAGGGCGGTGAGTTCCGTCGTATCCAGCGTGTAGAGGTCAGCGACGTTCTCAACGAGGCCAGCGTCCATCACCTGACGAACGGTGGACTCTCCGAGGCCGTCGATGTCCATTCCGTCGCGCGAGGCGTAGTACTGCACCGACCGGCGGCGTTGGGCGTCGCAGGCGAGGCCGCCGGAACAGTGGGCCATCGGGCCGTCGCGTTCGACATCGCTCCCGCAGACAGGGCACTCGTCGGGGAACTCGAAGTGGCCGTCGCCGTCGGCCTCGACCACGTCGGCGACCTGCGGGATTACGTCGCCAGCCCGCTCAACCTCCACGCGGTCACCGATGCCGATGCCGTTCTCGGCGATCCAGTCAGGGTTGTGCATCGAGGCGCGAGAGACGGTGACGCCGCCGACATCGACCGGGTCGAGCAGGGCGACCGGGGTGAGCCGGCCGGTGCGCCCGACCTGCACCACCACGTCACGGAGCGTGGTCTGGCCAGTGCGGGGCGGGAACTTGTACGCGAACGCCCACCGCGGGTGGCTGTCAGTGGCGCCGACGCGCTCCTGCTTGTCGCGGCCGTTGACCTTGATGACGGTACCGTCGATTTCGACGTTGAGGTCGTCACGTTCCTCGAGCAGTCGGTTGCGGTAGTTGGCGATGTCCTCGAACGAGTCGCCGCGTTCGACGAGGTCGCTGACGGGGAGGCCGAGGTCTTGGAACGCTTCGTGCGCCGCCCAACGGGAGTCGTAGGGGTCGCTGGAGTCGATAACGGCGAACGCGTAGAACGCCAGCGGTCGGTCGGCGACAACGGCGGGGTCTTGCTGGCGGATCGTACCGGCGGTCGCGTTCCTGGGGTTGGCGAACGGATCCTCACCGCTCTCGATGCGCTGGCGGTTGTACTGCTGGAAGCCGTCCTTTGGCATATACAACTCGCCGCGGATGACCAGTTCCTCCGGCGGCTCACCGGCCAACTTGAGCGGAATCGTCGGGACGGTCTTGGCGTTGGTGGTCACGTCGTCGCCCTCGTATCCGTCGCCGCGAGTCACCGCTCGTTCCAACTCCCCGTTCGTGTAGTAGAGCGCCAAGGAAATGCCGTCGAACTTCGGTTCGAGCGAGAATTCGACATCGCCGAGATTGCGGTTCATCCGGTCGTACCAGTCCCGGATGTCTTCTTTTTCGCCGGACTGCTGGATCGACAACAGCGGACTGACGTGCTCGACGGTGGGGAACTCGTCTATGGGCCGACCACCGACGCGCTTGGTGGGGCTGTTCTCCGTGGGGATGTCGAACGCGTCCTCCAGGTCTTGGAGGCGACTGAACAGGTGATCGTACGTGCGATCAGCAATCACCGGGTCGTTCTCCACGTAGTAGAGCCGGTCGTGTTCGCGGAGGGCTTCTTGGAGGAGTTTTGCCTGCTGCCGGGCCTCTTCGGTGTCGAGAGTCTCGGTGGGGGTGAACTCGAAGTCCCCGCCCGAAAGGTACGGGTTCTCTTCGTTCCCGCTTGTCGCTTCGGTCATACTTATCTCTACCTTATCCACTAACCCACTTAGTACTTTTGGTTCTTTGGTTTGGAGTAGTATTGCTTTTCCGACCCCTATCTCACCTACGCGGAGGCAATTTCAGATCATCAATTGCAGGGTGGTGTTGGATGTTGTATATCAACTTCGTGTCGGCCTCAAGAGGTTCACCGATACAAGATAGCCGATAGCCGTGTTCAACTAACCCATCCGTCAGGATAGTGTTAGCCGGGATTGAAACATCCCCATCAGAAACAAACACTGCACAGTTAGCACACGCCCCTCCTCTACATGAGAACGGCCAGTTGAGTCCCTGTTTCTCTGCCGTTTCGAGAATCGTGTCACCACGTTCAACGAGCAACTCCCCGTAAAATTCTGAAGTGAGATCTAAACGACTGGCTTTTTCGAATATATCCCCATCAACAATATGCCATCCACGCGCCACAACCAATTCATAGTCAATGTATTCCACGCGAACAAACTCTCGCGGCCGGTTCCTTCGGTTTGTTTTCCTTTCCGGATTATTCCCCAACAATAATTTCCCAATCCCCTCTTGGAGTCGGGAGATTAAACCCACATCTTGTCCCTCGTCCGAAGCCATATTCCTTGTTTGCACTCTTGGATGGAAGAATTTGACTTCTCTGTGAGTCGGCGGGCCTATCGCTTAGACCCCGCCCTGAAGGGCGAGGAGGATGTCAATGATAGTGAACGCGAACGCAGAACAACGGATCCGGCCCAACCTGAGCGGTACGCAGACTTGCAACGCTGGGAGTAGTCACTCCCCTGAGTTGAAGTCGACCCACTCCGGCGATCCGTGTTTCGCCCAGAACTCCGCACAGGCCTCCGCAACCGCACGGAGGAACTGGCTCTGAGACATCGACTGTTCGCTTTCGTTCTGAATCCGGCCAAGGTGGCTGGCCGCGTTGGGAACCTGCGAAGCGTCGAGATCGTGAATCGGAACGATATTCTCGTCGTTGTAGACCCGACTCGGCGGCCAGACCTTCGTGAAGTCCGTGGAACCACACTCGCGCTCGTGGACGTACGTGGAGGCGGTAGTGGCGAGTTCCTTCGTGTCGTAGCCGTCGCGATCGGCGTACTCTTCCTCGTCGGGATTGAGTTCGACGAATTCGCGTTCGGGGCCGCGGTCACCCTCTTCGTAAGCGTACGTGACCGTTTCGCCGTCGTCAGTGACGCGCCGCCAGGCGACATCAACCGTACCGTCTCCGAGGTGACTGACATCGGCCTCCCACGGTTTGTCGTTGACTTCGCCTTCGACCGTTCCGTCTTCATCCGGGAGCGTGACGGTAGTTTCGCCGAGAACCTCCGCGTCGGCGTGGTAGCGGTCGCGCTCACGAATCTCGAGGGTGTAGGTCGGGTCGGCGTCGCCGGTGATGACACGCTTGTCTTCGCCGTCGATCTTGATGTCGACCTCCCAGGAACGCGGCGCGCCCCACATTCCGGCGGTGTACCCGTTCATCGAGGACGACTCCTCGCGCCAGTTGTGCGAGCACGTGTACGTGTTCCTGTAACTACCGATGTTATCACTGGTCGTGAGGTAGCCGAGGTCGCCGAATTCGTCGTTACGCTCGGCGCATTTGTCGCACATATGCACCTCCGTCGCACCGATGCTGTTCCCGGTTTCGGTGAACCGATCGTAGGCTTCCTGGGCCTCTTTGGGGAGTTCGTGGTAGGCGATGAAGCGTCCCTCGACGCTGACGCCGGCGCGACCTTTGCCGAGCGGGATTTGTACGGTCGGGAGGTTGGGGTCGAACGTGCTGTACTCGTCGTCGGTGTGGTCGGTGTTGGCGGACATCTCTTACCAGAACAATTTCTCCACGGTAACTTAATACTTGTGCTTAATTCGGGCCGGTGTGTCAAACTGAACCCCTCTCAAGCAAAGCCCTAGAGTGCGGCACCCGCAAACGCAGCCGACATCGCGACCACCGACAGTACCATCATCGCCGCCAGGAAGTACGCCCTGACGGGAACATCGGACTCATCGTACGATTCGACGGTCACCGATTCCTTCCGTCCCATACGCATACGTTCCGATTTGCCCCGGTTGACATCCTCCCCGCCCTGAAGGGCGAGGATTCCCGAGCGTTGGGATATTAAGGTTTGCAGTCTACCACTTGGTCACGCGGTAAGAATCCGCGTGGCAAGTCATATAGGTAGACTCCGGGCTGTGCCAACCAGCCGGTACTCCTATCCCCGCCCAAACTGGCCGAAGACTCGGAGTTACTTCCGTTGATGTCAAGACGGATGTTCTCCGCCCCATTCACATCAGCGTTAAACGCATCATCGTGTTCCTCACACACGTATAGACCCCGTTCAACACGCTGACTCTCGTCTTTCCTACCGCAGACGCAACACGTCTTGCTCGTATCACGCTCTGACACTTCTACAACTTCAATGCCCTCGACTTTTGCTTTGTACGTGAGAATCGACGTAAAGCGGTCGAACGCCCACCCGTGCAAGTCGAGGTTGCCGTGACGCCCCCAGTTCTTCGACTCACCATTTTCGTCCTCTCGGACGCCATTGAGTTTCCCGATGTTGATGCGCCCCACTCTCTCCTCGATA
>LKMJ01004970.1_pt1 | contig 12537 bp, 23 predicted proteins | sample 643391 | NCBI WGS metagenome assembly LKMJ01 (sample SAMN04112250, study PRJNA286221) | soda lake metagenome | biome: soda lake; feature: Kulunda Steppe; material: water; isolation source: sample PL-Br10 brine of Picturesque Lake | place: Russia: Kulunda steppe | collected 2010-07
CCCAGGCAAGCCCGCCTATGTAGTCCACAGTATACTTGTACTGTCCATCACATGTATACCTATGATGAATGTGTGCAAATAGGAACCTCGTACACGATACTGAGTTGAACAGTATTCGAATCCATTACAGAATTCTACCGAAGTGGACAGTCTCGGAATCGAACCGAGGAGCAGCTCTTCCAACAAGAACCATCCATAAATGGTATCACTCTACTTCCTCAGCGGCATCCAGTAATGCCTGACCGACTTTTCGTGCTAATTCGGGGCTGAGTTCGAGTGTATCGTTGAGATAATGATTGTACCTGTCTCGTGTACAGAACTGAACATCGCTTGTTAAGGCAATATTGATAGTATCATCTGTGTATTCATTCTCTTCAACTTCTACCTGTACATCATCTTCTTGAGTATCCTGCGTTCTCATATTGGCGGAGCAGGATTTGAACCTGCGGCATTTCCTCGTCCCAAACGAGGCGCAATTGACCAGACTATGCGACCCGCCATTTAGTGTTGGGTGATGAGGGCTTACTTCTGGGTGTTGGAAATCAGTACTGGCTGTCACCTTTCAAATCCTCTGGGATTCAACTGTATGTATCAGGTGGGGTTATGTCTGATAGGGATACAGGGAGTGACGCAGTATGATTCCCGCACCAGTCTGAAACTGGATACGCCCAAGTCGGGATTTGAACCCGAGTCCGTTCCGTGACAGGGAACGATGATAGCCCGAACTACACCACTTGGGCAATAGGGAATCTCGTCTGCGGCAGACAAGTAAAATCTCCCTCATTTCCTCGCCCCGCCCATTTTATTCCAGAGCGGTTTGAGTTCCGTGAGGTTTAGGAAAAGTTGATGTCAACTCCATCAATATCTGGCCGAATTCCATCAGGAGTTGGAGCGACACCACCCACTCTCGGTCGGGGCATACCCATACGAACCTGAGTGGTTGATGTCATCGTTACTTCTACATAAGAGGTGGGAGTATATAAAAGTTACGATGTTACGGCAGATTGTGAACCACTCACAACATAAAAATCATCGTCTCATACTCTAACCCAAATACCGTTGCCAACCAATGGTCTGAAACCATCCGTAACTCAATCCCGGTAATTCCACTACACGCCAAACTCGATAATGTATCCGCATACAATATCGTATACTGAATCGAATCCATCGACTTAGTAGGATACGACCCAATTACAATATACTCAACCGTAGACAAATCATCCAACGGCTGTAACCGTAACACAAACTCACGACGAGATAACCTCTCAAGAGATTGAATCCGATACGGTTTGTTATGAAGTAACTCTGAAAACTCTTTTCGATACAACCCAACCACATTCCCAACCCGAACAGGGCCTGAAAATAACGATTCCCCCTCAATATAATCCGTAGTGAACGGCGGTGTTCCAACTTCTACAGACTCCTTAATCGTATAACCCCTGAAAAGTGACTCTTCACCAGTTTCAGTAACTGATTCACAAAGATATTTTGTATCTGCCGATAATTCACCCATACATACCAAACTCATTTCGGTATATTTATCAATTGTGCCTGTTATCATTCACCTATGAGCCAAACTGGTATTTTCGGTGGAACCTTCGATGTACTACATGATGGGCACCATGCGTTATTAGTAACTGCGTTCGAGAAAGGAGACCATGTTATCATCGGTGTCACATCTGATACGAAAGCAAATGAAGCCCGAGACCGAACTGTTAGCCCATACGAAAACCGAGTCGAAAGACTTACAGATGCGTGTAAAACATACAAGAATATTTTTGACGCAACTTTTGAAATAGTGAAAATTCACGATTCATATAAGACTGCCATTGAAGCCGATGCTGATTTTATTGTCTTGTCTCCTGAACATAAGACACACGAGCGGGCAGCAAAGATTAATCTTGAACGAATCCAGAACAAGCGAAACAGATTACAGATTATTGAGGCTCCGATGGTGACAGATTTTCAAGAGCGAAAGATTTCATCCACACGGATTCAAAATGATGAAATTGATACTCATGGAGACAACTTCTGAGACATAGAACGGATATTTCGGCAAAACACATTTATTGGTTGTCGGTTTTTGTTATGGTATGTCTGCTGATGTCGGTTCAATTGTCTCATTTACATCCCCTACTGGAAATGCGATATTAAAAGGGCAAATAGTTGTAAAGAAACCCGCAAAAAAGATGTTTAAAGAGTATAAGAAAAGTCGGTTTGATGCGGATGAAAGTATCTATTCTATTCGAGTGATTGGTGTTTTAAAACAACATAAAGAAAAGTATAATCCACCGACTGTATGTAAGGTTCCTGAAGATAAAATTAACGCTGTTCTTGTTCCTGCCGATAAAGCCTTAGAAAAATCAATTACAGAACACTTATTAGATGAGTGATTTCTTTGTTGTTAATCGGGGGTCAATTTCATAAAATACTAATGTTTCAGCTGATGTTCCTTCGATACGAAAACAATGCCCATTTGGGCAGAAATGGTCTGTAACTTCCTGAAAATCCCATTCAGATTCAGGAATCGCATATGAACATGAACTGGAACACGGACATTCAACTCGTAGCCCATCTGTAGAAGCATCAGAACTTTTCGTGAATTTACTCATTATCATATTGTTTTAACGGGGATTATTAAAAATCCTTCCCCACATACCAAAACAATTATAGTGGATGTTCTCCACCATCCAAGTACACAAATGACTGTACAAATACTAGACTTCTATGCCGACTGGTGTGGACCATGTAAGACACAAGACCCAATCTTACAAGAAACAATTGACGAAACTGAAGATGTGGAATTAGTTAAAGTAAATGTAGATGAAGACCAGAACAAAGCTAATGAATTTCAAGTGCGAAGCCTCCCAACACTTGTTATTCTAAAGGAAGGGACAGAAGAGGATGAGGTTTCTGACCGATTTGTTGGCGTGACTCAAAAAGAAGATATTCTAACTGCAATTGAAAACGCTCGGCAGTAATTACTCCATTGCGTATAATCCTGCAATATCAATAATATCAAACCAATCAGCAAGAACAATATCGGATACAAGTCCGATATCGGTGAATAACGAATACTTATCAATCACTTCTCCTGATTCAGAATCTCGTGGAGACATTCCTTCTTTACCAGAAAGATAAATCTCTTCTCCTGTTCCAAACTTTACTAAGGAAACCGTAACTCCATAAAATCCTTCATCAGAAGAAAGGTCAACTTCGGATACATAGAACGGGATTGGATGTATAGACCCGTTAGTATCATCTGTAAAAAAATCAGGCTGTGTTTTTAAACACACAATATTGCCTTCTTTTAGAGACACCCACCCAATTGATTCAGCAACAGTTTCAGGAAACACACATCGACCTGATAACGGTTCTGTGAGACGAATCCCTCCATATGCCCGTTTGTGACCAGAGATAGACTCACAGTCTTCTTGAGACTCAGGAGTGAACTCATACATGCGTATACAGTCAGATAATAAATATATAAATCCATCTTCGCACAAAGATTTAATAGACCAGATATAAAACTTATATATAATGAATCGTCGGAATCTTATTAAAACTATGGGGTCTCTCGGTGTTATTTCAAGTGTAGCCGGATGTACGGGTTTTTTCTATACTCCTGACGACAACCCAGAAGTGAGCTTATACGGGGATAGAGAACTCTCGGTATCAGGAACTGTCAGCGAAGGGTCACAACCCCATTTACTTATCGGAGACGCTGATGCACCATATAAAGTCCATTATTTTACTGACCCTCAATGTAGCTTTTGTTTCAGATGGGACAACACAAGACTCCCTGAAGTCTTTGAGAAACATATACAGACGGGCGAAGTAGCTATGTATTTCCGTCCAATCGGATTTTTCACTCACAACAGATACTCTGATTATGTATCTACTATTGCGTACACATTATACGATAAGGATGTAACACAATCACAGTTCCTCCGATGGTATACACAGATTACGACCGCTATACAGTCAGAGGATTCTGTCGATGACATAAATATGATAAGCGAACTCCGAAACGCAGGAGTAGAATCAGATGTGATTCGGGAAGTACGACGAATCCCAACTGATGGGCCAGATATTCCAACAGATATCGTTGAAGAGAATATGAGTACTGCTCAAAATGTTGGATTTACAGGCACACCATTCTTCGTATTTGTAAAATCTGATTCCGACCTAACTGATGATATCACAATGACAGGATTCCAACCAAATAACGAATTTGATGCTCGAATAGACGAGCTGAAATCATGAATGATACTATCATCACATTTCTCACAAACACCGTTGGAACAGTACGATATAGTGCTTCTACAGCCAAACATATTAGTGTAACATTTTTATTGAGCGTAGTTTTATTTAGTGCATTTATTTTTCTCTCGTTCCCCGTATTTACATATGAACTATTAAGTTCTGATATCCGATACTTATTGTATGTGTATTACTCATTAATTGACCTTGAAATTCTTACATATGGATATATTGGATTCGGACTAATCGTACTCTACTCTGTGTTGAGTAGTGTATTTATTGTTAATACAATTGGCGCATATAGAATCAGAAAATCAACTTCCTCAAGTTATCTTGGAGTGCTACCTGGACTTATTATTACAGGATGTGTTGGCTGTGGAGCTGGCTTGTTAGGGGTGTTTGGATTCTTTGGGTTGACATCTCTATTCCCATTTGGTGGTCTTGGATTACGAGTAGGGTTTGTTATACTTCTATTCGGGTTTCTCGGATATTATGGTCGTCCAGATACTGGAGTAAGTAGTTAATCAACAACGACTGACTCAATACGGATGAACTGGACATCATTTCCAGATAGATTTCGGAGAAGTTCTTTTTGAGCCATTGATTCAACAGAGTTGTGATTGACTGTTGTGAATTCGAACTCGATATTAACAGACCCCATAGCTAATTCAGCAGAAGGGTCTCGGTCTTGAATCCGTGTATCGCTTTGGATAACATTATAGTCTCGTAGAGAGAGTGCTGATTCTAATTTATCCATCATATCTTCTTTTGTCTGTCTATCATTTCCAGTATCCTTTACTTCTGTGTCAAGGACTGCTGTTACTCGGAAAGTTGCTTCGGAGCCACCAAAATGTTTGTCAATATCACTGTGACTTACATCGTCAGGGAGATTTCCACTCATACTTTTTACATTAATTAGAGCCGTTAAAGGGTTTTTTATTCCGAAATACCATAAAAACCTTTATACAATGATGTATAACATACCCCTATGAATCAATACACCTACCGAATCCGAATTCCCGCATCAATCTCTGATGAAGTTCTCGATGAGCTATTATCAGAGGAATATATCAAGTTAGAAAAAGAGGAACCTGCAGATAGTCAATACACAGATTACGCTATTACTGTTGAAGGAACACAATCACAATCCGAAGAATTCACACGCTTAGTACAACGAACAACTGGTTCTAAAATCCTCACAAGCCCATAATCATAACCTTTAACATCGTCGCTGTCGTATATTCTATTGAATATGAGTTTTGAATCCCAAGTCAAAGACGCACTCAAAGAGATGATTCCCAAACCAAACGATGATTATACTGAAATCCAGTATTCAGATACTCTCTATGTACATATCTGGTCTAGCCCGACTGGAGAAGGTGTCTTTGAAGTGAATGTAATCGTTCCATACACGCACGAAAATGGTGAGTTTGATTTTGATGCGAATCAACTCGGAGACATCCCAAACACAGATGAACTCTACCGAACGCTAAAACAGGTTACTGAAGAAGTAACTGGAGAGTCATACCCGAATTTCGCATTCTATCTCACAGACCAAGTGACGGGAGGGGTTTGGGAACAGGATGCGAATGTGTACACAACGATGGACCTTGAGGCATAACGCCTTAAACAACTAGTCGTGTAGTATAAGATAACATATGAGTGTCCCGATTAATTGTCCTGATTGTGGTGAATTTTGCGGTGAAGTTGGATGGAGTGACCGATTCTCAGCGTTTATTTGCCCTGAATGCGACTATGAGTTTGAGGCGAATGGGATGGGAGATTATAAATCGTGAGTGGCTCCACACAATAACTCCTTTAGCCTGGCGTCTATTTTATCGTAATGTATGAATTTAAACAGGACTACGATAGCTATCATAGCTGTTGTTGCTATGATTGGATTAGCAGGTTGCGCCGCATATTTACCAGGGGATGATACAAACGAACCACATGATGCGATTCCAGAGGAATCGAATATGGTTGTGTATGCTGATTTAATCGGATTAGCAGAAGATGATGCAACTGAAGAAGTTGTGGAAGGTATCGGAACGGAAATGGGTGAACCAGAAGGATTCTACGAAGAACAATATACTGAATTAGTGAATGAGCTAAACGCAGAATTAGATGAGGAATTTGAATCGACAGAAATAACTGTTGACACGGTTCAGGGTGTGTATTACTTTGGAGAACATAACATGGAACTCGATGATGATGTAATCGAGGAGGAAGAAGACTTTGGAGTTCTTATTGACACAGATTTAACCGCAGAAGAACTTGAATCTCTGTCAGATGAAGTTTCTGATGAGGAAGAAGTAACTACACGAGAGTACGCCGAGTACACAGTAGTAACAGACTTTGAAGATGATGGACAATTTGTTGTATTAGATGCAGAACAAGGCTTAATCGCATTCTCGGAAGATGAGGAGTACATGAACCGTATTATCGACACTTACACTGGAGAATCAGCATCAGTAAGTGAAGATATGGTTCCTGAGGAGGATGTATACATGAGTGCGAGTATCTCTGATGTAGACGGTGTTTGGAGTGAAATTCAAGCAGAAATGAGCGAGATTGAAAACGACCCATTATATCAAGAGTTAGATGAGGAAGAGCAGGCACAACTTGAGCAATTAGATGGGATTCCAGCTCCACAGTCGATTATGATGACTTACTCTGCGGATGCACCAGAGATGACACTTCAAGTGTCAGCAACATTCGCTAATGAAGATGCTGCCTCTGAATGGGAGCGACTATTTAGTGAGGACACACCAGATAATGTAGATGTTGAAGTTTCTGTGGATTCAACAACTGTAACAGCAACATATACAACGACAACTGATGCTGTTGTTGATGGAGTTATCGGGTGGTACGAGGAGTTCCTTGGAATGGGTGCTGGTGCCTATGAAGAACCTGAGTTAGCTTTCGCAGAAGTTGATGTTGTTGAAGAGGGGGATACAGCATTTATTACAGTAGAACAACTTCCAGAAGGAGAATACATTAATGTTGATGTTGTATCTGATATGGACTCAAGTGAGATTGAGATAACAGACCATACAGCTGAAGATTGGTCTGTGGCAGATGAAGAAGGTCAAGTGATTGAAGTTAACCCAATTCAAGACGGGGATGCGGTCTATATCTTCCAAGTCGCTGATGAAAACGATACTGGTGTTTTCATTGAAATTATTGAGCGGTAAACTTTCAGTTATTCAACTTTTTATTAACACTCTTTTTGAGAAGAGATGCTTCACTCAGATAGTATGTGAGGACTCTATACACCTGGAAAAGAATAGGAATACTATTCTTTACAGGTCTCGTGGCTGAACCGTCTTTCGGTCATTGGCTTCCGCACGCCGAGCGGCATCATCGAGAAGCTCCTCGACCTCCTCGTTGAGAGCGTCGTAGAATTCTGCTGCGACATAGTTATCATCCAATGCGTCCTTTACGGCTGCCTTAACTACTAAATCAGACATTGCGTTCTATAATATGATACCACCCCTATTTAAACTTATCCCTTTAGACTCGCTAAAACCCCGTAGAGTAGCCCGATTATGCTCTATAACCGTGTTAACTCTTACCAAATTATGCGGCTATATAAGACGATATCCGAGTTAGCAACCCACTTGGTTCATCAACCACAATTGACCATCCCTCATATGACGGCATATCATTCGTGACATCCCGAGACAACACAAGGTCAGTAAACTCTAACCCTGAAACCGTTTTCACATCATTCGCTTTCAATAACTGTACTAATGGTTCACTCTCATCCCATGAATCAGGCTCACTAAATGTAAACTCTGCCTCACACCCATACTCTGAGAGTTCCACATACAACACTACCGGGTTCTCCGAACATCTAACCACTTCACCCGTGATTCGGTTTTCAGGAGGGTTAGAAACAGAATCAGTGACTTGCTCCCGAGCAAGACGAACCTGAGAGGAGAGACGCCCCTTTATAGAGGTATATTTCCACTTGGCATTATATCCAGGAACATCAGTCATAATCTCTGCGTTCTCAGCAAAGAACTCGTTTACGGGAACATATGCTTCATCTCTATCAGTCGGGTACTGACTAGTATGACACGGTGTTTGATGTACGACTTCATCGAAAGCTGATTTACTTGCTATCGCACGAGTAGGATGTAGTTGTTTCTCCACTCCATCACCAAATTGAATCATATCTCCATCAATACTCACAGTCATTTCTGACTCCATAGACACCGCTAATTCATCTCGTTTTAATGGGTGCTGTGGAATAGTTATGTCGGTACCACAAAAGCGAGCAAACCCACCCCAATTGGTGAAATGAATGTAACTTGTAGAATCTCGTGAATGAAGTTGTACCTTGAGGATAATCAAGTCGTTGTATCCCGCACGAACCCGGAATCGTTCAGCGGTGTTTGTATGAGTATGATACTGTTCATATACTTTTGGGAGTGGGGCGACATCTGTATCGAAGTCTCCTGGCTTATGTTTCACTTCATAGTTGAGCAATGGTACAACAAGTGTGTCCAGTATACTAATCGGGACTTCAGTTGATTCAACCTGAAGTGTTGCTAGTTTTTCATCAATCGATTGAGTGGACATACCTGTAGTGCGGGGTAGAGAAAGTTAAAACAATCGATTCAGGAACGGACTTATGCGACAGTATATCCGTATGCTTCGATAGCGTCGATAAAATCAGACCGGTTCCGATGGTCGCCTTGGATGTAGATAACACCATTCTCGGTTGTACCACCAGCACCAACAGTTCCTTTCAGTTCAGATTCTAGTGTGTCAACATCAGAATCAGCGATACCTTCTACGACGGTCATTTTCTTGTCGTACCTCCGTTCATCAACGGAGATTGTAACAGTACCTGATTCAGAACGGTCAATATCTGTACACACGCAAAGTTCAGTGGGAAGCCCACATTCAGAACACATTTCACTCATTTGCTATACTCACCAATTCACGCTCTGACCATATATAAATTGTGGTTCAGATTTACGACTGGAATTCAGCTAAACAGTCGTCACAGTAATGACTAACTGCTTGCTGGAGGGACTCTTTCTGGGTGACACGGAACTCTCGGGTGGAACCACCGATTGACGCAAGCACAGACGAATTGGCTGTGTCAATAATCTCACCTTCAAACTCGCCACAGTAGGACACTAATCTATCTCCATTCATTCGCCATAAATGAATGTCACCATTCGGGTCTGACGGGGAACGACCGTAAATAACACCTGTCATATGCTGATATTCAAGTACAACCATTAAAGGAGTATTGGATTTAACGCAGGAGATTGTATACTTTATTGTCGTACTATTCTCCTAACAATGTTGTTAGGTGGTTTTCAGCGATATCAGTTGGAGACAACACCCTTAACACCCTTTTAGGAAGTACACTACACTCTAACGGAAGCAAAATGAACAAGTATAGTTTAACTTTAATACAACTACACTTTAATTAGTCGGTGATATTCATTAGTAATACCTGTATTATCACCCCGACCTAACAAACTTCTCCTAACAACTTTGTAAGGTACTTTTTCTGACAAATGCTTCCGTAGGTTTGTCATCATTGGTCGGTTATTCAGAAGCTTTTCTCCCGAGATTATATACCTTCCGATACTGACTCCTAACTGAATAGAAGGTCTTAAGTTAATTGAGTGCGTATAGAACATATAATGCCATCCTATACTGGATACAGGGATACTGTCGATAAAGCACGGACGCTCTTTCTGAAAGGAACAGTCCAGCCTATGGCGTTCCATATCTTCCATGAAGATAGAGGCTATCGTGTTCGGGAAGTTCTCCCTGGCGATAATGAACAATACGAATTCCAGATTGGAGAGAAACTCTCGGGTGTTATTGACACTAACAATCGAACCGTGTATAATGTTATTTTTGATGGTGAATTACTCTCAATAAATAACATCACTCAGAACCCGACAGTTCTTACTGGATTCCCCGAATATGTATATACTCATTGGGAAGATGTACTTGGAGAAAACCGTCACGGTGCTAGCCAGCCAAACCACCCTGGCGACCCTCCGTTTTCGATTGAAGGTGGAAATCAGATGATTGACGCCCTATTTGATGAATGGTCGCTAATCTGTTCCGACCCGATGTTAGACGACCTTATTCAAGCGATTAAAGAGAAAAACTATGAAGCCGCTATGCGATTCCTTGGTGCGGATAACCCACACCAAGTGCTGAATCCAACAGCAGGGCACGAACTATACAACCTGTTCTCAAACGGAGACATTCGAATTGCTTACTCGGATGCTGATGTTGCCGTGCTGAAACCTGAATACAACCACGAACGCCGAGCAGAGATTATCGCACAACAACGGAACGCTCGGGTGGCTCGGAGAGGGTGGTTCCAAGTTACGATTAATGACGCCCCTGAAGAAGCATTTATCGTCGGACGAGATGATACGCCAGTCGGATTATTCATCCACTCTGTTGACGGAACTAATCTAAACCCGTCTGATTCAATCACCCGAGAGATTGTCCACGAAGTAATGGGTTTCGATAGAAATTACTCTCACTCGGAAGACAAACTCGTTCCAAACCTAAATGAACGGATTCGACTTCAAGGCGACCTTGCTGTTGAATACATATCGGGAGATTCAGTAGATGATGCTGGTCGATGCTACATCCCAATTGATAACCATTATGTCGCTCTCGATAGTGGGGTTCTCCCGCCTGAAGAAACAAAAGACGAAGAACCGATTGAGGTTATTGTTCCCGAAGGTGGTGTCGTGAATATTTCTCACGATGAACACGATAATGTTGCCGTATCCCTCTCAGCAGGACGGTACAGATTTTACTTACTTCCTCGTGGGCTTCGCCGTCCTGCTGAACGACCTACTTGGACAGTTCCAGAAAATACTGAATCAATCGCTGTCTAGAAAGTCCGACCGCCACTAATAACATATTGAATCTGTGTAGCATCATCAATATGTTGTTCTAATACAGAGGTGACTTTATTTTCAGCCTCCTCAATTCCTTCAGCGGTTGTGTCAGCAGAGATATCGTTTATATAAATATGATATCCATCAACATCATCAAAGAGGGTTGTTAACTCTGCTTGTGTCATTCCCACGGCTTGTAATTCATCAGGGTCGATGTCGATTCGGTATGTTCGATTTTCCATAGCAGGGTGGTTGTATTTGGAGGATATAATAGTTTGGGATTTGTGTTTCGTATACCCAAGAATCGATACCTTTTAGGTCTAGTAAGTTCTACTGTATAGTACACATGGAAGCCCAAACGATTGCACGACAGATTGCTGATGAATCCGGTCGGATTGTTCCCGACGCTCAAGAGCCAGAAGTTGATGTTGATATCAACATCCGAGACGAGGAAGTTTCACTATTCGAGACGGAATCGGGACGACAGTTCCTTCGGTCGCCAGAGATGGCAGAGGGAGTGTATGTCGAACCTGTTCCAACAGCAAACGGTTTCGTTGCTGAGGTTGTTGTTGAGCCGTCCGTCTCCTTCACAGAGGTCGAACCTGCTCGACCCAAGCCACAGACTGACTCCCCTGGAATGGATATCAGCGTCCGAATGGATTAAGAACAACTCACGAAACACTTATGTGAAATCGGGCGGAATTTCAGTACTGTATGAAATCCGCTACCGAAGAACAGATACAACAGTTTGCTGAACTATCAGGGGACACAAACCCTATTCATATCGACAAAGAACAAGCCTCGAAAAGCATTTTCGGAGAACGAGTCATTCATGGTGTGTATGCGTTAGGATGGGTCTCAGCTGAACTTGCTGATTTATACACCGATGATACGGTGATTCTTCGAGGGTTTGAATCCATCGAGTTTCATAAACCCATTACATTAAAAGAAGAAGTTGAAATCTTGCTCTCAGAAGTGAAACTAGCAGAAACAATTGACTTCACAATTACGAATCCTGAAACGGATGAAGTAAAAGTTACTGGAACCGCATTAATTACTGTCGTCTGACTTCGCATGATAATGGCGAAGATACGATTCTCCTTTTGCTGATAATGAATCCGCAGGGGTATATTCATTCCCCGACGCATCCATAATATACTCTAACGCTTCTGGATATTCAATCCCTGCTTCCGCACCTAATGCCGTAGCCACGATACTAACACTCCGAGATTGACCAACAGCACAATGTACAAACACAGCCTCTTCTGACTGAACCGCACTCCGAACCTCATTTACGGCTTCAGCAAAATCCGTCTGGGAGTTACCACCATCAAGCGCCCCATCATTTAATGGATTCCATACATCTTCA
>LKMJ01004971.1_pt1 | contig 12536 bp, 25 predicted proteins | sample 643391 | NCBI WGS metagenome assembly LKMJ01 (sample SAMN04112250, study PRJNA286221) | soda lake metagenome | biome: soda lake; feature: Kulunda Steppe; material: water; isolation source: sample PL-Br10 brine of Picturesque Lake | place: Russia: Kulunda steppe | collected 2010-07
CATCGTTACGCCCGTACAGGTTGCGCAGCATCTCATCTATCGCCACGCCCCCTCACACATCGTTACGCCCGTACAGGTTGCGCAGCATCTCATCTATCGCCACGCCCCCTCACACATCGTTACGCCCGTACAGGTTGCGCAGCATCTCATCCATCGCCACGCCCCCTCACCCATCATACGCCCTAACAGGTTGCGCAGCATCTCATCCATCGCCACGCCCCTCCACCCATCGCTACGCCCTAACAGGTTGCGCAGCATCTCATCCATCGCCACGCCCCCTCACCCATCGTTACGCCCTAACAGGTTGCGCAGCATCTCATCCATTGCCACGCCCCCCCACCCATCGTTACGCCCTAACAGGTTGCGCAGCATCTCATCCATCGCCATGCCCCCTCACCCATCGTTACGCCCGTACAGGTTGCGCAGCATCTTATCCATCGCCGCGCCCTGAACCGTTGTGCAGCAAATCTCATCCACTGCCGCGCCCTTACCTGTCACGCAGCATCTCCATCGCCGCGTCCACGCCCAGCAATGACGGCCGGGTGCTGTACTCGTCAGGGCGAGGTTTACGGCCATAAGGCCGTGACGCCGTTGGGGCCTTGGAGCTGGGGTCCTCGGAGCGCTGCCCCAGCTCGCGTGAGCACAGCAGGCACCAGTTGCTCCACTGCATGACGCAGTGGGTGTGAGAGCCACGCTTGAATGGAACTGAAGCCACGTATGGACTGGGGCACGTGCTAGGCGGACAGCAGTGCAGGTGCCAGTCCAGGTTGAGGCGCTCACTGAGGGTGTGTGAACGTGTGCGTGTTTCCAATTTGGGCTCAGGCATCAGGAGGCCTCATCATGCGTGCGCACATTCACGTGCACATCAGACATGCGTGCTGGGTGGCCAAAGCCGATCGAGTGAGGTGTGAGCCTGCGTGCATAATGCCCTAAGCATGGTGCGTGGAGTGGGTGGGGGCAGTGGGTTTGGACAAAGGATTTGAGCGGGAACTGATGCTGGTGCCGCGGCCTCGCCTGCAGATGGGCCACCTCCAGCCATTGTCGAACTGTCGCAAACTAACTTGCACACCTCCAGCCACTTTCAAGTCTTCGCAAAACCAACGCAATTTCACCGGCCCACCTCCAGCCCCTCCAGAGGCACCGCTTCACCACAGCACAAGTTCACCCGCTCACCTCCCCCCACTGCAAGGCCACCGCCAAACCCACACATTCCCACCCGCCCACCTCCAGCCACTTCCTGCTGGTCTGGAAAGCGATGAGCACAAAAAGCAGCACCAGGATGCCGTACAGCAGGTGCATGGAGTTATTCTGCGCCAGGCGGTCGGCTGCCTGCATTACAAAACACACAGCAAGCAGAGGTTGAGAAGGGAAGCAGGCACGTGGACACCATGCTTTGTGCGCCCAGAGCGGCCAGGCAGTTGGCAGCTAGCAAGCGACCAAGCAAACTATGAGTGGGCTCCAGCAGAGAGGACGGGTGCCCTGCACGGCCGGGCCTGCGCGCGTGCGCAGGTGCCGCGGCTCATGGGTTGGCTGTGCGCGCTGTGCATACCCAGACAGGCCACCACACAGCCGCTGTGCATACCCAGATAGGCCACTACACAGCCGCTCCGAGCTGCGTGCGCAGGCGCATGCAGTGCCATGCACTCTTAGCCACGGAAAATGCGGGCATGCGAGGCTTCCCGTAAGACTGGCACAAAGCAGGCAGGAGCAAGAGCGCGCACAGGACCACGCATGGGGCGCTTGCCAGCATCCTTTTCCCCCCATCCTACCTATACCCCTCCTTTCCCCGGTGCCCCAAAGCACTCAGCAAACGCCCCTGTAGCAGAAGCCCCCCAAGCACTCGAGCGAAAGTCCCCCACAGTCTCAGGCACACGTGCGCCTGCAAGGCCGCCAACATGCCTTAGATTGTGCATCAATCATACGCACAGACGGCGCGCAATTCCATTTCACCTCCTTTGCTGTGAGGCCAGTCGTGTGCCGCCACAGGCCCTGGAATGCACGCGCCACCGTCTCCATCACTGGCCGCGCGCCCCCTCCTGCCAAAGGAGACCTGCGCGTGGGCGTTTATTTGGCAGGCCCAACTATACATCCTTGGCCTACCTGCTGTTACATCTTTGACAGCCGTGGGCCCTCCCCCACCAACAGAAAACTACCTGCTCATGGGTGTTTGTTTAAATTGCCGAGTTAGCAGCTGCTACATTGGAAACAGCTGCCAATTGCTACATTGGGCACCCTTGCCTTGCCTGCATGGCCACGCGCCGCTTTACCACGTGCGCGCTGCCGGCCATAGTCGGGATCTGGCCACGAGGCCAAGGGCGAGGTTTACACACCAATGGGTGCAGCTGCATACACATGAGCGCCACTACATGCGCATTATGGGTGCAAAGGGGCATATCAGGACAGCGCAATGCCGCTGGTGCGCACTGAATGGCAGGTGACTGAGCAGGCTCTCTGCTCGTTTGTGCTGGTGCGCACCTGGGGACGCGGATGGCAAGTTGAAGCCCAGCAAGGCGATGCTGATGCGCACCCAAGGGCGCCAATGAGGGAACAGGGTCCGGCAGGATTGTGCCAAGCAGAGGCCCAGCACGGTGGTGCTGATGCGTACCTGCTGATGCGTACCTGGGGACACCGACGACTGAGTAGGCCCAGCATGCGCCCAGCAGGTGCAAGATGGTACAAACGGGCAGCACTGAGGCCACAAACGCCATGAGGTCGCTGCTGTAGTTGATGGGGTACGCGCATACCTGTCCAGGCACACACGTAATTGCCAAGTTGTAATTATTGCGCACACGTGCCTCTGAGCACTTATACACACACATGCACGCGCACAATTGTACTGTGTGCAGACTTTGCAGCTGCTGCACCACTGGCAGTTCGGCTACGCAGGCTGTTTGGTACAGCCTTGGCGCGCAGGGCAGCATTTGGGTTAAAGAGACGTGATCAAGATGGTGGTACAGCACAACCTCCGCGGACCCATGCAGCCATTGGCCCATCCGAGGGCCAAGGCCAAGACAGCCGACAAATGGCAGTATACGCTGGGAGCTGTGCATGCGACTTAGGCAAGGCACACCCTGGGGCGCTTCAAAACACCTCATTAGCACGCACCTTCAGCAGCTCCCACTTCTCCACCCAGAAGTGCAGGGCAAAGGACGCTGCGCAGCTCCAGTACATTAGGGGTATGCCGGAGCTGAACAGCCAGCACACGTAGATCACAGTCAGGTGCTCGCCGTAGCGGATCGCAATCTGGAATTCGTGGCCCTGCGGCGGCAGCAGGTTGCTCAGATGTCACCATCGCCTTCCTTGCCATCTACTGCATCATCATCATCATCATCATCATCATCATTATCACTGGTAACCGCCGCTGCTGCAGCAATAGAAGGCCGCAGCAGGAGCGGCAGCGACATCTCCCACGTCATTCTTACCGTCAGATCATCATCATTACCAGCAGTGCCAGCGACAGCGGCAGCGACAGGTGCAAGTGAGAGCGCAACAAAGATGGGAATGCATGGGAGTTCACCAAAGTAGCTGACCACACAGCTGCTTTTATGCTGCTTTGCATATGCTCTGCACGCAAAAATGTACACGCTGCGGCAACTCTGCCCAGACGCACACACATATACACACAAAGACACACATACATATAGACACAAACACACACGGCACACACACGATCCCTGTCTGCCACACACGCTCCAGGGGAGAGCACCCCTTGTCCGCCTGCAAAACAAACTTCCCCACACCCGCACCCACTCAGGCGCAATCCCCCCCTGGCACCTGCACCTGCACTGGCACAAGCGCACCAGAACGCGTGTCCGCCAAGAGGCCCTCTCTGCCGAGGCCTTGTTGCACCTGCACCCCACGCCCACCATGCACGCCACACCCAGCTCGGCCAGCACCAGCAAGCGCACCACACCCACCAAGCACGCCGCATCCAAAACTGTGGGTCCACCCACTTGAGCGCACCACACCCACCATGTACGCCGCATTAAGCTGTGCCTGCGTCAGCGCCTTGTCACGGCGCTTCATGCGGATGGCGCGCAGCAGGATGGGGAGGCCGATGATGGCCATGCGCACCAGGATGCCCAGCAAGTGGGACACCATGATGGGCTTGCCCACGTCGCGGTACCTGCGGCAGCGGCAGGGCGGGGATGCTGAGGGAGGGCGGCCATGCGCGCCTGCATGACCCGCAGGTGTGACACCATGAGAGGCTTGGCTCGCCCGTGGCGCCCGGCGGGTGTGACATCGTGAGAGGCTTGGCCATATGGCGGAGGCTTGGCCATGTCGCCCGGCGGGTGTGACATCGTGAGAGGCTTGGCTCGCCCGTGGAGCAGCCCCTGCGGCAGCAGCAGCAGCAGCGGCGGCAGCAGCGGCAGGAGCAGCAGCGGCAGTGACAGCAGCAGCAGCGGCAGTGACAGCAGCAGCAGCGGCAGCAGCGGCAGGAGCAGCAGCGGCAGTGACAGCAGCAGCAGCGGCAGGAGCAGCAGCGGCAGTGACAGCAGCAGCAGCGGCAGCAGCAGCAGCAGCAGCAGCAGCAGCAGCAGCAGCGGCAGCAGCAGCAGCAGGCCCCCCCTGGCACCTGCACAAGCGCGTGGCTGCCTGTGTGCATTGCTGGGCCTGCTGACCCCATGAGGTGTCTGTCATGGCAGGCAATGCTGCCAGCACAAAAGTAGGTCCTGCTGGGGCTTTTGCAGTTCCCTGATGTGCCCCTTCCCCTCAGTGCACAGGCCATGTTTGGGTGCAGCCGCCAGCAGCGCTCAGCTCAGAACTCGGCCACATGCGCACCAACGGTTTTTCAAGTCGGTGCCTGCCAGCGCAGGAGGCCAGCCATGCTCAATCAAAGGCCAGCCAGTGAAGTAGGGGGTCGAGTGTGGAGGCCCAGGAGGCATGAAACCGTAGCAAATGCTGAAGGGGGGCCGGGGGCAGGTGCAAGCGAGTCCATGTGCATATGCTCCCTTCACATCACACAAAATACATTGTTGTACATGCTGACAAAGAGAGGCCATGTTGTGCAAGTGCAGACCCAAAGGAGCAACGCACAGTGAGTGTGCACGTGCACACACAAACACACACACACGCACACACTTTGGTGTTGCACCCACTCGCAAACATCCATCCATCCATCCGCGCAAGCACATACACTTAAGAGACCTTGGCATGCACAAATGCGCACGCAGCACAGGCGCATGTAGCTGCGGTCAGTGCCGAGCCGTGTGCCAAGTGAGTAGCCACATCTGCCTACTTGGCCCCCCCCCTCTTTGACTTTTTCACCCCAGGAAAATGCACACCATGGTGTAGTGACAATCCCAAAGTAGCACCCACGCTGGCCCCCTCTCAGCTGCACACACCAGTTGGGCGTGAGGTCCGAGTAGATGCCCCCAAAGAAGATGAGCCTCGCGTTGGAGTCGCCCATGCTCTCCTGCACGCGCAGATCCGATGCAGCTGCTTGGGGGTGGCCGCATGGGTGGGTGGATGTGTGCACGCCAGGTAGAGCAGGTGTGCCTTGCAACGGGGAGCAGGGAGCAGAGGCTGGGGCGTGCAAAGGCGTGCTCAGCATGAGGCTGGGGCGTGCAAAGGCGTGCTAAGCATGAGGCGGAGCAATGGAGCAGAGGCTGGGGCGTGCAAAGGCGTGCTCAGCATGAGGCTGGGGCGTGCAAAGGCGTGCTCAGCATGAGGCTGGGCCGTGCGAAGGCGTGCTCAGCATGAGGCGGAGCAATGGAGCAGCATGCAAGCACGTGCAGGCTGGCAGGGACAGATTGCTGCAAGGCAACCTGTCACTGCAAGGCAAGCTGTTGCTGAAAGGCCACCTGTTGCTGCAAGGTCAAAATGTTGCCCCCAGAGCTGGGCCACCAGTGGGCTGGCTAAGGGGGGGGGAGGTTATCAAGCGCATCCAGCCAGGGCAGCTTGGCCAAGCCATCAGCCAAGCACGTTTGCAAGCAAGAGAGGGCGCATGGGTTTGCCTGAATGAAGGGCTCTGGCCCTCAGCAGCGACATCCCGCACGCAGGTGCATGCACGTTCACACATACATGCACACACCAGCACACGTTCACGTACACACACACACACACACACACCAGCAGGGCATGCTCAAGCCCAGAGAGATCTCGCAAGCCAAGCACCCTCTCCACCCTGCCTTGCCACAGCTCTAGCCCCTGGGCACGGCACGCTGCCTCAGCTCGGTGCGCCACCGCACCTGCGCGCGCGGCAGGTATGCGTTGGCCACGACGACGGAGACGGCAAAATTGAGGACCTGGGTCGTTGCCAGAGCGCCGGTGATGGAGCGGGTCTCCTTGCTGCGCGTGTGGTGCTTCTCCCTCAGGCTGATCCGTTGGACAAGCAGCTTCACGGTCAGGTTCACGCCCACAATGACCACGACTGCCAGGGCCTGCGGGGGTGCGGGGTGAGGCATGCGCACGCAGTCGGCTGCAAAAGCCCATATGAACCATGGGCTGTGATGCCCCTGCGGAGGGGTTGGTTGGGCCCGCCAACAGGGGGGGTGGTAAAACTCCAGGAATCTGGCACGGACCTTTTGCCACCGTGGCGCTGCTCGGACCGCAAATCCCATCCATGACCCGACCCCACCATGGTTGAGCCAGCACATTCCCGGACCCTGCAGGCACTAGACCTTCGCACTCGTGCCTGCGTCAGGGCCGCGAGTCCTCACACACAGTCCCACCTGTCCCTGCTCTTGCCACGACCAGAGCCCGCCCCTTCCCCCCCTGCTGCGGCCAATACTCTACCAGCCCCTCAACCATTGCTGCCACACACCCGCCTGCCCATGCCCTTCCCTGTTTCTGCCGCGAGCTGCAGCAACATGTGCACGCATGAATGGTCAGGATCAGTCACTGAGCCACTGTGGATGCGCGCCTGATGTACAGTCCCTCACCTGCGCCGCAGTGGCCACCAGCAGCACGCTCTGGAAACGGCTGCAGTAGTCCCGCTCCTGGAACATGCTCTGCTGGAGCGCCGTCTGCACAGCCAAGGCAGCAGCAGGACAGGGGGCACATGGCACCAGTGATGGTGCAAGAGTGAGGTGATGCCTGCGCAACAAACAGGCGTGAGCTGCTGCCTGCGCAGCTGGACATCTGGCGCTGGCAAACACCCAATTGAACAGCCCAGTCAGGAATTAGCCCGGGCGATTTGGACCCCAGCACCGCCAGCACAGGCTGCACTGGGAAAAAACTACCCGCCAATGGGGCAGCGAGTGGGGAGCCGGAAAAGGAAGCGCAAAAACGCCATTTTTGCAGTGATGTGAGCAATGCGGCGGTGCGAGCGAGCTGTGGATGGCTGGAGGCCGGAGATTGGGGTGGTGGTGACACGGGCGTGGGTGGCTTGGATGCAAGCGCAGCGCCTGGACATTGCATTGGGGCCGTTGCGCGCGCCAGAGCTGATGCACACTGGTCTTCATAGTGCAATCACAAAATAGCGCCAAAGGAGCGTGTGTATGCAGACGATTGCATTGAGGCCGTTGCGCGCGCCAGAGCTGATGCACACTGGTCTTCATAGTGCAATCACAAAATAGCGCCAAAGGAGCGTGTGTATGCAGACGGGAGTGTGCAGTGCGAAGGTCAAGGCCGATGCAAGCTTGCACAACAAATGCCTTTGTGATGCAAGCACAAACCGAACAGCAGGCTAGTGGTGGGTGTCTGCTGGTGGACATTGGCTTCAGGCCGTGTGGGAGATTGCTTTAATTGTGTGTAGACGGAGGTTGGCAGCTCCCAGCTGAGCAGTGAGTGGGGTGCTGCATGATGCTGATTGGCAGAGAGCGAGGTGCTGAAATGAGTCACAAGTGTGGTGCTGTATAGTGTGTAATAAAATAAGGTGCGCGTGAGATGCTGCATTGTGCCAATAAGCCACAGAAGGGGTGAGGGGGAATGAGCGGTCGCGTGAGAGCAGGTGTTGCCTGCTTGAGGGAAGCCCCGACCGCAGCTGGCATATCCACGCGCCTTGCCCCTGGGGAGCCTGCGCGCACGCCCTTGCTTACAGCAATATATGCTTTATGCGCAGCCGGCCTGGTGCACGGTGTTCTGCCCTTCATGAATGGTAGCTTGGCAGCAGGCACCCTCCCCAGAGCCACCGCCATCAGCCCTGCACATCCACCCTGTAGGGCATCGGCCTTTCTCTAGTTCTCTGTTTCTTGTCCATCTGTCACGCGCGGACGCCCAAGCCTCGGATGCGCACCTGGCCAGCACCTCAAACAAGATCTCTCTTGGAAGCTTCCATGAAAATGAAGGCCCGCTGCTGCGCTTGACAGCAAATGGGCTGCAGAAGGATGTTTGCCCGGCACGTACCTTGCAGAAACACTCGTAGCAGATGCGCTCGCTCCCGCAGACCTCGCCCGTGTCCGGGTGCACGCCCTCCTCAAAGCATCTCTTGTAAATATCGCGCTTCTCGTCCGGGAGCTGCAACCCTGCAGAGCTCCTCCACCTGCCCCGCACGCAGGGAGGCACGGCTGTGGCTGTGAGTGCGGTGGGGGGCCAGAAAAGCTTTGGGAGTGCCGACTGCGTGGGTCTGGTACCCTCCATGAATGCCAATAAAATGCCCAACGCAGTGCCAGAAATGAAGGCTACCTTTGCATGCACCGGAGGCCATGCAGTGCGGGCATTGCACACCAAAGGTGGGGCGGCCAACAGATGCGATGGGGGCCATGGAATGGTTGGTGGGGCGCTTGCAGAGGGGCAGGGGTGCCTTGCCAGGTTTCACTTCCTGAGGGCCCCATACATGCGAGCACCAACAGCCCTCGAGGGTGAGTGCACACGGCGCTGCATGCAGTGCGTGACAGGGGCTGCACTCACTCGCACGCATCGTCACAGGCCTCCTCGTCTGGCTTGGAGGTGGTGGCGCCCAAACTGCGCCGGATTGCGGGCGCCAAAGACACGGCCGTGAAGCCTACCGCAATCAGGAGGGCCTGCAGCCGTGCGCGGGCCATTGCAGTGCCAAGGATACGGCTGTGGAGCGTGTTGCAATGAGGAGGCTCCGCTGCCATGCACAGGCAAGCGCAGCGTCAGTGCCACCCACGGCTGTGAAGCAGCTATTGCAGCTGTGTACGGCTTGCAGCCACACACAGGTGAGCTAAGCATGGTGGCAACGGCCATGAAGCCTCAAGGGTTCATCCTACACAAGGGCAACGACCATGCGCAGGGCCTCAAGACTTCTGGTGTGAGAGCAATCGCTGCACGGCGTCAAGGGCCATCCCTGCATCAGAGAGACTGCCTCGGGCTCCAGGAGCCCCTTATGAAGCACAGAGCACGACTCAGTCAAGGACACGGTCAAGGACTCGGTCAAGCACACGGCTTGGGCACCCTGTCGCTCATCTGCACAACTCAAACGCATCTCAGAGGGAGTCATTCCCCCCGGGGATGGCACCACAAGCCACTCCCAGCAGCCTGCACCTTAAGGCCTGCACGGCAGGCCCGTCCGCTACACGCATCGCCGCGCTACGCCCGCGCATCGCCCGCTCACCGCCCAGCCGCCCAGCCGCGTCCTCACCTTGAGCAGGAGCGTGGCGGTGCGGCGCACAAAGCGCTCCCTGGCCATGACCTGCAGGTTCTCAAACTTGATGTCCGTGGGCTCCGGCGCCCTGCGTAACGCGTGAAGGTCGCAGCTTCAGAGCGTGTGGTGCGAACCTCACGTCGCCAAAGTGGTGGTGCTGCAGCATCGGCGCCCCAACCCATGGCCGCGTGCTGTGCCAAAGCAATGCTGCAGAATGCAAGGCAGGCAGCAGAGGCCGAAACTGCAAGCTGGGTATTCTGCAAATGAGTGGTCGTGGCTTCTGCCCAGCCAAGCCTCTTGTGCACGTTGCAGGTCGGGATGTGCTAGAGCGGGATAGTGTGTGGGCCAGCGTGTGCTTTGCTGGAAGCAGTGTCAAGCAAAAGTTTAGATTACATAGCTGTTCCAGCCAAGCGAGGGCAGCTTAGCTGAAGCCAATCAGGCCTGCAACCAAAATCAACCTGAGAAGCATTAGTCAAGCAATTGCTCCATCCAAGTTATCGGTTAAGCCCATTGAGCACGAAGCATGTGCTGAGCTCAGCGGCGAGTGCAGCAGCCAGCCCACGCATGCACCTTCCTGGGGTGAAGGACCTGGACCGCTGATAGAGTGTGGGTGCTGTGTTACAAGCAACAGCTTGCCCTCAGGTTGACCCCTGCGAGGTGCAGCCCCGCCCCTCCAGGCGGCTTGTGGGGGGTGCCCCGCATCACCCGCAGCAGCCTCTGCCCTCAGCCTGAGCGCTGGAGTGCCAAGCGCAGCGTGCTGGCCCCTGGATGCACCTGATCCCAAGCAGGGAGCGCTGCTGGCGCGTTGCCCTGCTGCGCTGTGCCCTGCGGCACCTTGCCCTGCAGCCCGCGCTCGAGCCCTTGTGAACCTTGTGAACCTTGCCTTGCCCTGTGGCCTTGCCTTGCCATGCAGCGCTCTACCCTGCAGAGCCTAGCTCTGCAGCCCATGCTTGAGCCCTTGCACCTAGTGGAACCTTGCCTTGCCCCAGGGCGCACCTGGTCACAAGCAGGGAGTGCTGCTGGCGGAACCGCAGTGCCTTGTCCTGTAGCTTGCGCTTGAACCAGGACTTGGGCTGCGCGGCGATGCACCTGTCCCTGCTGGTGTCGTCAATGAACGTGATGTACGCCTCCACCTGCGCGCACATCGCGAGCCGCGGGATAAGTTACAGGCCATGAGAGGGCAGCAGCAGCACGCCCGGCAGGAGCGACAGCAGTTATGGGTAGGAATGGGTCATGCGTGCGTGATGGGTAGGAGTGGATCATTAGTATGTGATGGGAAAGGGTCATGCATGCGTGATGGGTAGGAATGGGTCATGCGTGCGTGATGGGTATGAATGGGTCATGCGTGCGTGATGGGTATGAATGGGTTATGTATGCGTGATGGGTAGGATTAGGTCATGCGTGCGTGATGGGTAGGAATGGGCCATGCGTGTGCAATGGGTATGAATGGGACATGCCTGCGTGATGGGTATGAATAGGTCATGAGTGCATAATAAGCCGACATGGGCCCAAAGCCGTTGTGACAGGGGTAAATCAAAAGGACTAGCCATTCCCAGAGACCAGATGCCACTTGGGCACCTTCTGGTTCCTGTAGAGAGGAGCAGGGGGGGGACCTGCACCCCGCCTTCAAGATGCTGTACGCTGTGCAAGCTCGGAGCCAGCTGCGGCCACGTGCTGCAGGCTAAGTTATGTATGTGCACACGGCAGGGGCATGGAGGGGATGGGTCGAGCACATGCCCACGGAGACTGTCAAGCTCTGTGCATGCTACACCCACAAGCAACAAGCTGCTGGAGAAAAGGGCTGCTGGGTGTGCTTCTGGACGTATTGGAATCTGCACTGTTGCCAAACAAGTGCGGTGTGGACAGAGTGATCCCAATGGGCTTGCTTGCTAGGTAAGGTTGGTGCATTTGGGGCGGGATAGGTATGTCAGCCAGTGCAGGCTTTGAGGGGCGCTGCCCCAGTATGCACGGACCCAACCCCCTGCTCAGAGTCGCACCGGCATTGCCCATAAATATGCATGAGCAGGGCTCACTGTGCTTTGCCACACAAGCGCTGCTCATAAGGCTGCACAAACACATCTCTCCCGCGAGCACCAGCACTGCCCACAGCGCGGAGCAGGCACTGCCCGCAACATTGCAAACCTCACCACCACCACCACCACCACCACTACAGCACACTCTGCACAAGCACAAGCACAGCATGTCACACCATGTTACACAAGTACAGCTCACCACAGGGTGCACAAGTGCAGCGTGCCACATCGCATAAGCGTAGTCCGCCACAATGCACAAGGACAGCTCACCACAGGGTGCACAAGTGCAGCGTGCCACATTGCAAATGCGCAGTCCGCCACAATGCATAAGCACAGCTCACCGCAGTGCAGTAGAAGCTCACCAAATGAAGCCTTGCTTGTCGCAAGTTTCGGCCACAGAACACAGCCAACAGCATGCCAGTGCCGCACAAGGATCCCTGCTCACCACGTCCTCCCCTTTGGTGCCGCACAAGGATCCCTGCTCACCACATCCTCCCCTTTAGTGCCGCACAAGGATCCCTGCTCACCACATCCTCCCCTTTAGTGCCGCACAAGGATCCCTGCTCACCACGTCCTCTCCTTTCTGGCCCAGCTGGCTGGCTCGGATGGCCTCATTGACCAGGGACAGGTCGTACTTGTAGTCCATAACGCTCAGCTCGTAGTCCTCCTTCACCTGCGCCGCAGGCAGTATGGCCAGCAGGGGAGCAAACACGTCGTCAAGCCCTGGCCAGCAAGCACTGTGCGTGGCTGAGTGGCAGGCGCATCATCAAGCCCTGGGCACCAAGCACTGCACGTGGCTGAGTGGCAGGTGCATCATTAAGCCCTGGGCAGCAAGCACTGCGCGTGGCTGAGTGGCAGGTGCATCATCAAGCCCTGGGCAGCAAGCACTGCGCGTGGCTGAGTGGCAGGTGCATCATCAAGCCCTGGGCAGCAAGCACTGTGCGTGGCTGAGTGGCAGGTGCATCATCAAGCCCTGGGCACCAAGCACTGTGCGTGGCTGAGTGGCAGGTGCA
>LKMJ01004972.1_pt1 | contig 12535 bp, 10 predicted proteins | sample 643391 | NCBI WGS metagenome assembly LKMJ01 (sample SAMN04112250, study PRJNA286221) | soda lake metagenome | biome: soda lake; feature: Kulunda Steppe; material: water; isolation source: sample PL-Br10 brine of Picturesque Lake | place: Russia: Kulunda steppe | collected 2010-07
TTCCACTTCCGAACCCTAGCCCCCGAGTTATCAACGATATCGACCCGTCTAGATTGGAAGCCTACGTCGGTGAAGAGGTCCCGGTCGAGATCGTGAGCACGGATGGCTTCGATCCCGAGATTCGAGTCCTGCTACCAGAATTGGTTTCCCGAGACCAACAGATTCGATCCGAGGACCAAATACCGATACCAGGAGAAACCACAACTCAGCGGTTCGATCAGATCAGGGCAAACGGGAGGCTCGTGGGATACGATATGGCGGGTTTGAACCAGCTCAGGTCGATCAGCGGTATCCCAGGAGCACTACTAGAAGTCCGTATTCTGCAGGTGTATCGACATCCGTTCGACAGTGGTTACGTTGGATTCGGAGAAGCGATCGATATTTTGGAGCAGCCGAGTGCCGGGATGGAGATCGATATCGTACACAAACCCGCAACAGAAAATCGAAACGGCAATATCGACCTACATCCGAGATTTGCCGTCCCAAAACAGTATCCCGTTAGATACGAAACCACCCCAGCGTTCTGCGATCGAACGAAATTCTCGACAGACGACCTCAAGATCGTAGATACTGGTGTGTTGCCGATCCGAGGAAAAGAGTTCCACGCGGAGCTTCGGGCCGGAGAGGACTACGCGATAGTGCCCAGAGACGACAACACCGAAGACGTACCCGAAGACCTCGTCGAGATCGCGGACGAATACATAAGCTGGGACGGCTATCGAGTTCAGTTGTTAGAGCCGTCCCACGTAAACGGAACCGCGAAGATCGTAATTCGAGAATCGAAACCGGATGGGTCTCTGAGAGCCGAACTCAAGCAGGTAACGTCTGTCAGAGGTATCGAAGACAGTGAATTCACCGAGGGCACCGTAGTTCGAGCGAAGACGGCGGCGGGAGAAACGAAAGCGAGTATCCAGGATAGTGAGGTCGATATCGAATTAGAAACCAAACCAGCTGTCTCGACAGAGATCGAAGCACGTGTAACTGGCATCGAAGACGGGAAGCTACAGGGAGAGATCGTAGATCCGAAGAAACTCCCCCGAACAGGCAACACGATCACCGTCGAATACTCTCACAGGGGAACCGAAATTCCAGTCGAAGGCGTCGACTACTCTCTTGAACTTGACTCGCCGCCACTATTCACAGACCGAGCACGGGTCGAATTAGTAGGTGAGTTCGATCCAGACGAGCGGACGATCTCGGCAGAGCACGTCGAATATCTATCGTACCCGGACGTCGGGGATCGATTGATAGTCAACTACGACAGCCAAACTGGTGTCTGTGTCGACCCAGAGACGGGACTCTCCGTAGAGGCAAACGAGTCCTTAGAGTGGGACGGCAAAATTGAGATCCGACTGCAAGAAAACGACGGTGAACCCGTCGGGAAAATAGTCGATTACAAGACCGTCCCACTGGAAGGTAACGTCGTCCCCGCCGAGGTCAACTACGGAAGTGAGGTGGCGGTAACCGACCAGGGATACGAGATCGATCTCGATTCAGCCTCGTTGGCAGCTGGGACCGTCGGCGTAGAGGTAGCCAAGATAGACAAGAACCGAATATACGGGAGCATCGACCAGTACCGGTTGGGGTACCTGGATGTCGGATCCAAGATTCGCGAATCGCTCAAGTACCAGACCAAAGAGTTCGAGTACGACCGCGAGACGCCGAAAGTGAAGATAGCACTCGAAGGACCAGCACCATCGACAGGGATCTTCGAGATCGAAATAACGGAGATTGAGGATGTTATCTGTGGTCGAATAACCGAAGAGAAAGAATCGTTGCAGACTGACAATCAGACGAGTGGTAGCACATCAAGGCGTATCAACCTGGGTGTCTCCTCGTCGGTACTCTAAGTTGGATCGTCGTCCGTTGTACTATGCCGATTCGGCCGACGGTTTCGAAACGGTCTTTCATAGGGCACGATTGAAAAATATCTTTCAACAACGCTCGTATATACGAGTACTCACGTCGCTCGCCGACAGTCGTCGCGAACTTTCGCGTGCAGGTTGCAAGCGTCAGGTGTAGGTTGATCCTCTCCTGCACATCACATGAGTAATGTTCAATTACGTGATCCGACTATCTCTTCTGAATGACGAATCGCAAGACGACCTTTGAGGATCACACAAAATTTCTCGAAAGCTGTTGATGGTCCTCGAAAAATTCGTCGACGAAGTTGGAAACCGCAACTGCACAACGCACCTAGAGGCTGTGCTCAACGACGAACAGTATCTCGAAGGCAAAAATCTTGGACAAAAACCCGAACGGTTCGTCGAGGACAATCTCATCTTCCCCACGCTTGAAGCACTGGGCCACGAGTTCCGTCCACGACCAGTACAGTATGCGCCTCGGTGGAGACACGGACGTGGGATTCCGGATTTTGCCCTCACGACGATCTCCGTTGCCGAGGCCAAGCAAAACCAACTCCGGATTTTCGGCGAAGCAAAGCCACCGAACAACCTTGACGAGGCTCGTCGAGATATGGAGTCGTATCTGAACAAGGATCTGGACTTCCACGCGATCTCGTTCCTTACTGATGGTGTCGACTGGGAGCTGTGGATCCGCCCGCGAAATGAAGAGCTGTCTGCCGAATACGTCCCGTACGAAACTGCGAGCCTCAAACACGCCCTGATGACCGTCAAGAACCGCAATCTCGAACAGGAATCGTACAGTAAACACGACACTCGCAGTCAGATCGACACAGAGGAGTTCGAACCATTCACGAAGGAGGGACTAGCCGAGATCGTTGCCAACGAATTTGGACTAGTTCATTTTGGCGAGTGACGACGACTATGACTGGGATCAGAATTTCAAACCCCCCATGCAAAGAGTAGTTACCACATGGAACGGATTACAGAGAACCTCTATATTTCGGACGCCGAGGCGTTACTCAATCTTGAGACCGACCACAAGTTCGACGAGGTGATTTCACTGGGCCATCGAACGCATCTCGGGTTGGGGGAGGCAGACCCCTCAACGACGGGTGATCGATTCGTGTTTACCGATGGTCCACACAAGTACACCATCTTTGAAGCTGCCGTCAACTACACACTGGATTGTCTTGAACGTGATCAGACGACGTTAGTCCACTGTCAGGCAGGTGTATCTAGGAGTGCCGGTGTTTGTGTAGCTACAATCGCTACGAGACATAATATCTCTGCCGATCAAGCACTACAAAAGGTTGAAGACGTTCGTCCCATCGTGAATCCGACCGACGAGGTATGGGATAGCACCGTCCGTTATACGAATACCGAGGAGTTGTGAAAATTTCGACAACGATACGTGAGCACAGGTACGTCGACCTATGTGTGCTCTGCGGGCCAGTGGATTCTCAACTCATTCCTCGGAAGTAAGCTATGGAAACCTACCCGAAACGAAAAGACAAAAATCAGTCTCTAGCCTTCAAGTTCTATCTTGAGATGCTCTGAGTAAAGTCTTCTCAGTAGTGCCGTACTCCGATTCTCGCTCAGATAGACTTACCTGCATCAATTTCACGACGCTATCAAGTTTGACCCACACATTGGCTACTGGACATCGACCTTCACACTGGCCGTCACTGGGCCCGCACCGATTCTAGCTGCAATCTTGTGGATCGTGGTTCGACGGATCGTCGACCGGTTCGTCTGTGAAATAGATCAGACAAATATAATTAACCGTCGTTCTTTCCGTACCCATATCGGTCAAGCTCGTCAGTGGTAACCAGATCTCCGTCATCGGTGGTAAGGAACTGGATCTGGGCAGCCCGATATGTGTAATTTTTTAGAATATTATTGTCAATATACACTACCTACAGATCAGATTTCAAGACAATAATATAGGTATAGGAGAATTAATCACGACACACACCAATTGCGTCCGGTGTCTCCATCAAAAGTAATCAATCGATGTTTTCTAGAGCTTCGATACAAGTGTGCAGATATTCGTACTCAGTTGCGAGCTGTGGTGCGCCTCGTTCTGGTTTGTCGTGTGTCGGTCGTTCGGTCATCGTGTGAACGATCGGGTTGTAGTGAGCGACAGCGTTCCGTAACTTCACCAGATCATCAACTCCAACCTTCGACGCAGGAGGTAGCGTAGATATGAGTCCGACATCACGAACGATATCGACTAGAGTACTCAATTCTGCACAGGTGAGTCGATCTGAGACCACGTTTTTTTGACCACGGTAGGGGACTCGAATGTCGGTTCGTTCGTTCCAGTCCGGTCTTTGGGTTCGAAGTACATCACGCATCCCGATCTCGAACTGTGAAAAGCAGTCGTAGAGATGTGTATACACTGGCAATCTGTTGAGATCGAATCTAGTGATGACACCTTCCACGGTGCCCTCAGTGTATACGAACACGAATCGAGAGTCTCTGAGTTTGTAGATCACCTCGTCAAGACCTGTCCGAGGGTCTACCGCAACGTCGGGAGTGAATTGCCGAACCTGGGTTTCGAGCGTTGCATCGTTCGTCGCACGAAGCTGTTCTCGTGAGACGTATCCGTGGAGTTCGGTTCCGACCGACGGATCCTCGTAGATCGGGGCGGCATCGTAGTCGGCCGCCATCAGTTCGACGTATACGCGTGAGATCGTCTCGTCGATCCCGAATCCTCTGGGGTCGGCCGTCATGAGTGCCCCCGCAGTAAACGGATTCTCAACACCTGCGATAGAGGTGTTGAGATCTGCCTCGTGTGCTGCTGGTTCGTACGTCGAAACAGTCGACTCCCACTCTTCGGCGTCGTCGGTTACGGTCGTGATCAAGCGTGGATCGTCGACGCCTTCGTACGACTCGGGATCTACTTCGTCTATCGCATCAATCTTGTAATAGTGTTGTTCGCGGAGGGTGCTCGCAGCATCTGAATCAAGCAGTGACGGTGGCGTCACGAACACTGCTCTGCCACCGAAGTTCAGATCGCGGATCGCTTGCGAGACGAAGAGGAGATGCGAGTCGATTGCGTCATCTTCGACGGTCAAGTGCCCGAAGTTAGTCGCGTAGGCACGCTGTTGTTCACGCGAGAGATCGGTCCACGGCCGCGTGGGCGGGTCACAGAGGATGTAATCGAACTTCGATTCGACGACGAACTCCTCATGGAGGTAGTCACCACTTCGAGCGTCGACCTCGTCGTACTGAGCAGAGACTGCCTCGGCATCATCGGTATCAATGTCGACGGCAACTCCAGATGGAGGTGTCGCCGCAGCATGTTGTTCACAGTAGCGGTGAACAGCGGCGACCAGCGCTCCATCTCCACACCCAGGATACAGAATATCGTCAATTTGTGACGGATGCCGATCGCCGAAGAGCCGCTGGACCATGGCATCTGCGACAGCAGCTGGGAGTGGTTGTGATACCATTAGCAAACAGGTCAATAGAAAGTTATTTTGAATCACGTGATGCGGCAAGTGGTGCCAAATTGGATCGAATAGTCGGAGATGACCGATACATAATAGACAGAATATTACTTATGATTTCAGTCACTCTTTCGGATATAGATCCAAGCTACGATAAAACAGATCTTCCTCCTGACGAGATCTCTGTAGATGGCCACGTGTGGACCCGTGAGGAGTTCGACACTGATAGCTTCCAGTGGACTCGCAAACTTGACGATGAAGAGTACGATTGGGACCCAGACGAAGATGACATCGTTCTCGTCGGAACGGAAGATCCTATTCGAGCCGTCATACTCGAATATTGGGATGGTGAGTGGGATATCTCTAGATCTGAGACAGCCGGACCGGACTATCATCGTCCAGGATACACAGAGTTGATTAGTTCGGAATATTCTGCTTCGAAAGAGGAGTTCGACGAAGCAGTAAACGTGGTCGAAGAGTACATCCACCAACTTTCGTAGGCCGTTTGCGCGGAATATTTAATCGGGAACTCACAACTATGCATTTCTCGTTTGTTCGACGGTATTGAGTTAGAAGATACGGTCGACCAAAGATATCAGCGAGAACATTTTGTTCGGTGAACTCGTCGTAATAGACGATGGAATCGGAGACTAATCGTCAGTTTCGGAATGGTCTCTTACAGTGGGGCGAGGACAATCTCAGAGACTTTCCGTGGCGGGAGCGCACCTCGCTGTACGACGTCTTCGTCGCAGAATTCTTCCTCACCCAGACACCCGCGAGAAACGTGGCGACGGTGTATCCCGACTTCCTCCAGACCTTTCCCGATCTAACTGCCATCAGAAAGTCTGAGATAGAACACGTGACCAAGGTAATAGAACCGCTGGGATTCCAAAATATGCGGGCCGAAGCGCTGGCAGAGATCGCCACCGACTACGACGAGTTGCCGAGGTCCGCTGACGAGTTGACGGAGCTACCGAGAGTCGGGAGGTACGTCGCCAACGCGACGGTCTGTTTCGCTGACGGCAGCCCACTCCCAATCGTCGATCGGAACGTCGACAGAGTCTACCGACGAGTATTCCCCTCGGAGTGGCCAGAAAACGAAAGCGAACAGTTAGACTTTGCCGAGAAGTTAGTCCCCGAAGACAGGCCCCGAGAGTACAACTTCGCACTCCTCGACTATGGCTCAATGGTGTGTGAGTCAGACCCAAACTGTGAGTCGTGTTTCGCCAACGATTTCTGCCAATTTTATACCTCTTCTGGAGATCTATACGAGACTGTTTGAGTAAGAAAGATGGAAAACGACGTAACCTAAGTCAACCACTACTGATCTGAACTATGATAGTTCCACAATAACTTCGTCACGAAGTGAGACAATCTTGTCTTCGATCTCTTGGTCGGTCATCGCCTCTACCCGTAGGACAGTGAGATCTTCCCGAAGACGAGTCGTCGTATGGCTCGCAATCTTCGAACTCGATGGCTCTTCTTCGTCAAGGATCGATTTGTCGAGCAGATCCGCACAGGCGACTGCGACGGGACGGTACCTCGCGAACCACCTGTCGAAGATGTCGTTGGCCAACTCCTGGAACGACAGAACACTCTCGGTTCGGTCGTAACGACCGTCCCCGACGTCCTGATCCGGTTCGTAGGTGAGTTCGGCCATCCACCACAACCTGTGTAGGGCATTCGAGTAGATGTCAGTCCCAGCCCGGAGGAACTTCTCGTCCAGCGTAGTCGATCCTTCCCACCGATATCTCACGAACTCGGGGAACTGGACGACCGTGAGGTAGTGCCAGAGACCGGCATCGGCCGCAGTCCGTCTTGAGACGTCGATGGTATCGTGGACGACTGGAGCCATCTCGGCGTCCAATAGGTGCCTCTGCGTTTCGTAGTCACCGCTGTCTTTCGCGTCCTGAAATTGCTCTTCGATCGGAGACAAGTCTAAATTGATCCCGACAGACTCCAGATAAGGGCCGAGGTCTGTCTCGGAGAACTCACGTCGTCCTTCGAAGAAGTCTTCTCCGATGAGAGACCGTCCGGCACTCGTCAGTCGTTTGAGTTCAGTCGACATTCTGGATGCCCTCCTCAATGAGTCGCTGGGTGTCGTACGGGAGGTCGACACGGTCGTTTATCGCTCGCTCTAAACGCTGAACCAGTAGGTTGAGGTCTTCGACGTCGGAAGCGTCTTTTCCGAGCTGAACAGTCGCGTCCTCTCTGTCGAGGTCTGGATACAGTTCTTCGTAGAAGAGGTCGATCACGTCTTCCTGCCATTTGAATTTCGTCTCGGCAGTGTCTTCGTCTACGTCTTGGGCGGTACGGAGGAGGAGTTGCATCCAGACGCCGTGTTCAATGTATCCGAACAAGACGTCTCTGAGTCGTGGTGGTCCACCGGTCGAACCCTCGTTGTTGAGTACTTGAACGATAGTCGGGTGATCCGCGTTCAGGAACAACTGCGGGTTCTGTGGTTCGTCCAGGTCAAGGTAGTGGATGTGAGTGTCGTCGGGGAACTTCTCGTGATCACTGAACGGCTCTACGAGTGGTTGGAGGAGTCCTCCATCGTCGGGTCCGTGATTGAGAGTCACTCTCCACGGTTCCCCGTCGGCGAGTCGGGCGCCAACTTTGGTTGCACAGTTGGCGACACCCGTCAGCCGTTCGTCGCCCCTCACCAGGAACGGAATGAGGAAGATATCCCCTCGATAATCTGCTCGCTCTATCTCGATGGTGAACTCGTAGGTTTTCCCTTCGACAGTGTCGTCGGTCAAGAGTTTCGCACTTCGGCTGATAGATTCCGGAGACGTAATCACCACTGCGAGTCGGGCAGGTGGGTCGTCCCACTCGTCTCTGGGAAAGACCGACTCGATCGTCTCTTGGGCTACGTCGACACTCCCTTCGACGGTGAGCAGTTCCCAATCACTGTCTTCGACCAGAGAGATCAACCGACGGCCCTCGTAGAGATCACCTCTATCACCGCTGTCGCTGCCGTCGAGGAGGTAACTGGTGACAGAGAGATCTAAGGCTTCTTCTGCGTACGCATATGGCAGTGAATCTCGCTGTAGACTACCCGTCTCGTAATCGACTTCGCCGTCCTCCTCGGTAGACTCTGTTGCCTCTAGCTCGTCTGTTATCGCCATCACTCGTCACCTCTCTGCTGCAGCTTTGCCTTCACGTTCAATCTAGTCTTTACCTGTCGTGGATCGCGTTCCGAATACCCCTCGAATTCGACCGAGGGAATCCCCGACGGGATCTGTAGCCGACCGACTCGAACACCGTTCGACTCGGTCGTGCTTACCTTGACACCCATCGTCGACGAACTGACACTGCTAACAGGGATCCGATCGTTGGTCTGACGCTCTTCGCCCATTCGATTGAGCGAGATCGTTACCTCACGGAGTTCGTCGGCAGAGTTCGCAGGCTCGATATTCCCCGAAAAGACCCAATGGTCGTGACCCTCGTCGAAGGAGATGTCGGTTTCACCGGTCACGTGATGACTGACAGTGTCTTTCTCTTTGGTTCCACTATTCCCGATTGGGAATCTACTCGCCAGTCGTGTCGGACCGATAGAGCCACGGTCGACTTTGGGAGCGATCAGAGACCGTAGTTGGTCCGTGACGTCGGACTTGATACCCTCGACGCCGACTCGGAAACCTTCTTTGTAGGTGTTGGCCAGTGTCTCTGTTCGCCGCCACTCGTTGTGTCGTGGTGGTTCGGCGGCATACAGGAAGTCCTCTATGTCTTCGTCAGACGACTCTGGGGAGTCGTCTTCGAGACCCCACTTTCGAGCGGTACCACCCAAGAGCACGCCGTGGAAATTTTGACCACCAATGACGACTCTGTTTCGGTCGTAGTATTCGACGACCATCCCTGCACCTCTGACAAAGGCGACGGTGTTTCGTTGGTACTTCTCTCGGTCGGCCGCCATACGGACACAGAGAGCCAACTCACCCGACTCTGTGGCCTCTCCCGAGACCTTGTCGGGGACATCCAGAGCAATCGGTGCTTCGACCACGTCGCCACTCTCTTCGAGTTCGTCGGCAGTCGATCCACGTGATCGAAGACACTCGACGAAGGGCTCTATCTCCGAGTGGTTCTCTATCGTAGCGTCGTGGGTCGCGGCACTCGTCTCCACAGACACGGATAGTTCGTCTCGGTAGATCGCTGGCCAAAACGAGCTGAGTGCCTCGTCGACGATTCGATCCGCCAGTTCGTCGTCCTCAAGTGCGTCCTCGGCTGTCGGATCACGGAAGCCGGCGACCATGATACTCGTTCCGTAGTCGTCGGTGGTCCGATCTAACCGAAGTTTCTCGGCTATCCCTTGGGCTTCGTCTCCCCACAGGGACAGCGGGCGGGCTCCGTCGTCTGTTTGATCTCCGAACCAGCCGTGTCCTTGATAGACGGTCTCGTCGTCGGCCGACTTGTGTGTCGGAAGTCGAGTCCGCGCGATGAGGCGTGGAGAGTCGTCTTTCGGATCGGGCTGGCTCAGGTTCGAATTGAAGACGACCATCGAGAGCCCCGAAAAGAGCCAGAGGACTGCCTTACCGAGCCCGTAACTACCGCCAGAAGTATCTCCACTCTTACTACTAAACAGGACGTCCCGAACGAGAGCCGTGAAGCTCTTCTCGTCGGCATCTTCGGCGCCCAAGAGTCCGTGGGTGTTTCGATCCTCGATCGTCAAGACACGGAGTTCTCGCTCGCTTTCGGCCTGCTCTAGATGACGGACGATCTGACGACCACTCTCGGTGTCGTCGGCAAATCGTGCGTGTCGTGACCACGTTTCCCAGTCGATCGCGTCACAGAACTCGTCGAAATCGTCGCCAGAGAGTGTCTGTATGTTGAAGTTTACTTCGACCGGATCGTCGTTGTCGAGACCCGCATCGTTCGCGTTTTGGAGGACCTCTCTGACGAACGTCTTGAGGTCCTCACCCTCGGACATAGTGTACTTAGCGACATCGTCGCCGTACCGCGCATCGGTGGGACGAGAGGTAGTAAATCCCCAACCTCGAGTCAATGTAGTTCCCTCATTTTTGTAACCCTAATATGTGCATGTCTAAAAATAGTGACTATAAACTTATTCAATACGTTCAGCTGATTTAAAACCACGTATACGATCACCATCGGTGAACCAGGTACAGCTACAGGTCACCGAACTGTGATTCGGGGGGTGAACCTGTCGACAGGAAGTGGGCGCCCTGAAGATCGAATTTCCGTTCAAGTCGCCGACGGAGTCGTTCTTGATCGGTAAACGAGTCGGTAGGAACAGACGCAACTGAAAAGAGCGTCTCACACCCGTATTCGCGTTCGGCCCGAAACAGTCTACTGGTAGGTGTCTCTGCCTCACCGACGAACGCCAATCGTGTTCGATCGTCACTTTGGGACCAGACCCGATACACGCACTCACCATCCACGTCGGCTGTCGTCCGCTCACCGAGAGCGATAGGTGGTGACCAATTCAACCCGAGCCAATCGTCACTCGTGACGTTTCGCCAGTTGGTCCACGCTGGCGGGGAGAGACTACGCATGTCTGAGACGTATGTGAACGGATCGTCTGCGGAGTGTGTAGCAGGACTGATACCGTCGACAGAGACCGAACGGCCAAATTGAACCCGTGGACTGTGTCCAGTAACCCGTCGATACATCGCAATCCCAGCAGCCTCCATTCCACGGCGGGTCCGATCGTGGGATGCGACTGGTGGTGTCGCGACCGACAACTCGAAGCTTCCCCCGTCACGTCGACGGAGGCTCCAGAGACGTTGACGGGTAGGGTGGCTTCCCTTGGATGGCATCTCGTCGTGGTACACACCTGACGCTAGCGAGTTACACCGCCCTCGGATTCCATCTTTGCCACCAGACTCACCGATGTAGACGATCTCGTCGGTGGCGGTGTGACGGACTCTGTAGAGACCGGCGGTCGTCGGGAGATCACCCACCCTGTTTGTATCTCCGAGCTCAAACCATGGAGTCCACTCGAGACCGAGCCAATCGTCCGCCGTGTAATCCCTCTCTAGGACAGACATAGGACTCGGTGTGTCGACCATCGACACCGTCGACCGTGCCGTCTCTAATTTGGACTTCGACTGCTCTATCGCAGTCTGGACTTCGTTCGGACCGAGACCGAGTTGCTCCGAGATCGCTTGTGGTGATCGTGAACCGACGTCGAACAGTGCGTACACGATCGACTCTCGAACGTCCAGTGTCGTCTCGTCGGAGAGTTTCACTGCCCGTCGACAGACAGCCTCAGAGAGCCCCCCACCTGGTATCGGAGCCACGATCACAGTCTCCTCGTCAAACTGGCGGTCGGCGAAAGACCGAACCTGTCGTCTGTGAGTGGCTACGACGGCACGTCCCAACTGGTCGTCTACATCCAGTCGGCGGAGTTCACGTTGCCAACGGGTGTCTGTCTCGAAAGAGACACCGACTGTATCGTTCGGAAAGATATCGATCAGCTCAATTGCTCCCCATCCGAAGAGAGCGGACAGAGAGAGTGGAGACCCTTCAGCCCCGACTTGAGAGAGAACGTCGGCCAGACGGGTCTTGGAGACACCGTAGGCCTCTGCAACCTCCGAGACGAGAGATGGCGACAATGGTTGATCACGCAGTTTAGAATCACTGGGAGTGCCGTCTAAATAGTCTGCAGAGTGTTCGTCGACGTGGTTGTCATCCATTAGTCTGTGTCGAGAATCTTAGTTTTGGTTAGTCTGAACGATGACGAGTTATCTGCCGAAACGTCGCTGTTCGTGTAATTCCTCACGAGCGTAATCAGTCCTTCCGTTTTGATTCCTTCTGAAGAGGGTGTCAAGGTTAGAGCGTCGCATTGTGGAGAGTGGTGAAGGCGGTGAGCCACGACCTGGTTGAGCAGGCGTTGCTATGGAGGGAAATCGGTGGTAGAAGCGTCTGGTTCGGGATTTTCAAATACCGAACCATGCCTCAATTAGCGACCGATTACCCCACGGTTCACGCTCGTATCACACGCTAACTGCTCAAGTGGCCAATCGTACCACGGGCTGCGGTCGGCCCGCAGAAGCGGACGACTGCGGCACCGTTCAAGCACGGCTTTCAAAAACAGGAGTGAATCTAAGCTCAATCCTAAACGTAGCCGTAATCGAGTTATACGGTAAAACGCTTTCTCACCGAAAAGATATAGCTCGAAACACTGATGAGTTGTTTCCCATCGTCATGTCCACCTCTGACAATATTGTCCAGATTTCTTCTAAAAGATCTCAA
>LKMJ01004973.1_pt1 | contig 12534 bp, 19 predicted proteins | sample 643391 | NCBI WGS metagenome assembly LKMJ01 (sample SAMN04112250, study PRJNA286221) | soda lake metagenome | biome: soda lake; feature: Kulunda Steppe; material: water; isolation source: sample PL-Br10 brine of Picturesque Lake | place: Russia: Kulunda steppe | collected 2010-07
AACGTTTCACCGTGTGTCGTGCAAACGTTTCACCGTGTGTGTCGTGCGGTGCATGACATGCGCCATCACTCTCATGTGCTTGTGCGCATGCAGGTCAACGGATCGTGTGCGTGCCTGCATGCAGGACAACGGATCGTGTGCGTGCCTGCATGCAGGTCAACGGATCGTGTGCGTGTCTGCGTGCAGGTCAGCGGATCGTGTGCGTGTCCGCATGCAGGTCAACGGATCGTGTGCTTGTGCGCATGCAGGTCAACGGATCGTGTCCGTGTCTGCATGCAGGTCAACGGATCGTGTGCGTGTCTGCCTGCAGGTCAACGAGCACCACTTGCTGGGCTTTGGCACCACTGGCTGCGTGTACGCGGGCCAGTACACGCCAAGCCCAGGCGAGGCGGTCCCCGTGGCCGTGAAGCTGATGTCGGACGCATACGAAGCGCGCCAGATGCTTTTTTTGGATGCTCACGCGCGCAGCGCGTGCCAACCGCTCGTGGATTTCCGCAGGGTGCGCGGGCACAGGTGTAAAGATGGGACTGCCAGCCACGGGCAGGGGCCAGGGGCAGCAGGGGCCCTGCCCTACTTGGCTGCTTGCGCTGCGCAGACCTCGTGCAGTGCTCAAGCAGAGGCTGCAGGTGCTAGCGTTGTGAGCGCTTGGGCCACCACGCGTTGCACAGCTCTCATGCATTGAGGTGTGCACGTGGGTCACCATGCATCACATTGTTGGAGGTGTTTGCACACGTCCGCCTGGCATGGGCGTCTAGCCTGCTTGCATCGCGCTGGAGGGTGGTGTGCTGCGGTGAGTCACCTGGCCTCAGATTACGTTAGTCCCCCTGTGCTCTGTGTTGGCGCGCCATGGGCCTCTGGCTCTTGCTGAAGGCGCTTGAGACCTGCCCGCTTACGTTGGCGGCCTGGCTATGTGGCCCACTCGCCCATCAGTCCTGTGTGTCCTGGAAGGGCAGAGCTGCCCCGATCTGACCTAGATATTCGAGAAGGGCAGTTGGTGCCCTGCGTACTTCCTCAAGCCCTGCGTGGTCTTTGTGCGCTTTGGAAGGCCTCTGCCCCTGCACCCAGTGATAAGCTTGGGTTTAACTTCAATTAACGTGCATGCTCTCCATTTACGCACGTGCCCCATGTGCCATTCGTCCACGCAGGAGGCGCTCATCCTGGCGCGTAGCATCCACCCCAACATCGTGCGCTGCTACGGGGGCTGCCTGCACCAGCCCCGCCCGTTCATCGTGCAGGAGCTGTGCGCCGCCTCCCTGCGTGACCTCATGTGAGCGCCCGCCTGCTAAGGAAGCACCATGCAAGCACGCCTGCTGCGCTTCATGTGCACAAAGATATGCCTGCTGCTCTGCGCGCCAGACGCCGCTGCGCATGCTCGTTGTTTGAGGCTCTGAGTCTGCCAGGCGGTCAGATGTTAGCAATGCGGCCACGCAGAGGAAGGCTTTTTTTGCTCTGCCAGTAGTCAACCCGATTGAGGACAGACAGAAAGATCAATGGCCAACTGTCTGGCTGACTGCCTGGCTGGCTGGCTGGCTGGCTGACTAAATCATTGACTGACTGGCTGGCTTTCTGACTTCCTTTTTGTATCCCCACCCCTCACATCTGTGGGCCCCCAGGTACGACCCGTTCGTCAGCCCCCAAAAGCTGCAGCAACTTTGCAACTGTGGCCTTGAGACAAACGCGGAGCGTGCACGCAACATTGGCCAGGGCAGTGGCGTGGGCCGGCTCCTGCCCACCCGGCGTGTGCTGGAAATTGCAAGGGACGTGGCTGCAGGGCTCACCTACCTTCATCCACGCGTGCTGGTGGGTGGGTGGGTTTGCATGTGTGTGCGTGTGTATGTGTTTAGGTGGGTGGATAGGGAGGTGTGTGTATGTGTATGTAGGTGTGGGTATATGTGTGCGCGCGTGCGCACATTCGTGCGTGCGTGTGTTGGCGCACATATTTGTATGCGCGCGTCTGTATGTGTGCTGTGCGTGTATATTTGAGTGTTGGTGTCCTTTGTGTGCATTTCCCTCACGCGCCTGTGCTTGCTGGTTAGCCATAAGGCATTCAGCTCCACGCAGGCACCTGCCCTTGCTGGTGGGCCAGGCATCCAGCTCTCACCCTACCATACCCTACACAAAAAACTCTGCCCAACTTGCCGCCTTCACCATGTGCCATCATTACTTTCGAAAGAAATGGTTCCACCCTTGAGTAAGACTTGCAAACGTGATGGCACACCCTAACAGACTGCGTGCGCACAGCGCTCATGCGCTTGTCTGCACGCATGTGCCTCCGTGCACTTCCGGAGCCTTCAAGTTGCTGCTGCTGCTGGCGTGCCTGCGTGCCTGCGCAGCACCACGACGTCACTTGCGGCAATGTGCTGCTGGCTGCCGACGGCACTGCCAAGCTGGCAGGCTTGGGGCTGTCCAAAGTCAAGGCTGGGCACAGAGACGCACAGCATGAGTTCTCGCAGGGCAGCCAGGAGGTGAGGAGAGAACCACAGGGGGAAGAGGGGTGGCGGCACACGACGGGCAGCCACAGGTGGTGGAGGTGGTGGTGGTGGTGGTGGTGGTGGGTGTTGAAACTGAGCTGGCACTGAGCAGGGGTACACAAGGGGGCCATGGGGGGGGAGAGCAAAAGGGGGAAGGGATGCCCAGGCAACCAACAAGGGGCTAAGAGCATGTGATCCTGGAACTGGAGAGGTGAGGTGCCCCCGTTCTTTGTGCTTGGGTACAAAACATGGGGCACAGAGATAGTGCTGCTCCAAGTCTCTCAGTTGCTGCTGCAGGGCCAGCTCACACAGGTGGGCACACAAGAACATTTGCACGGACGCATGCTTGCGCTTACGCATGGCACACATGCACAGGTGGGCACACAAGAACATTTGCACGGACGCATGCTTGCGCTTACGCATGCACACATGCACAGGTGGGCACACAAGAACATTTGCATGGACGCATGCTTGCGCTTACGCATGCACACATGCACAGGTGGGCACACAAGAACATTTGCACGGACGCATGCTTGCGCTTACGCATGCACACATGCACAGGTGGGCACGGTGGCGTACTGTGCGCCAGAGTGCTTCCGCGTGACCTGCTCCCGCCACCGTGCCAAGGTCACAGACAAGGTGCGTCCTTGCGACTGCTAGGTTAAGGTAGGGTTAACCACCAGCCTGGTCACAGACAAAGTGCGTCCTTGCCTCATGTGTTAGTGGATGCGTGCGTGCGCCTGAGCACGTGTGTGTGTGCGTAGGAGCGTGAGTGCTCAAGCGTGTGCGTGTGTGTTTGAGCACGCACGTACTCTCAAGCGTTCGAGCACCACCTGGCCTGCTCAGCCTTGCTTGCTTGGTCCAGGTCATCAGTGATTTGCACATATACCACAAGTGCACACGCACACGCAGGCAGATGTGTACAGTCTGGGCATCTTGATGTGGGAGCTGCTTATGGGCTGCCGCCCCTTCCGCGGCCTGCCCGCGCCTGCGCTGGGCGTGCGTATGGCCGTGTTTGGGGTGCGCCCCGACCTGCCCGCATCTAGCAAGCTGGACCTCCGGCCCGACTGCCCGCGAGGGCTGCTGCCCCTGCTCCGCGCGTGCTGGGTAGATGAGCCAGGTGCGCTTAGCAGGTGATACATTAGTAGTGTAACATTACACATGCCCAGGCACAGGCACACGTACACGTACACACACGCACGTACGCACGCACATGCAGGTGCACATGCACACATGCACACGTACAAGCACACACATGCATGTACACTTCTGCCATGTTCGCGTGTGCAGCGCGTCCTCCACTGCAAGCCTGGGCTTGCACGTGTGCCCTCCATTCGCTCTGGGAGGGCATGGGACCATGCTAAAAAATTGAGTGCGCTGACAAAATGGCTGCGCAAGTTCTCTTGCCTCGTGCCCGCCCTCCTGCCCTCCTGCCCCCCTTGTGAGGCATTTTGATGGCATGACATTTACCGTGCTTGCCTGCACGCCTCTACTTGCAGGGGATCGACCTTCTGCGTATGAGGTGAAGGCTGCGCTCGAGGCCATGATTGCAGGCATGGGCCCAGCAGAGTCTAGTGGAATTGATTGACTGCACAAGGAGTGAGTTATCCAATGCAGCAGCGGCAGTCCATTCTAGAAGCTTTGGCAGGCCCAGCACTGCAGCGTCCATTGACGCAAGTGCAGAAAATAAGCAAACAAATAGTGGCTCTGGCCAGGGCATATATAGCCTGCAACCTGCGCCCAAGCTACCAATTGTCACCCCCCTTAAAAGGATGGAGCGCCAGGTTGCATTGGTGTCCACCCTTTTATGTCGTGCAAGGGCCTGCCTGAGAAGCCTTTCCAGCTGGCTTTTGCATGTGTTCCAGAATTGCAAAGATGATGGTTGTATGGGCCATGAAAGTTGGATACAAATCAATGTCGGTATAAAGAAGGGCTGGCAGGGTCATTCACCTTGGCAAGGTCTCGATTTGGTGTAAGGTTAATGGCTGGTTTCCAGAGACAAAAAGTCGAGGGCATCTTCAAGGGCACTAGAGGGCATAAAATGCAAGTTAGGTGTTTTGCTTCCTACAATAAATGACACCAGTCGTGTACATACCAGGGCAGTGTTGAAGTTCCAGGTTTTGGATTATGCGGAGCAGCTTCATATGGCCCAAGTCCATGGGGTACCCCTTGGAGTGTATGGGTAGGACTGAATGGTTGCCAGACTTTTTTGGGGGCCAGTGCATCCACTCCTTCACATCTTATGTCCACCAAGTATATTGTCTTGATGCGTGCTTAAGACTGAGCATCTTGGAGCCTGCTTTAGTGAAGCTGGCTTGCCGCCAGCCATTCCCAGCTGTTGCTCACAGCTGCAAAGCAGAGCGTATAAGTGATTTGCCTGACCATAGTCTCCAGGGCTTCTTACAGGTGCTGAAATTTCAATCAGCCCCAACGCAGCAGCTAGTGGGAGTCATGTATTGTTAGCTTGAGAGTGTGGACGTGCTGCTGGGCACTTCGGTGCGAGCCTTTGAGAAGAACAGCCTGATTGCAGACTTTATTTTTTTCAATTGTTTCAAATCCACTTGTGGGCACCGAGACCTGAAAATGGTGCAATGCATGTCATGCATCTTGTGTGAGGGCCTGGCAGGCACTGGCAGCTGTGGCCTTGTGCCCGGCGCATTGTGTAATGCAGTGGGTGGTGTACTGGTTTGAGGAAAGTATCATACAAAAGGAACGCAGGCAGTGAAGAGCGCATTGAGGGGGGGCAATCGATTGATGGTCCAGATTCTGATAAATTTCTATAATATTCCAATTATTCAATCAGGAATGTGTCCTATGAAGACCTTCAGAATTATGCCCCTGCATGGTTTTGTCATGGTTTTCAAGTGGTATGTTTGTAGGGCACTTGTTCTGTACGCAACGACAAATCAACTCATTTCTTATCTATTTTTTTGTCCTATTGATGCTCGTTTTCATCTTTCCATTGCTGTTCTGTGCCCCCATCATTATCCATAGCTTGTGTCTGACAGGGTAGGGGTAAGGGTTGCATAGCTGTACCTGCTAAACGAGGGCAGCTCAACTGAATTGTTCAGGCCTGCAAAACCAAAGTCAACGCAAACTTCGTGGTTTTGAAAACCAAAGCCTACCTGAGGCAAAGGAAATAGAATGGTGATCTGAAAGGTAAGGTGAGGGTTTGCCTGGTACTTGCACCATTTGTAAGCCCCTTCCTTAATTAGACGAACAGGGGTATCCCTGTTGGCAATAGTCTTTATCTGAAAAGAAAAGAAAAGCAAGCAGCAAAAAGCTCCTCACATCAATTAAGGAGAAGGGGCTACTTGGGAAGAAAAGCCCCTTCATTAGAAAAGAAGAAAGCAGTCAGTAAGTATCAGGAGGGTTGCGGGCAGACGAGCCAGCAGACCTCTCCTGATTAGTTTGAAGGTGAGGAGAATGCTCAAGAGAACGTCTGGTCTGTACAAGCTTATGAGCATAGTGCACAGATTGAGCATGAAGCTTGAGAGCAACATCTTGAGACTCTGCGAATCTAAAGGCCGGGACTCTTCAGAGGAACCAAAGTGTGAGGAATGTAAATAACACCCCCTACACCAAAGAGAATGACATGAAGAGCAAGGTCTCCTGCAATGCTGCGTCTAAGGCGACCATGCTGAGCATGGGCAGCTTGGAGCTGCTGCTCAGGGCGGGTGTCTTCACAGTACTTGATCTCAACGAGGTGGGTGGTACAATGCTGCCAAGGGAGGTTCTCAGGGCGAGTCTGTCTAGGCTGGTAAGCTGTGGCTGGTGATGGGGGTCTACCTCCAGCTGCGGTGGCTGCCGCTAAAGAACCCTGCAACCGTTGTGACCCAACCCAAAACCACCCTCCTTCCACTCCTTAATAAGTAAAGCCTTGATCATTGGGATGTTCTGTTGATTTGGGAATTGATCCTGTGTGTTTTCTTTGGAGTCACAAAAATGGCAAAAATGGCGTCATGGCGAGAAGTGAGTCTGTCTCTTTGATTGTGCCACCAAATCAACCAGTGGTTGATAGCAAAAATCCAAGCCGGAGGAACTCTGGATTCTGCTGTCACAGATATTTGAAGATTTTGCATACGATGCTTGTCAGCACTTCCCACCGCTGTGGATACAAGACAGGAGCCTAGAGAACCTTTGCCTTTGGCTTTTGTTATAAGTCTGCCTGCGATTTTGTGGCGTTCGGTCACCATGTTTCTATGATGGGTTGCTGGCACCCTGAGAGGATGTGAAGTGCACTGTCTTGGCAGGAGCAGATGGGGCAACTAAGGCTGTTGGACTGCTTGAAGCGAACAGCGTGATTGATTTTGGTTGTAGATCGTGCCAGACCGGTATTTAATCACTGACAGTGGCACTGTCTCTTTTTCCTTGTGAGAGATGCCAGGTATAGACCAGAAAGCATTACTGATTTTGCTGTGGGCACTCTTATTCTTGATTTGATTATGGTAGTGGGTGTAGTAGCTGGTATCAGTTTGTGTGTTGCCTTGTTTGTGGACCTTGTGCATGTGTGCTTGTAGCGCATCGCTTTTGTTGGGGAGGTAGCGCATATGGGGTTGGGTAGGTTGGGATTAATTACAGTTGTCAATAATAGAACATTGTGTGTTTGGATTATCCGTGGAGGTTGCAAGCCAAATGCTCTTGTGAAATGGGTTACCTTCATGCCCTGCCATTTTCATACCAGTGTCAGCAGCTTCAGGATGTTTGGCCATATGCTTTGCTATCTGATCAGCACGCTCATTACCAATAACGCCGGTGTGGGTTTTCCTTTCAAGAATTTGATTGAGAGTGTTGAAGTGTTGCGGATTGCTTTGATGATAGTCTCTAAGAGGTTGTGGTGGATGTGGTAGGTGTGCAATTCTGGGTATCTGGTCTGTTTTTTCTCAATGAGACAAATTAGAAGAAATTGTCTCATTGAGTTTTCACTGTCGGTAGCTATCAGAAAGTAATCATGAGTAACGGATGCAGCAATGCCTGCAAGCTCAGCCCTAGACAGAATTAGTAATATTGGAGCCATTGGCATTGACGTGATGAATTCTGTTGGTGTCAGGTATGTAGACGCCTGCTCCAATGATCTGCTGGTGGTCATGACGGATGCAGCTCCCATCTGTGTAGGCAATCTTCTTCCAGTCCGTTACTTTGAGGGCCAGATGAGGGTTTGATTTGTCTTGTATTTTTGTTCTTGTCGTTTGTCCAGGGTGCAGTGATGTGTCGTGGTTGTGGCGCTCAGCAACTAGGAGGTGGTCAGGATTTAATCTCTTGAGTTTGTTTAAGCCTGGAGTGGGGCGACCAGTGGAAGCATACAGATATGAGCGCCGTTGCTCACTCTGGTTGTGTTCCATCTAGCCTCAGGGATTCTCTGTGCCAGGTGACTGAGCCACTTGGGGTTGCGATTGTTTTAGTGCAGCCTGGCTTGTGTGTTCCAGACTGCAATGATCTGCAGGTCCCAGTGGTGCTTTGGGAGAGGGCAAGAATCATTCCAAAATGGGATACCAGCGTACTGAAGGTTTTGAGATGAGATGGTTCCCATTAGGCTACATATATGTGGTTGAATTGGTTGTATATAAAATGCCATGTATGCATTTGTGCTCATGGATCTGCCCCAGCAGGGGAGGAGCATGAAGGTTGCTGTGGGTATGTCATGGGGTCTGTTAATGGCAGAGTAAATGGCGTGCCTTAAGGTCAAGTGCATGATAGATGGGATGAAAAATAGAGAAGCCAGAGAAAGAGGAGGAGAAACAGTCAGTCAGTGAAGGCACCAAATATAGTGTCACGTGGGTGGCTGCTCCAGTAGTGTGGGAGGTCTAGATTGAAGTCCAATGGAGAGGCCATTCTCTCTTGGGTCACAGTATGTAAGCTTACAACTTGTAACCCTTGAAGGGTTTACAAGAAAAGGCCTTCAGTCAAGAAGTGCAACTGCTAGCCTGCTCATAAAAAGCTTTAAGTGTATGAAGGAAGAAATAGAGCTTATTCTTGCTCTGGCTCAGAAAAGCAGACACGCTGTTGAAACCTGCGGATGAAATAGAGACGCACAAGTCCTGCGGGGAGAGACCACGTGTGGATGGGTGCAGTGAAAGAGGACCTGCTGCTCACCTTGTGCGTCATTAGCATTGCACATTCACAAGTAGGGGAGGTATTGTGAGACTACTGGCAGGTCACTGTTTTACTGTAGGGTGTGGGCACGTACTTGAAGTCTGAAGCGTGCCACACTGCCAAAAACGTCACCAGGATTAAGTAACATGTACCTGGGAAGGAAGTATGGCAAATGTGTGACCAGGGCCCTCTTTGTAGGAAGGGCGCACCATTGATGATAAGTGGAGCGTTTGCTGTTGTGCTCTCGCCGATGCATATCAGAATAGGGTGCCACGCAGTGCCCAATCATCCAAGTGCCTCTCCCTGAGGTCCACAGCAAAACGACCGTGATCAACTTGAATGGGCTCACATTTCAGCAGCCTTTCTTTGAACATGTAGGACTGTGTCAGACCATCCATAGCAGATGGGATGTGGGATGACCAGCAATCATCGCACCGTGAGCTCAGTTGCATGTCAGCTTGTAAAATCTTTCTTGCAGTAGAGCTATTGCCTTGAGTTAAAGAATTGTACAATTGCACTGCCGCCCAGAATCAGTTGAATTGTAAAGGCTCTATACCACACTCGCGCATGACGCACCATGAAAGGGTTGTGTCCTTGACCATCATAATCCTCTTGAGCACCTAGCAGGCAGCCTACATAGCTGGATTAGCCATGCATCTTGGAGGGCAGCTTAATATAGGTTAGGTTTCAAAGCTATACCTGCCAAACAAGGGCAGCTTTGCTGAAGCCAAACAAGCCTGCAACCAAACCCATCAAAAGGTAAGCAAGGTGGTGTTCTGAGATCTAGGCACAGCATTCCAGGCACTCATGCACGAACAAGGCCATGCCTTTGCTATCTGCTTAGCTAACAAAGTCTCTCAGCCTGTTTGGGTCGCTAGAGAGGGTGCAGAAGAGGTGGTGGTGCTTGATGCGCAACTCTGTTAAGTCTGCACTCGGGTAGTCTAAAAGTACATGCTACTCATCTCACAAAGAGCCAGTTGCATTAAGTGCAGATTCTAAGCTTGTACGGAACTCTGTGCTGTTGTTGCCGGAGCCGCTTGACAATCAGGTTGTGACCAGAGAGTCTGAGTCTGGAGAGAGTGCGTCAGAGATGGTTAGGAATTTTTTGTCTTAGGTAATGTCGGTTTGGTTGCGCGTTTCTTATCATCCCACCAGCCAGTTTCTGAGTCCCTAAGGGCATGCCAAAATGGGTGTGATAGGTCCTCATGACTCTGCTGGAAACATGCACGTCATGTGGATGGATCTGGTCCCAATCTCTCCATTCTCATATGATTTGCTCACACAGCAAGGGTTCAAAGCCACTCATGTTGAATTGGAATAGCTCATAATAGCAAAGATGTGCACATCAGCTCCATATTTTGCTAAGAGCAGATAAGTCCTCACATGTCCAACTTCATTTTTTGTGTGCCAGCCGTAAATCAGCCTCATTCATCTTGCTCAGCAAGGCATTGTTGATTGTCGAAAGGCTTTTCCAGAAGCGGGCAACACAGCAAAAACAGTAGAAATACAGCCTGAGGGGCATCTGAACTGTCTCCCTCAGTAGGCAATGTGAACTACACAAATAGTATTTGTGCTTCTTTCGCACCCAATAGCATCTTTAGAAAGCAAACGTGATGGATGTGGGCTCTGCCAGAGCAACTACTGAGCAACTACCAGTGGTTGTAGTGGAAAATTTGAATGGGAGAGTATTTGTTGCCCAAACTTGACTATGGCGCCAGCAAAATTGCGTGCCATCTGGTTCGAGGCATTTGTCATCCTCCCATTGTGGCTGAGCGTCATACCCAGGTATCTAAATTTTTGGTCATTCTCAAGCGGAATGCCATTGTAGCAAATCACCGGTGGGTTAGAGCAAAAGAAATCCATGATTTTGGTCTTGTGCGCGTCCAGCGTTAGCCCTTTCACAGTGGTGTAGGAGAGGAATTTGTCGAGTTGGAGCTGCAGGTGGTGGGCATTATTGGTAGTAAGTGCAATGATGTCAGCATATTCAGAGTGGGAAGCTTTGGTTATTTGCAAGGCTGTCATTACCCTATGGTCCAACACTCAAAAGGCGCTCATGTCAGAAGAAGGTATTGTCTGAAAATTATAAGATTTTGGTGGATAGCAAAACTCAAGCACCAGATCCGAATACGCTCAAATGGGCAAAGCCTTGTAAAAACCAGGCTCTTCACGCCAAACACCTTTAAACTGAACCAGGATGTAAAAAGGCACTCATACCAGATGAAAAGTAGCATTTGATAGCGAGAGGTTTTGGTGAAAACTGATCTCAATGTCCAATCAAAAGATGCTGAAAAGGGCAAAGTTCACATGTCACCTAGCTGCTTGATCAAGGCAAATATTTAGCATGCAAAGGATGAAGCCTTTCCAGGGATATTTATGAGCATCAGAACAAGTGCCCTGCGCTTAGAGGGTTAGGGTGTGTTTGATGTGGATGTCTCTGTTGCTGGAGCATCTCACACATGGAATTTCTTCTTAGGTGGCTGCAAGTGAAGGGGCAAGGGCATGAACATGCCTGCCTCCAGGACACCACACCCCTGAATCCTCACTCAACTGCCCCAAATGACCAGGCCATAGACACGCTTAGCAATGGCTGCTTTGCGGATGACCTACTGTGCCTCGCCCATACGCTGAGGAACCTTGAAATCGAAGCAGATAAAACCACAAGGTACTCTGATTGGGCAGCCCTCCTAAGCATCAAGAAGTTGAACAAGAGCGACGGGCTTATAAAGCGGAGGAGACAGGCATCTATGGTGCAGACCCAAGCACCCAACTCAAAGCCCAGCTTAAAGACTGAATCAAAGTCCAAGGGCAGTGTACCCATTACATCAGAACCACAGACCTTTTCATGTGAAAAAATGACAGAGAACTTGACATTAAAGTGAACAAACTCAAGAAATCATATGCCTCACCATTCCGAACCAAACATATGACATACACAGCCATCATCCCCAGTATTGCCTATGCCTTCCCAGTGGTGCCCTGTAATGCCAACCTGTTGAATAGACGGAATCTGAGAATAAGCCAGACTGTCAAAGGTTAATCTGGCTTCAAAAGCTTTGATAAGAGAGCACGTCTAGAGGTTCGGGCTAGGATGTCCACCTGTGACAGGGAAGTACCACACACGCTATACGGATGCACTCATAAGCAGCCTTAACAACAACTCATCACGCTATGCCAAGATTACTAAAGCACTCATGCTCAAACAGTTTACCTACCTAAACATGCAAAAAATTGAAGATCAGGTCGCTACATACAAAAATTCATAAACATTCCATGCGCAAGCGTATAGACCACCATATGCGAGTGCGCCAACTTCTTAGCATCCATACCTCTAAGCTTCTCATTATGTTAAGAGCACAAGGAAGGTCTCGTAAACAGATCGGAAAAAATGCAGCTTTTGTATCAGACAAGAAAATCCCAGAGGGGGTTTCTCAGAGAAAATCCTGATCACCATAAACAACCTAGTAATGAGCAATGCTGGGCCACTAGTGTCCTTAGGAGTACACAACTTCCAAGAGCTGATACACCCTACGGTCAGCCTCTACTTTATCCCTGAATCCGCCACAAGAGGTTATCAGGTGATGAGCTGTGATATGATTTTGAAATGCTGCAATGTATCAAGACAAGAAGAGATTTTCATGATAAGGCCCTCTTCTTGGCCCTGACTTAATTTCTTGATTAAAAACTGGATTGCTTGGACAAACAAAATTGCTTACTTCTGCACGCGAGCCAGTGATCATTGACAAATTAAAGGCCGATCATTGACAATAAAAATGCTCATCAGCCTCAAGCTTGCACTTGTAAATACAATTTTTGTGTTTTGTGCATCACACACCACAATTTCTTAGAGGAAAGGAGGGAAGACTTCGCACATCATGCATCACATTTGAGAAGGAAATCCAGACCAGGAAAGGTCATAACTTGCTTGCACCCTCTGGATGGCATCTAGATATCATGTCTTAGTGAGACATTA
>LKMJ01004974.1_pt1 | contig 12534 bp, 5 predicted proteins | sample 643391 | NCBI WGS metagenome assembly LKMJ01 (sample SAMN04112250, study PRJNA286221) | soda lake metagenome | biome: soda lake; feature: Kulunda Steppe; material: water; isolation source: sample PL-Br10 brine of Picturesque Lake | place: Russia: Kulunda steppe | collected 2010-07
AGTCTCGGCTGAACGTGAACGGCCCGTACTCCTCGTCCGTTCCTTGCCGTAGAGAGCGTGGCAGCTGGGCCCTGTAGAGATTGCTCCCGGCTTTCTCGACGTCGCCACCGAGCGCCTCGACGCCGCGCTCAACGAACTCGTGGATGTCGGCCTCCGTCCCGTAGACATCCTCGGACTCGTCCATCACCTCCTGAATCTTCTCCCGGCTCTCCTGGTCAAACGTGCTCGTGTCGATGAGGCTGCGTTCGTACCACTCTTGGAGCGTGCGTTGACGCTCGTCGATGAGTTCCTCGAGTTCCTCCTTGGTTGCACTCGCTGGTTCGTCGTTCTGGATGGACTCCATGATGAGCGAGTCGACGTTGATGTCGTCGAGCATCCCCAGAACGTCAGCGGTGTTGCCGAGTTTGCCGCGGATGTTCTCGACCTTGTTCTGGAGCATGTCGAAGATCTCGCCCTCACGCGTGTCCTCGAACGTAAAGTTCCAGACCTTGACCTCCTTGTCTTGGCCGTAGCGGTGGAGCCGGCCGATGCGCTGTTCGAGGCGATTCGGGTTCCATGGCAGTTCGTAGTTCACCATGATATGGCAGCTGTGCTGGAGGTCGATCCCCTCGCTGGCTGCGTCGGTCGCGAACAGCAAACGTGACTGGCCGTGGTTGAACTCCTCCTCGATGCGGGCACGTTCCTCCTTGTCGACGTCGCCATGAATGACGAGAATCTCGTCGGCCCAGGGTTCGTCCTTCACGAGGTCGAGCAGGTAATCCAGCGTGTCCCGATACTCGGTGAACAGCAGGAGTTTCTCGTCGGGTTGCTCTTCGAGTAGCTGCTGGATGTAGCGGCGCACCTTCTGGGCCTTTGAGTCGACGGAGATGCCCTCGGCGAGCGAGACGAGGTCGCGAAGCGTTTTGATCTCTTCTTCAAGTTGCGCATCGCTCTCGGTGACGGTCAGCGCGGAGAGTTCCTCCTCAGCCTGTTGTTTGTCCTCTTCGTCAAGATCTTCGCCGTCGAGATACGCGGAGGCTTCTTCCGAGAGACTCGCGGAGGTCGACTGCTCGTCGACGAGGTCGCCCAAGCGACGGCTCAGTGTCGCTTGGATGGCGCCGATACTGCTGACAAGGCGTTTCTGCATCAACGCCATCGCGAACCCGACTGCTGGCTCGTTCAACTTCTCGGAACGGTTGTAGACGTTCTGGACGTAGTCAGTAACGGCCCGGTAGAACTGCCGCTCATCGTGAATCATCTCCACGGGAACAGTGTTGACCTCGCGGTCGGGGAAGATACGCTCGCCGTCATCGTCGTACAGCGTTTGCTTCCCCCGACGAATCATCACGCGGTCGACGGCCTCTTTCGAGAGATCCTGATCCTCGGCGACGAGGAACGGGTCGATGTACTCGACGAGCGAACGGAACGCCTCACCCTTGCCGTCGTGTGGCGTCGCGCTGAGCAGCAGCAAGGAGTCGGAGTTGCCGGCGACCCGTTCGACCATCTTCGACGTCTCACTGGGCGACTCGCCTCGTTTGGCGGCCTTGTGCGCCTCGTCGACCACCACGACGTCCCAGAACGCTTCCTCGAGGGCCGGCTGGAACTCGTCCTGTCGGAGGAAGGCCTGACTCGTGACCATCTGTTGGTGGTCTTGGTCCCAAATGTTAGCCTCCTCGCCGAGTCGCCGGCGTTCACCCTCGACCCACTGTCGGTCGGCCGGCGTGAGGTTGATGTCGAAGAATCGGTCCATGTCCCGAATCCACTTCTTCTGGAGGTGGGCAGGGACGACGAACAGGACACGGTCAGCACGGTTGCGAGCGGTGAGCTCTTTGAGGATGAGCCCCGCTTCGATGGTCTTCCCGAGGCCGACGTCGTCGGCGATGAGCGCACGTTGGCGCAGCTTCTGCATCACCCAGTTGACTGCGGCGAGCTGATACGGTTCGAGACGGACCAGCGAATTCGAAATGCTTAGCAGCTGTCCCTGCTCGTGGGCGATTTGTAGCTGAAGGGCTTGCGAACGTAGGTCGAACCACTCGGCCGAGACCGACTCGTGGTCGGGATGTAGCTGTTCGGCTGACGCCGAGCGCAGTTCCCCAAGCTGATCGCGTTTGGGTTCGACCTCGACGTCATCGATACAGACAGTCTTCACGCCGGCGTCTTCGACGTAGGCCCGGAGATAGTCGAGATCGCCGACGGAGTAGGTCTTAATGACCTCGGCAGTAGCTCCGTTGAGTGAAATTGTGTCACCGGACTCAAATTTAAACATTGCCATGTCTGAGATGATTATGTGGAGATATATTATATTCACACAATTTAGCAATCTTGCTAAGTATTACAAATAGAAATAATATAGTATCTTTCACTATTCCATCAAAATATATGACATCTGAATATAACCTTTGACTATCTATTCTGCGAAGTAGAGTTAGATTCTGTTGTATATTCCAAGTGGTTACAGGTGCGGACTTCTGTTTGGGACAGACGCAGTCCGCACCTATACTCACGCGTGAGTGGTTAACACCACTCATTTAAATATTCGGACACAGGTTAAAAACTTTATCGTCCAGATTGAACTTGGTGCTTTTTTTATTTTTAACGATACCAGCATCTGACCCCCACCATATTCATTCTTTAGTTAACGTTACAAAATTAAGCACGAATTCCTGTGGTAGGACACCACCGTGGTAGAAGCGGGAATCGGGAAGTCCTTGATTGCGGAAACGCTGAATAGGGTCTGCGAGCACACTGACTTTCGTATCGTCGTCAAGGTAACCAAGGTGAGCACTTTTATCAAGTAAAACTCCGGGCACATCGCCAGTCAGGTTCTTGCCAGCAACCCAACGACGCGTCACTTTTTCCGCTTCATTCGGCGGGTAGATACCATCAAGATCGATGCTTTGGGGAAGCGAGACAAAACCGTGGTCAGCGAGGATGTATGCGCGGTCCCACTCTCCCTGGTCGAGCTTCTCGCAAATGATGTCCGATATCTTCTCGATACGGTCGCTGAACAGCGCCTCGAAGTCGGTCAGTTCCTCTTCACCGGCCTTATCGAGGTCGTTCCAGTAGTACGCGACGCGGGTGTTGCTCCACCCCGACTCGTCGTCCTCGCTCTGCATGATGTAACTCCAGCCATCGTCCTTCAACATCTTTTCGCGCTGGTAGTTCGTGATCTCGCGGCCGTTGCGTTCTGGAACGAGTTCCCCGTCATCGAGTTCGATGTTGAAGCTGAACTTGCTCCCGGGTGTGAGTGCTGCCTTCCCAAACGCAGTATCCGAGGGGAGTGTTCCGACCCACGCGGTCTCGTCGACTTCGAGGCCGGGGAGTTCACGACGGACGGACTCCGCCAATTCATGAGCGAGGTCGAAGCGTAGCGCGTCGATGATGAACAGCGCGACGCTCTGCCCGCTCTGGAGATGGTCTTGCTCCTGATCGAAGAACTGGTGGGCATAGTTCTCGCCGACGAACGGTGAGCCTGCTTCGATCTGGTCGACGACCAGGTCGCCGAGGTCGCTGAGGTAATCGAGGTAGCGTGACTCAGTCAGCGACGTGCGGAGATCGTCGAGACTCGCCGTCGCGGGATGCTCTTCGGGGAGGCCATACTCGGGTTCGCCCGAAATGATGAGATTGAACACCGCGTTGTCGATCTGCCAAGTCCCATCGTCGACGTCACCGTAGAGGTCGACGACATCGGTCGTATCGCCACGCTCCTCCCACGTTTCGAGTTCGTGTGCGAGTTTGGCAACTTCGACAGCCTGGTTCCAGACACTCATCCACGGAACGTCGCCGTAGGTCGTTTCGAGACGCTGGTAGCGTGTGGCCGCTCGGGCTGTACACGTCTCGTACTCGCCGTTATTGAACGCTTGCAGCCACTCGTTCCACAGTTCATGTTCGAGTGAGGCGTCGACAGGACAGTCGGCCAGTTCCCACGGGTCGTCGTAGGATCGAAGAATGTCGTGCCAGAACTGGGCGTCCGGATCGAGGTACACGTGCGCCAGCTCTTCAGCACGTTCTGGGTCGACCTTGCTCAGTAGCGACTGGAGTTCAGGTCGGGAGATGCCGAGTCCCGAACTGGACTCGGGTCGATATTCAGCGTCGAGGAGCGACTTGTCGAGTCCCTCTTCGACGAGCCACTCGGCGACCGCCCAACGCCGTGTCCGTATCACGAGTACGTCCTCGTCGGTGACGCCGTCGACAGCCGCGACGCCGTTGTCGACCAACAGATCGCGAATCTGTAGCAGTTCGTCGGTCTCGTCGGGAAGGTTCTCGGCGCCGTGTTCGAGGACGAACTGAACTGGGTCTTCGTGACCATCGAGGACGATCTTCGTCTGGAGCCCCTGGAGCGTCGGGAGGCCACCCTCGCCGTTGAGCTCCTGGAAGAGCGTCTTGGCGACCTGTTTGCGGTCGCCTTCGCCGACGTCCTCGTAAGCCGTGCGGATCGAAGCCGCCTGAATGCGGTCGTTCTCGAAACAGCGTGCGGCGAGCTTGCCGATGTGCGCTTCAACGACCCCGCCGGTGTTCTCGACATCCTTGAACCAGTCTACGTCGTCCCTGTGGTCCTGTGGTACGTACCAGACGGTTCGGTTGCGGGGCGCGTCGGCGCGCAGCTCGAGTGGCGTCTGTTCGGCCGCATGGAACTCACAGCCCAGCGAGTGGCTGACATCCTGGACGATGTCGCGAAGGTAGCCACCGTCGTCCCACCAGAGTACGACCGGGTCCTCGTCGGCCGCCTCTTCTATAGCAGTCTCGATGGCATCTTCAGCGCACTGTGGGAGGGTTTTGGTTGCAGGCATGGTTACAGGACGTCATCGTCGACGGTTTTCGGGACAATCTCGGCGTCGGCGAGCGGTGTGATGTTGATTTCGACGCCGTGCTTGTGGTTAGGCTGATAGCCAGCAGTCGTTATCTCTGAGAGCGCGCGGTCAGCCCAGTCCGAAGGAACGCGCTTGTCGATTGTCTGGCAGCGGTCATCGATCTCTTCAGCTAGTGCCTTGAATTCGGCCAATGGCGGCAGGTCTTCGATGTCATCCACGTCCTCGTCGTCGGCGACTGATTCGAGATATTCCTCGTCAACGATGGAGACATCGTCAAGCCCCATCGCCAACGAAGCGAGGCGGCGTTCGTCTTCGGAGAGGTGATTGTGGGGTTGTCCGTTCTCGTCGAGAAGGTTGGACCCCTCGCGCTCGAAGTAGTAGGTCATGAACAGGATGCCTGAACTGGAGTAGTGGTCCGATCCCTTGAGTCGCCAATTAAAGTAGTCGAACAGGTCGGCGAGGTGTGCTTCTACAGGCTCGTCGGTCGGCTTGGCGTATGCTTCACAGGCACCTTCGAGTTCCGCAAGCGCGTCGAGCCACTCGTCGTGGCCCTCGTCGACGGTCTCCCAGAATTTTTCCGAGAAGGTGTCCTTGAACCACGTCGAGTCCTTGCGCTCGTGCAGTTCCGCTAGCGTGTCAATGCGCTCGCTGGTCTCCTCGCGAAATGCGGCGACTTTCGGCGCGAGGTCCTTCACCAGCGTACGATCCGATTCGTCGAACTCGCGTTCGTCGACGCTCCCGAGATCCTGGATGACGTCCTCGAAGACGGCGATCTGGTCAAGTCCGCTTGCACAGCGCTCGTACTGCTCGGCTGCCTCGGCTTGCTCGCTGGCGGACAGAGAATCATCGCTCCGGCGGCGGTTCGCGGCACTGCGCTGCTCTCGGAGTTCGGCCTTCCGCGGTTCTAGGTATTGGTTTGAGAGACGGTCGAATAGCCCCGAGTCGAGGCTGTGGTAGTCGACGAAGCACGCGAACCCCTCGCCGGTGGAGTCGGCGAGTAGACGCTCGGTTGTCAGCTTCCAGACGATGGGCGTATTTTCCATCCGGCTTACGTGGTAGTCGAACAGGTCCTCGGCGATCCACCGCCAGAGGTTGGGGTAGGCCTCCTCGGCGGCGGACTCGGCGCCGAGAATTTCGTCGACCTCGACCAGTCGGTCTTCGGCGTGCTCGCCATAGGTCTCCTCGAAGCGCTCGACGACGCGGTCCAGCATGTTCGGCTGGCCGTTTACGCCGTGGAGTGGGACGATACTTTCGTCTTCCTCTTGGATGGCCTCCATCGCGAAATGGTGGACGAGGTCCTTGACATCCCGCTCGAAATCGTCTGGTGCCCCTTGGACCTCCGCAGGGTCGGGAACGCTCCGACTCCGAGGGTCTTCGTTAGTTCGAAGCGCGATCTCGGTGAGGATATCCTGCTGTGCAGTATCTTCGATTCCGAATATCTCGAACACAGTATCGTCGATATCCCGTGCCATCGTCTCAAGTGACGCCTCGATTTCCGCCCTGTGCTTGGCCAGCGCATTCCCCATTTCCCAGAGAGAGTCACCGCGCGACGTGCTCACTTGCGTCTGATAACTCTCCACTTCCGAGAGGAGAGTTCTGTGTGGGTGGTCGAACGGCGATACTGGAGAGTGCTCCTTCAGCACACGGAGAAGCCCCGGTGCTTCGTAGTGGGGTGAGTCGGGCATCTCCTTCCGCCGCGCGAGCATGACCCCCAGCATTGCCTTCGCTTGTTCGGCTAGCGTCTCCTCCTCCCCCACCTTTGCGGACCAGGGTAGTTTGGCAACTTCACCGGCGTTCCAGTGGCGCCCAGTCGTCTGTGCAATCATCAGATAGGTCAACAAACTACTATTGGTATAGGAGAGGAGGTGCCAGAGACTGTGTTTCGGGAGGAAGACGAACCCTGTGTTGCTGAACACTGACTCTTCGTGAAGGAATCCGAACCGGCGCCCTCCCTCTTTGATGTACGTGTATGTCAACCCCTCAGTGAAGTAGTCTGCCTCGTTTGGGGTTCCGTTCCCGGCCTCACACCGTTTGAGCTCTTGACCGTCGTCCCCCCAAATCAGCATCTCGTTCAACTTGGGGAGGATCCACGCGTCTTTCCCACCCATTGCGAACGGTACCCAGTCTTTGTTCGGCGTCTCCCAAAACTGCCGCACAAATCGGTCGTTGTTCCCTGAGGCGATTCCCTGATTCACCGTGCCCAAGCTTTCGGCTCCGACCTTCGCGTTTCCTTCGTCAAACACGGTGTCTGCCCCGTAAATTTCCCGAATGTCTTGTGAGACCCAGTAGGATAGCGGGGCGCCGGGGATTACATTGAACTCCGACATCTCGCGAGTGTATTTCCTCGTCACACCGTCTTCGTCAACACTAGCCTCGAAAGCGGCTCGGAGAAAGAACTCCTCCTTTTTGCCTTTCGTGACGTCGTGGAGCCGAATGAACGTTCCATCCCTGGCCGTATTTGCGCTGTTCCCGGAACGAACGACAGTTCCGACGGTTCGTACGGTCGCGTTGTCCAGAATCCCGATTCCGAACTCGGAGAGGAACTCGAAATTCCCCCGGCTGCCCACGAAATCCTCGCGGAATCCTTCGAAGCTCGTCTTGAACATAAACGTCCGAGGAATCAGCATCCCGATACGGCCTTCACGAGCAACGAGCGTGTCACAAACCTCGAAGAAGTTGATGTAGAACTCTGGTTTGTACGTGTAGTTCTCGGACACGTACTCTTTCACTGAATCCGGCATCCGATTCCGCGACCCATACGGCGGATTCATCAGTGCCACGTCGTAGTCTTGGGCCAGAATATCCAGTAGCCGGACAAAGCTCCGCAGGTCCTGGGCCAAAAAGGAATCCGACTCGCGGTGCTCCTCCACCGCCTCGCGGAGGCTGTGTAGCACTTGGGCGAGTGTGTGGCTCTTGCGCGGGTCGTCGCCGAGGGTCAGCTGTGTGCCGCCGATGTCGGCGTCGTCTTCGAACAGGTCGCCGAGGGTGCCGCGCACGTCGAGCAAGCTACCGAGACCGTGGACCTCCTCGAAGGCGTCGAGGATGCGCTCAAGCGCCTGCTGGACCTCGGGATCGTCGCCGGCTACCTCGTCGAACACCGCCTCGACGCCGTCGATCTCCGCGATCGACGCATCGGCACAGACGATCCCCACCTCCGGCATGTCGAAGCCATCGGCGCCCTCGGCTTGGGTCCGGGTGCGACCTTTGAGGTAAAGATTGAAAGCTGCAAGCTGGCAGGCCCGCATATCCAGGTCGACGCCGTAGAGGTTGTGCTGCAGAATCTTTCTGGGAATCTGCTTGGTGGGGAGATCTGTTTCGGCGCGCCAGATGCGTTCGAGCACGTCGAAGGCGTAGAGGAGGAAGTGGCCGCTGCCACATGCCGGGTCGATGACCCGCAGTTCACGGGGGTGGTCGAAATCGGTCGGTTCGCCCGCCTCATCACTCGGAACGAGGTAGGTACAAAAGTCGGCGATGTCGGGCGACTCGTCCGGTGAGAGTGGGCGGTTCTTGCGCTCCTCGGGAGCCAACGAATCTTGGGTGTCGACGACTTCCTGCAGTTCGCCGGTATGTTCGAGGTAGAGCTTTCCGAGGGAGTTGTCGGTGAGCATCCGGACGACCCAGTGGGGGGTGTAGAACTGGTTCGCCGGCGGGACGTCCTCGGGTTCGAGCCCTTCGCGGTCGCCCTTGCGACGTAGATCGTCGAGAAGTTTGACGTTGTAGTATTCGTAGACCCAGCCGAGCACGTCGTCGGCCCGCCAGACTTCGTCGTCAACACTATCGAGCATCCCGCAGAGTTCCTCGAAGGTGTCGTCGTCGGGATCGATGAGGCTGTACGCCGAGGAACGATCGAACAGTATCTCGATTTCCTCAGCGAGATCGTCACAGGCGTTGTGATACGCCTCCAGAATAGCTTCGTCTTCTAGCAGGAACTCCTCATGGACGAGGGTCTCGGCGGCGGGCGTCAGGCCGTTATCCTTGAAGACGGTGACCTCCTCGTCGATGAACCCCCGCACTTCCATACAGCGCAGCGCGGCCAGACGATTGACGATCGTGTAACCCACGCCAGTCACGTACTGATCGAAGGCTTCCGACCAAGTTTCGCCGTCGACAGCTTCGAGTTCGATTGCCTCTACGAGCTGTCGAGTACCCTCGTCTAGCGAATCGATATTCTCGGGCTCGTCGTCGAGCCCTCTTTGTATAAGCTGGAAGTCGACGTTGTCCTCGACGCGTTCCCGCATCTCGGTGACGACGTCTTCGAGGTGTTCACGTTCTTCCTTGTCCAATTGAGCCTTCCGCTGGGAGAGAGAATCGCTTTCCATAGGAGGTAATGTGTATGCTATGTCCGAATAACACGACCATCTTTAATGTTGCCTAACTGCGGATTCGTCAACAGTAGATCAACTGCCATCAGTCCTGATGAAGTTCACTGCCTGTAGCAGAATAGGAGAGAGCATAAGTTGTGTTAGTCATCTTGTCGAATAGATGGTGCAGCAGATTAGCGGTGATTTACTGGAGAGAGTGATGACGTTTCTCGAATCATCTCCGAAGGGTTTGAACGTAGGTGGCCTTTTGAAAACTGTCGGCGATTTCTTACTGAGTTCTGAAATGGCAGCAATAGCAGCCATTCTTGCAACATTGCTCGCATATTATAGATACCTGTATAATCAGCCGGAACTTCTACTGGATGCCACTCCTGGCGAACATGATCCGATTGTCGGTCCAGATTCAACGTCAATATCCGCAGAACTGTCTTTGATCAACGCAGGCAATGCTTCTGCTGACAACGTATATCTGAGTTTCACTCTCCCGGATTGGCGTTTTGACGAGGACTCAATTAAAGATGTACAGGAGACGACTTTGAAAACCGATGAGGAACGCACATACGGCTTCATCGGAGTGAAAAGCGAGAGACACGATTTATTTATTGAAAACATACTATATGAGGGGGATATTTTCTCACTCTACTATGACCATCCTCAATTCGAAAATGACGGTTGCTACAAGGTAGAGTATGTGGTAGCCTGCAAACAACACGGTCCGAGACAGGGCTCACTCTACTTCTGCATAGACGGCGATGAGTTAACCATACATCGACAATATCCGACCAAATGGAGGAATCTCAAAAGTAAACTTGGTTGGACACCTCCAACTGAACCTCGGACTGTTAGAGTCAGATAAACTACCTCTGTTTCCGTATGAGTCTACAAGAGGTCAACGGCTACTCCTCCAGTTCGGTCGTGTGACGGGGGCTCTCCCGAAGCGTCGACAAGGAGACGTACCGGTGCCCTTGCACGAACGCGACCGTTCGGTTCGAGTCGCTTGCAGTCTTGTCGTTCTGGACGGCTCGGTCCAGTTCGAGGTCCGGTTCGAGGAACAGCACCTTCTGCGTGTCTCCATACCGCTCTGACTCGTTGTCACGCATTTTCTCGACCGACTTGAGCAATGATTGCTCCTGGTGGTGGGAGAGTTTTGGATGGTCGCGAACCGTTTCCTCATCCAGGGTGATGCTTTCGATGCTTCCGGTTACCCGCGGGACTTCGGCCTTGATCTCGCCGTCCTTGTAGAACGCGAGGTGGGATACCGGTTTGAACGAACGATTGGGCTGACAGAAGTAGTGGTCGTAGGTGTGGTATTCGTCCCACGCCCGTCGTGCACCGACGACGAGGACACGGTCTTCCTTCCCGCTGACGAGTTCCTCGTCGTAGATGAACCGCATCAGTTCCCGCAACAGGAACGCCTCGCGCTTGGTCGGTACGTACATGCTCGCCTCGGCACTTCCGACGTCGCGCTCGAGCACTGATTCGAGGGTACCGACCAGTGTATCGAAGCTCGCCCAGACGGCTGTTGACGTGTTCGAGTACCGCGAGTAACGTTGACGTCACGCGGTTCTCTCCCTGCGTATACGTCGAGAAGAGCGGGTTCGTCATGCTGGCTGATTATTCGTACGCGTTACAAAGTCGTTTCCTCAACAGTCGAATGTATCAACGATAGAATTGGAATGATCCGTGTGCGACAGAGGCTAATCAGTCATCGAACTGGAGTCCAGGAGTCTCGAACCCGACCATCGCCGCCCTCCGCATGTTCATCTTCGAGGATTCTTCCCGGTCAAGCAGGTTGGAGATAGGGGTATCTCCATCGGCCTGGAAACTTCGGGGATGAAGGTAAAGCCTCCCTTTGCCGATTGTTGTGAGCAAGTGGTCGAAAACCACCTCTTCCTGGTAGATTATTTCAACGTCGCTCTGCAAGTGGTCTCTCACTAGCCCGTCAATGCCCCTGACCCTGGAGTCAGGAGGGAGTTCCAGTGTCCGGTTCGGACCGTAGGTGTACACTTCTGCCGCCATAACCCCCGTCTGCCCATCGGTCAGGCTCGATATTTCAGACATTTCTGTATCAGAGAATTCGGCCATCGATTCAGGGGGATCAATGTCACCCAGTTCCTCAATATGTGTGAGGCTGTCCGGGCCTGTGGCAAAGGAAACGTTCTCTTCGGGGACCTTGATGTGCACCCGTAGCTTCAGGTCGGTAGCTGGACCTCTACCGATATTCCTCAGCTTATACGCCACAAAAGCATCGTATGTTTCGGCCCCGACAGCCTCGAGCAGAGGCTGGTGGCTCTTCTCCATCAGTTCTTGTTGCTTCTCCATAATCTCTGTCTGTTGATCTTGTATATCCCCGAGTTCATCCTGTAACTCTCGCTCTTGTCGAAGCTCGGCAACTTGATTTTCCTGGGTTTCGGCCATGTCCCTGTAGACCGTAAAGAGGGCGAATGTGAGTATGATCGAGGACCAGATACCGGTCAGCCGTAGCTGGTTGCCGGTATTCATGGGGGAGAGTCCCGGTACGAGTGACGGGAGAATCACGATTCCTGCATGGAATATCCCGACAGCAAATACGATTCCAGCAAGGCGACTTACTCTCCAGTAGTGGGTCCTCATCTCATCCTCAGTCCAGCTCTCAGGGAGATACTTATCCTCAATTTTCAGCATGATGAAGGTGCAGACGTATCGCTGACAGAGATTATTCCGTTTGTGTAAATTAAACCCCTCCCTCGGAAAGTAGTAGGAAGGGTCATTTTCTTCAGTTCATTTCTCAAGTAATACGATACTCCCCTCCTCCAAATCGTCAAGATGACTCTTCACACCCTGCATCCGCTCCAACACAGCCTTCGATTCTGAGAGCAGTTCGCTCACGTGCTCTTCACTTGGTCGACTTTCGGCATCAACAGCTGACGTAACTTCATCGGTCACGTCGGCGTTCGGAAGCTCTTGGCGTAGCTCTTCGGCGACCATCTGAAGTTCGGCCCACGCATCGTCGTCCGCACCTGGCGGCCTCGGGTCCTTTGCACGCTCGATGAGCTGGCGCACCCGTCGCTCTGAGGGTGGCCGTGATGTGGCGAGCGTAGTCTCGACGGACTCCGTCGTCGGTGAGTCTGGGTGCTCCTCACGCAGCTCTTCGCCGGCTGCCCGTAGCTGCGACCAAAGAGCCGGACCGTCAGAGTCGTCGAAGAGGTCGCGAACCTGCTCGTACGTCTCGGCCTGCTGGACGACGGCGGAGTCGACGACATCACCTTCCGACAGATCCTCGCCGGCCCACACAGCTTCGAACACGTCCTCCAGGTCGCCAAGTACGACGTCGTCGAACTCATCAGTAGCACCATCGACGATTCCTCGAACGTCGTCCTCGTTCGACCGGAGCCACGCGCTCAGATCGGCACAGATGGCTTCCGGGTCAGAGTCAGCGACGG
>LKMJ01004975.1_pt1 | contig 12530 bp, 14 predicted proteins | sample 643391 | NCBI WGS metagenome assembly LKMJ01 (sample SAMN04112250, study PRJNA286221) | soda lake metagenome | biome: soda lake; feature: Kulunda Steppe; material: water; isolation source: sample PL-Br10 brine of Picturesque Lake | place: Russia: Kulunda steppe | collected 2010-07
AGTCCCTTCAGTGACGTGCTCAGCAGGGACGTACACGAATGCGTGCTCTGCACCCCATCCTAATGGGCGACCAGGCCGTTCCAACACTTTCCCAATCGCTACATCAGCGACTTCCCCGAATGCTTCGTTCAATGCATCACGGAGGTTGGTATTAATTGGGCCGCAATTCAAGTGACTTGTCCACGAAGGATCGCGTGCACACCACGCTACTCGATGAAGGTCTGCAATCGACGGCATCGGTTCTGTCACTCCTGCAGATCTGCGAATACCGCTTTGACTTTCGACCGGTACTCATCTAACCCGCCATCGTTTTGAATAACGTAGTCAGGTGTATCGATGGCGAACAACTCCCCGAGCCCCCACGTGAACTCTCTTGCATCACGCTCATGCAAGTCAGTAGCAGTAAACGCTGCTTCACCATCACGCCCGCGAGTTTGCAGCCGTGAAAGCCGGGCTGAAAACGCAGCGTCAATTCGAAGCGTAACCGTGTTGAAATCCTCCTTGAATACGCGAATTTCATCAATACTGCGTGTCCCCTCCACGACGGCCATCATTGGATTTTGCTTCAGGAGCTCGTCTCGTGTGTATTCAGCCATAATCGTCGGTCCATGTTTTTCTCGTTGCTCAGTCGCCCACTGCCCAATCTCGGCACTCTCAAGGTTGTCGCCGAGTTCAGCTTGTGCTCGCTCACGGACGATATCCCCCATCGTGACTGATGGGATGTTCTGATCGTCAGCAAGGTTGAGAACGGTACTTTTCCCTGCGCCGGGTAGGCCGTAAATGAATAGTGCAGTTCGGGTCATGTATTTTGTCGTGATGAAGTAGCGGTGACGGTGGTTGTTACAGGCCAGTCAGGGCAGCCTGTGTTGTTCCGGTTTCTGCGCTCGTGAGGGTTGTCCGCACTTCTTTCTCGTTATTCGTGTATACGGAGTGTACGGTAAAGACGGTTGGCCGTGGAAGTGCTGCAATCAACTGTTGGATCTTCGTTGAGGATAACTCATGCTGTTGGCGACGGAAGGGCGACAACGCGTTCACTCGTTCAGAGCATAATTCCTTAACAGGGATATTAGAGAGGTTCGTTCGCTCATCTATTGACGCGTTCGTAGCGACTGCCTTGATGATCTGTCGTTCGTCCTCCGGTAAATCTGCGTACGCAACGTCCAGTTCGGAGTGCTTCGCTGGGCTGTAGGCCTTTCGTGGAACCGGATCGATGAACACTGGATCTGCTTCACGATCCCACGTGTTTGCGACCGGTAGATACGACCAGATGTTGAAATTACAGAGGTCACCATACACATACGCCACAGTCGGCGTGTAGAAGTGAATATTCTCAGTACAGGCCATACAAGCGATACTATTCACGCCACGAATCCCGGGTTCAGGTTCGGGCACACCACAAAACGGGCAGTGAGATGCTATGTCGTCGAACGCTGAGCTGTCGAAATCAGTGAGTTGAGTATTCGTCATGGCTGGGGCGGTCCACCCACCGCGGCCACCGCGGTGTGCGTCTTCACCTCCACGTCTTGAGACGCACACCGCTGCCTGCGTTCAACTCTCACTCGACAAGAGAGAAGGGTCGGTGATGCTACGCGATGATTATCTCCGATGAGGATCGCTCTTCCTCAGAGTCGTCACTATCGCCTTGGGTGTTACCTTCGGTTTCAGGCGACTCAGGTGCGAGTTGCTCTTCTAACTCACGAATTTGTTCTTTTGCTTCCAAGTACTCTTGTAGAAGCCCATCCAGTGTGGATTCGAGTTCGTTGACTCGTGATTCGAGTTCAGTTACACGATCGTCCATACTATGAATGCGCAGCCAGGTGAGTAAAAGAGCTTGCCCAGAACCCTCTCTGAGACGATGTCACTTTAGGATGACTGCGAAGACGAACGGGACGAGTGCAATAACGCCGAGTGCCGCTAACCACCATGGAAAGAAGATGAGTAGGTTCACTACCATGGTGAGGGCAGTGACGACGACGAGCACCCGCTGACCGAGTGAAAGCATACGTTCACCAGTAACTACGGGTGTGTCACGGAAAAGTAATTCACCTTGATTCGGTGTAGTTGTTGAGATTCTCTTGCCATCCAGGTGTTGATTCAGGCGGTTCTGACTGGTAGACACCTCGAATTTCACTGACAACTACGTTCCCGTCTTGACGTGGAACGTCGGAAGGGTGAGCGACCTGTAAGTCAGCTGCGATTGCGATGTGAGTCTGCGAGGGCCATGGTCCCGTGTCGACGCACTCTGGAGAGCAGTACCAGCCCGAAATCTCAATTGGTCGATCACGCAGCGTTTCACCTTCTTGAAGAGGTTTCTCTGGATGTTCCGGGCCAATTAGCAAGTACCACGTTGCCCCATCTTGGATTTCGTGTAACTCAATACCGACTCGTTCCATTCCTCTCTCACGGAGCTGGTCAACTTCCCACGGACGGAGTCTAAGCGGGGATTCCTGCTTGATAGAGAGGACGGTTTCGGCTTCGATTTGTTTCTGGTAGTTAGCGTTACGGCAGTTGTGATTGTGACAGTAAATTGAGTCGCCGAAGGCTATCGGTGGGTATGGAAGTAACGCTTTAACACGGTCTTCAGTAATGGGTGGCTCATATGTCGCGTTTGTTCCTACCCACGGGTTTTCTCCTGGGTGTTCAAATCGAATGCGCCAATCATAGGTGAAAGACCGACTGTCCGTGATTTCAGATGGTGTCACCCACTCTCTTTTGTATGGTGGTGAATCGGATTTCTGATCCTCCAACAAGGAAGTGAGCTGGGTCTTGGCATCGTACACCTTGGCTTCTGCGCTCGAAACGATACGCGCTTCGTCGTCGAAGGACATTGCCATGACTGGTGACGACTCTCGCCAGGTTCCGTCACCTTGACCGATGTTGTCTACATGGCAAACTGCTAGGTATGTGTGAATTCGAGTCGGGTCACGAGTGAATCCTCGTTTGGTCTGCCCTGGCCGGTCGTACTGGTACCCATCACTAAACTCCCGACTGATAAGCGGGTCGGCGATCGGGAGTTTGTTCAGCGCGGCATCGAACACCGATTGCCGACTCTGACCGCGTTCCTGTACATGCTTAACGAGTTTCCGGTGCTGTTTCCCATGCAAATCCTCTCCAATATAGAGCTTGAGACCAGGAGTCTCGTTCGGGGCGATTGCGATAGGGATGATAGCGACCCCATGCTGAACTACCATGTTTCCGAATACCACCGCGCCCGGTAAGAGACCTTGGACCTGACTACCGTCGGCGACCCGATTTACAGCGAAGCGTCTTGCGCCACCCATCTCTGATACAGACGGGTAAGCGCGCGTCCACTCCGAACCATCCCAGTATCTAATGGGCGGTTCCGTGCAGTCCTGTTGAACGCTTCTTGGATCTCTCGCAGGCCACTCCCTAGCGTATCTTTCTGAGTTAATGGTCGGACCGTTACGTCGCCCAACATGTAACGACACCCGTTGAATGAGGATTGCTTCTCAACACGACCGGTTCGTCTCGACACACCGAACCCTTCCGTCCGGTTAGCATCGAGTTTTAGAACTCGAAACTGCATGTTGTCTTTGCTGTCCTCGTTGCCACTGTTGGGTGGGTCATCGTCGTTGGAGTCAGGGTTGATTCGGATAGCAATCCAGACATGGGTGGTGTGCTGTGACCCGGCGATGAGGTTGATTTTCCCATCAGGCCCATTTTCGATATAACGGACCGGAGTGTCATCTTCGATGTTCCGGTAAATCTCTGCCAGTCTCCGTGCGATATTTTGACTCATGAATCAAGGGTGTGGGGTGGTGGTTCGTTGTTCGTGAAGCGTTGAGGCGGGTTTAATTGTTCTCTGGGGAAGCGTCAACTTCTTTCTTTGGAACGGTTTGTTTGCCTGAGGGTACGCGTGGCGGTATTAGTTAGCTGTGTCACTGAAAGCGGCGCGTCCGACGTCACAGACCGCTTTGACGTTCCGGAATTCACGACTGTACAAGTCGTACACTGTGTCGTATCCGCCGTGTGTTGCTCGGAGATCGATGTGTTCAAAGAACCATTCTTGCCGTGGCATTATCATTACATCGAGATTGTAGCCGTGGAACGGGGTGAGTACTTCACAGAGGTGGTGTGAGAGGTCAATCCATCCGTCAGGGTGAATGGTGTCAACCTCAGGGGTGTTCAGTAATCCGACAGTGAGGTCAATGTCGGAGTCTGCCGTGGCTTCTTGACCGCCGTAACTCCCAGTGATGTAGACTTCGGCGGTTTCAGGGTAGCGAACGGCGACTCGGGTGGTGTGCTGTGAAAGCTCATTACTGACAAGTGTTTCGAGCTCGTTAAGAGGAAGAGCTTCAACGCCGCGTTCCGTTGCTGTGCTTGTCTCGGGTACTGATTGTGAAGTGGTCATAAGGGGTGAGAAGGAGTGTGTGCACACTGCATTCTGCACACAGAACTGTAGAGTGAGTCCGGTGTATCGATTGGTTAGAGTCAGAGGCGGGACGATCGTGCTGGTGCCGATTCGAACAGTGTTATGATTTCTGCAAAACCGGTGTCAGAGGAGGTTAGGGGCTGGAGAGTATCCCGAGAGTACTAAGTGTGTATACCTCTAATTGTCCAGTATGCTTGACCGACGAAGGTTCATTAGTGGAGCAAGTGCAGTTGCTGCAGTCGTTGTTGCTGGTTGTGCTGAAAGCAGTGACGATTCTGACCCTAGTTCAGACGATGACGGAGCTGGCGATGAGACTGAGACTGGAGACGATGAGGCAACTGATGGAGACGAGTACCCACCGGGAATCGATGAGGAGTCTGTCGATCAGCAACAAGTTATAGAAACACACTTCGATGAGTTGGATGGGCAAAGTGCAACGTACGATTTCGGATTCACTGATACCTCGTTGGAAATGGGAGACGAGCAGCACGCAATGGTCGAAGGTGACAGTGTTTACCATGAGTGGTACGGTGTAGAAGAGAAGGTCATAATGACGTGGAGTGACGGGAGCGATGTCTACTCGAAGGCGACTGACGGGCAACGCGAAAGTTACTTCATCCCGCTGGAACACCCTGAGGTGAGCGACGTGCGACAGGACCGGTTTGTCGAAGTGATGGTAGAAGCCCTTGAGTTCGAATTCGAGGAGCGAACAACACTACCGGATGAAACACCAGCAGTAGTGATCACGGCAGAGGAGCTCGCTGGCGAAGGAGGGTTCCAGTGGCGGGGGGTCACCGACGTTCAGGATGTGGACGCGAGTGCGACCGTTGGAACGGATGGGATCATTCGGTCGATCGAAGTGGCGTTCACCTACGGGTCTGACGGGGACGGTGAGATGGAGGCAACGTACGAGGTAAGCAACATCAACGAAACCACTGTGGAAGAGTCTGAATGGGGTGAGGAAGCACAGGCGAACGGAGTTGCTTTCGAGGTGGATGAATCGGAGACTGCACTCTCGTTCGAAATGGTGAACGGTGACCCGATTGCTACAGAATCGATGCTGGCCGTGGTAACCGAGGTTGATGATGCGGTAGTCACCCTAGAGTCGGAACTCACGACAGGCGACACGTTCTCGGTGAGTCAGACTGAAACGGGTATTGACGTCGTCATGAATGGTGAACCGGATGACGGAGAAGTGCCTGACTTTGTTGACCTCGAAATCATTGAACCAGATGACCTACTCCGATACCAGGCCGGTTACGTGACGGCTTGATTCCCGGTTGGTTCGACGGGATTTGATCTCCTGGGGGTTTGACGAGGGTTTTAATTCAGCGGTTCTGTATTTCTTACTACGACAGTCGGATACAGGACCATGCACCCAGAATATCCGAATCTTGAACCACGGTTTTCGCTTGAGTGGAGAGAAAGTACGAACACTCCGATCCAGCCAATCTCACCTGACTGGCGATTCCCCATGTTCGAGTGTCAGTTGATTGGCGATGACCTGGCGCGGTTGAATCAAGACCTCAAGGAACTCGTTCTCGATGTAACTGAGAAGATGGCTGAGCACACTTCTCCGTCGTTGAAAGCTTTAGACCACCATCCTGAGTACGATCTGACCGACACAGGATTGGGTTGGAACCCTGTCTTCAAGAAAGAGTACAACTTCTTTTATCTTAACCACCCGGCAGTTGAGTGCCTGTTCTACTACTTCAAACGGGCTCATAACGCGTTCATAGAGGCGATTGATGTTGTACCTGGATTCCCCATTAATATCCAGTGCTGGGGGAACGCACTTCGAGGAAACAACTCTCAAATACGAGAGCACACGCATGAACGGTCAGTGCAGATCCCATACATTAGTGGGAACTACTCAGTGACTGCAGACCAGGACACTGCAACAGTATTTGATACCCCGGGGTACAGTGACCGTCAGATTGAGGTTTGGAACAAGCCTGGCCAACTCGTCTTATTCCCGAGCTGGGTGAACCACTGGACTACACCGTTTGAACGCGATGATTTCCGCGTGACGATCGCGGCAGACTTCGACCTTGGACACCATTCGCATTTGAACTACGATAAGGAATACGATGAGAGACACCACAAACTCCCTCTTGACCGCCCGCCGTACGAGAAAGCACGTCAGGACGGCGTTAACGTTGGAGACGTAGCGGGTGTTGATCCCGACGTCGTAGACTTCATCAACACCCCGCTTGCTGAAATAGAAGAGGAAGGCATCCATATTGACTTCGCAGGACACCTCTGAAATTCAGGTGACGGGCGTTCGTCAGGCGGCTTCAGCGTAGACGTTCGTGTGGTCTACGGTATCGGTGTGTTCGTCTGTGTGCTCACCGGTATCGTTGTGTTCTTCAGTATCGGTGTGAGGTTCCGTGTCTTCGTGACTATCAGAGTGCTCGTCCGTGTCGGTGTGATCTTCTGTATCGGTGTGATCGTCGTGAGTGGTCCCGACGTTGGTGTGGTCGTGGTGGTTACGGCCTCGGTCAGTATGATCGTCGTGTACTTCTCCAGTGTCAGTGTGGTCTTCGTGGTCTTCGCCGTAATCCATGTGGTTGTCGTGGTCCCGTCCCTCGTCAGTGTGATCACTGTGAGTGGTCCCGAAGTTGCTGTGATTGTTGGTGTGATTATCTCTGTGAGGGGTGGCTCCCCAGTTGGAGTGGATTCCGCCGCCACCTCCTCTATCCGTGTGCGTATCGGTGTGCGAGTTCGTATGATTGGTGTCTGAGTGCCAGTCTGAGTGAAAGACGTTGGAGTGAGCGTCTGAGTGGTTGGTATTTGTATGATCGTCACTGTGGTCGTCGTGGTCGTCGTGGTCGTCGTTGTGACTGGTGTTGGTGTGCGAGTTCGAATGGTTCGTGTCAGTGTGCGTATCGTCGTGTTCTTCCGTATCGACGTAGTCGATGTCCGAGTGCCCTGTGTCAGAGTGAATCGAGTGATTGTCGTGCGTTTCGGTATCTGTATGTTCGTCTAACGAGTCACGCGTATCTTCGTGGTATGTCGTATCCTCGTGCGGGGTTGCTTCGTAGGTATCGTTTGTGACGAACGTGATTTTCGACCCGTTTCCGGTGTCGTTTTCAATTCGAATTGACCCTTCAGTTTCAGCGACCGAGCCCGCGACTTTGGTAGAGAGTGTTCGGTGAGTACCGGTTGAATCGACGTAGTGTAATTCGTCGTTTTCACTCCAAATCTCGCCTACGTTGCGTTCGTTTGGAGCTGTGCCTTCGCTTTCGCCTGTGTATAGCCACTCGACTCCGTCTCCATCGACGAAGTGGAGTTTGGTGTCTGAAATCCATACTTCACCGGGGGTGGTGTTCCTGGTGCCCATTGCTGATTGTTGGGTTGAGTTTCCGGTTGAGAACACATAAACGTTCACCCGAACATGTACACACGCCCAATAAAACCCTACATATGTTGAAAAACACTGTAATATGAAGGGTGTTTATAAACATTTAAACGTGAGTGAGACAGGTCTGCGGTTGTGAAATAGGGAAAAGAACTCGCAGGGAATCGAACCCTGAGAGCACCGTCTTTTGCAAACGGTACAACCGTATTGGTTCACGAGTTCACTGGTGATTCCTCCACCTCCGCTCGACACCTTTCGGCTGCCGATACCCACGAAGGGCCATAGACACGGAGAGGAGCGGGAGCCTCCCGCGAGCCCCAGTTACCCTCACTGAAACTCTCCGTCAAACGACGGATTCGTTACAGGTCCTCGGCTGGCACTCGATTCAGCCGTGTATCACGACTGACGTTCCCCTGTATCGTTGAGGCAGACGTGACGACAACTACCCTCAATCGCAGGAGCGTATCTGGCACTTGACAGCCCAGACAGTGACCCCACACGACCGTCATTAGGTGGTTCCCGTCAGGGATGGACTCGCTGGGATTCGAACCCAGGGCATCCTCCTTGCAAAGGAGGCACTCTACCAAACTGAGCTACGAGCCCACGCAGGAGAGTCCTACACCTACTACAGATCGGTATGCGACAGGATCTCCCGTCTACCACCTGCAGTGCGGTGTTCTACTCTCACGGGTACCCCTACCCAGTCTGCAGTAATTAATCTAGGGGTGCTCGGCATATACTTTCTGCAATCGTCAGACGCAAGTGAGTTACTCCGGATCAGTCTGGCTGGGTTTCATACCGGTACAAATCGTGAAACCGACTTTCTACCTGTGTGAACCCATTCGCTTCAACGAGAGCTTGCCCTGTCTCGTTATCTGTCCGGACGCGACACGCTAACTCCCCGTAATTCTCTTGCAGTGCAGTGAGTAACGCAGAACCAACACCACGTTCTCGTGCCTCGGGGATAACTGCTATCCGACTCACGAACGCAGTGCTTGGGAACGTATCAACCACACCCATCCCGACAACTCCGTCGGGAGTTCCTGGCATCTCATCGGTAGCCAGTGATGGGATTCGAGCTTCCCACGCTGTTTGTTGTTCTTCCGCTGGACTCAGGTTCGATACATCTTGCACGTTATAGAAGAACTGCCAGACCTTCCCTGGTCGCCGACTGGACAACTCAACGATTAAATCGTCGGCCGAGATCTGGGTAGTTCCCATCTCAGTTTCCTGCATGTGTCACCTCACACCTGTCTCAACGGTCCTCTTTTTGGCGCTACTCAGCACACCCATGAAGTTCCTTCGCCGTACGGTTCGATCGCGCGGATTGACTGGCTAGTGAGCCTGTGAAGTGCGCTAAGATCTACATCTATCCAGTCAGCACCGTCAATAGCAATACTGCACCGCACATCACGAATATCGTCCGGATTCTGGCACAGAACGAACCAAGTGTCCGTCTCCGGGTCGATGCACGTAATCGTATTCCAGTGCGTTGGCGTCTGTGTTTCGTACTGTGTAGCCGGTTCGCCGGCAAGGACTTTCACTCGGCCGCTGGTCGGCGCGTTGTGCGGGAATCCGAGGGTGGAGTCGTCTAACTCGATGTAGAACCAGTCACCGATCCCGATGTCGTAGAAATCGATGACTCCTTGTGGGACTGCGGGTGCATCATCCGAGACGTCAAGGATTGTTGGTCCAGGAAGCGTTTCTGGTCCAGCAGGGCTTTCCGGGCCGTCCATCCCAATGGGGGCTGCTGGTGGTCCAGCTGGAACGACGCCGCCACCGTCAGTTTCTAGCAGTTCGTCGAGTCGGGCCTGCCGATCGGCTTCTTCAATCTCGGCTCGCGTGTACGTCGTTCCAACACGTTCGAGTGTTTGAAGGACGTCATCGTTTGGGTCCCCGAAGATGACGAGGATGCTGGCGAACGGTGCGCTCTGCTTTGTCCCATGGAACGTGAGACGCCCTTCGATGAGGCATAGGTAGTCGCCGCGTGTGGCGTACTGTTGGAACCACTGCGTGCTCGTGTTACCGGGCAAGAGACACATGACGAGCCCAGGTGCTTCAGGATCATCGCGCGTTGCTTCCCGTTCAACCTTCTGCAACCACCGTTTCAAATCGGAGTAGGGTGGGTTCACGTAGACGGTATCGTAGCCGCGCCAATCTTGTGCGAGGCCGTTGTCCTCTTTTGTAAACCGAGTGTGCGCGATCGGTTGTGGTTCTGCACCACTACACGGGTCAAGGTCGAATAACCCTCCAATAGCGTCTTGTAGTTTTCGAATAAACGTTACAGGCGTCCCACGCTCGTCGTTCCCCTTCTGTGATGTTACTTGGACGGCCGAGGCGCTCATATCGCTGTAATCGGTTTCTACAACTCCACGCTCCCCGTGTGCGTCTGTTTCGACTGGCGGGACGTCAGGTTCGTCACTACCAGTGTCGCTCTGTGAATGTGTTTCAGCGTCAGTACTCGATTGAGAGTTGAGGGTATTGTCAGTCATGGTTGAAGGGAGTATGAACGGGTTTGTGAGTCGATGGCTGTGCTGGTCCCCGGGAGCGGGGTACCCTTGGCGTTGTGCACGTCAGTTTCAACACACCGTGCACCCGACTCCCGGTGCGGTGGGCCGTTACCGATCAGATCGTGCGGGAAGCACACTTAATGCTCGGATTTCTGATCAGGATCACATCCTTTCGTTTGCGGGGTGTTTCACGGAGTGGGAGATTCCCGATGGGCAAGGTATTACCCCCACAAACCAAACGGGAAGTAATGGCAGTGGAAGGAAGTACCGACGTTCCCCCTGGTCCGGATGGTGTCCCTTTACTCGGGAATCTGCTCGCGCAGAAGCGTGACCACTTCTCATTTGTGACGGATTGCGTAGCTGAGTACGGTGACGTTGTGTACTGGGAGTTCCTCAACCGTCCAATCTATCAAGTGAATCACCCTGACGATATCCAGCACGTTCTTGTAGAGAACAGCGACAACTACGTGAAGGGAGAGTTATTCCAAGAGTTCTTCGGGAACGTCACTGGTCAGGGTCTCCTGAATAGTGATGGGAAGACGTGGCGCGAACGCCGGCGTGCAATCCAACCGGCGTTCACTTTCGACCAAATTCGAGCGTATGCTGAGACGATGGTCGATGTTACGGAAACACGCGTCTCAACCTGGGCTGACGGTAGCGTAATTGACCTCCACGAGGAGATGACCGCGATTACTGTGGAGATCGTGGCGAAGTCACTCTTGGGCGTAGACATTGAGGACGATATTGAGACAATCAGTCACGGCCTGGAGACGGTGTTTCGACGACTTGACAGTGTTACCTTCCAACTCCTCCCGACGTGGACACCGACCCCAGGGAATTTCCGATATCACCGTGCGATTCGGGACATGCAGAGCGTTGTAGACCGTATCATCACGGACCGTTTAACTGATCCGAGTGGAGATGATGTTATCTCACGGCTGATTGCGGCAGACCGTGAAACCGAGGGTGAAAATCTCGATCATTCTGCTTTACGGGACGAGGTCATGACGTTCCTCCTAGCGGGGCACGAAACCACTGCACTGGCGCTGACGTACTTACTGTATCAACTCTCAACTCACCCCGATTACGAATCTCGGACGACGGCCGAGCTGGAGACTGTGATTGGGTCGGGCCGACCGGGAATCGAGCATGTGACACAACTACCGTACACACGGCAAGTGCTGAAAGAGACACTTCGTTTGTACCCACCGGTAACGTGCGTTGTTCGTGAAGCTGTTGCGGAAGATACGGTCGGTGAGTACCCGCTCCCGAGTGGTGCGACTGTCTGGTTGAGCCAGTGGGCGGTCCATCGAGATCAGCGGTGGTACGATGCTCCGACTGAATTCCGGCCCGATCGGTGGACGGACGAGTTCGTTGCGGATCTTCCGAAGTTTGCATATTTCCCGTTTGGAGGTGGTCCGCGGAATTGTATCGGTGAACGGTTTGCTAAGATGGAGGCGTTGTTAGTGTTGGCGACGGTGATGGATTCGTGTCGCCTTCGCCCGGAACCAGAAACGGAATTAGAGTTAGAGTCGGCGATCACTGCCCGCCCTAAAGACCCGTTGCGGATGCGAGTGAACACACTGTAGCGAGTGAGGAAACGAGGTCGTTTGCTGTTTCCATCGCTGGTGGGTACGCGCACGAGCCTGAATGGAGAGTCATAACTTATGAAGATTAGTTCTGTACCCAGTCTGACTAAGGTACGAATGACGAGCGGGGAGCAGACGCACACACCACATAATACGGTATTGTTCAAATCGCAAGACTGCACCGGGGTGACGGTTTTCACTGGACGCAAAGACTTATACCGAAGGTGTGGGTAGCGGCGATTACAGAAGCGATGTACACCCGAACCCGCCGCACCGCCTGGGCCATCACACACCAGGTTACAGTCATGATCGCACTAACCATGTTCCCACTCGCGCTCTTCACTGAGCGCGTTGGTATTCCGCTGGGAACAGCAATGCACCGCGTCATCGACACGACCCTGACGAAGTACGAAAACACCCGCCCAGAGTAGAGAGGACACGAAGAATCGAGGAGGTCGTGGAACGAGTTTTCTGTAGTACGTGGAACAGTTGCTGCCCTACGATGTAGAGGATGTCACAATCCTAGCCCACCGAAACTGTCTGAGTGCAAGTTCTGGGATCTTGTTCGTTTACACGTTTTGCACTTTTTCCATTCTGTATCTACAGCACTTCCTTTCCGGTATTTCTTTCCATGACCCACGTGCGGCTTGCAGAAGTACGCGCGTTTTGCCCACCCA
>LKMJ01004977.1_pt1 | contig 12529 bp, 15 predicted proteins | sample 643391 | NCBI WGS metagenome assembly LKMJ01 (sample SAMN04112250, study PRJNA286221) | soda lake metagenome | biome: soda lake; feature: Kulunda Steppe; material: water; isolation source: sample PL-Br10 brine of Picturesque Lake | place: Russia: Kulunda steppe | collected 2010-07
AATTCATCCCAACAAGTCCACCTACATCATCATTACTATTTACGCTTCCCTCTGAATACGATTTACTAACTTCACCAGCATTATGAATATACCCAACAAGTCCACCTACATTTGAATCACCAGTTACATCTCCATTAGCATATGAATTTATTACTTCACCAGCACTATTATATCCAACAAGTCCACCTACATATTCTTCACCATTGATATTATTATCAACAAGTCCAATATTTTTAATTATACCTCCATTATTAGAACCAATTAAACCTATATCTAATTCTGTTGGTCTATCAATAGTTAATTTATCTACTTCATATCCTTGACCATCAAAACTACCTTCGAATTCATTACTAAAATCCCCAACAGGATTAAATCCTTTTTCATCATTCCATGATTCTGTTTCACTTGCGTCTATATCACTTATAAGCTTGTAATCACCCGCTAAATTTTCATTCATAGCTTGTAATTGGTCAACGTTTCCAATTTTGGTAACATCATTTTCAACTTGGTTAACAATAGTTATTGTCTCACCACCAATATCTACTTCTTGACCGTTTCCAGATACATCAAAATCAAAATTCACGTTTTCACTTGCTTCAGAACGGTCACTTGCTGAAAGTGTTACTTCATTATTATTTTCATCTGTAAATTCAAATCTTTCTACATTAACCATAATTTCAGCTTGCTCTCTATCTGATACCGTAAGTGTATACTCACCATCAGCATTCGTTACATCACTATCAACTAACTCTCCATTTTCATACGCTTCTACAGTTGCTCCTTCAATAGCTGGATTCACATTAACTGTACCTGTAACAGATTCACTTTCTGTTGCACTGTCTTCTGAAATTGTTACTGTACGTACGGATTCTTCCGAACCATCAGCCAAGACAGCGACAACGTTGTAAGAGCCAGCTTCTCCTTGAACGAGAGCATTACTTCCAACATCAGCACTAAACGATTCATCTTCTCCATCAGGGTCGATTACACGGAGTTCTTCGACGTTCTCATTCCGAACAACCGTAACATCTACACCGTCATTTTGTTCACTTACATCGAGTGTAATATCAGCTGTGTTACTCACGTCATCTCCAAGGTCGAATACGATTACTGTAGCAAGTGCGACGAGAGCAACAGTAACAGCAACTAATAATATTACTCCAATTACGGGCGATACACCACTTTCTTCTAATCTGGTTTTATATCTATCTATCATCAACTATATATTATTACTACTACTGGTAAAGTCTAATTATTATATTAATCTAAATTCACTTATTTTCAATTTATTAAATTAGAAAAGCGAATAAGGTTGGAAATGATATAAACCAACCTTAGTCACAATATAGTAGTTATCAAAGGAAAACAAAGGTCACAGTTAACCAAAAACCTTTGATAACTACGTATAATAGTTATGCTTGATACTGGTAAAAGGTTACGTCAATATAATTAATTCTCTTTGTGGTGTTTTCGAGTCTTATCTATAATCGTCCATGGTGCAAATACAGATTTTTGTTCGAAATCAAATCCACTATTGTATGCGTACGCACATCGTTGTCCGACGACTTCTGTAAAGAGAAGTGGTCGCACCCATTCAGGATACCGAGTTTTCACATGGTTGAATTTTGTCCATTCACCTTCAAAGCTGAAATCACAGTCTGCTTGTAAATGCCCGAACCAATCATGGACAGCTCGACCTCGTAAATTATCTTCGTGTGAGATATAATACGGTTCCTCACCACCATCGAACACACGTAATAGCTGTTCTTGTTCTACAGTCTCTTTCATATCTTGGTAACTATCGTATGGGTCTTCACTTTGAAATATAACTGGTATTGGAATCTTATCAAACCATATCTTATTTATCTGCGTTATAATACTCCAACCTCGTTTAAGTTTATCATTGTTTGATTTTTCTACAGAATCATACCACTCACCGATTTCGTATTTTATATTATCATCAACCATAACAATATATTAAGGATAATATTGGTAATGGGTTTGTTGTATAAGATATTTTAATGAATAGAAGTGTTCTAAATAAGTATTATAGCATATTCCATCATTTATAAATTATAACCCTTAAACATATAGGGTTATAAATACATATATTATATATGAAATACGATTGGAATGATAGATGGAATTGTCATTGGTGTGCACAGAACGATAACAAATGGGATTGGGATACAGACGGAATCCAAGCACAGATATATAATGTAGGATTCCCGTCGAAATTCTGTAGTAAAGACTGTCTCCATAAATATTACGAACGTAATAATATAGATAAATCTACAGAATTGAAATTCAGACCTATCTACTTAATATCTGAAGTAGAAAATGAAAAAGAGTTTGGTGATTGGGAATCTAAAGAAGTACACGATATTTAAATAGTGTACTTACTTAAAAAATATTTTATTTTACAACTTTACATAGCATCGTATGCTTTTTTAATTGCATCATGCATTGTACGACCTTTGTGGTCTTCATTACTAATCCACAAAGTTGAACTTGGAGACTGTGGTATTTTATTGGCATTACCTTCTGCCATTCTACAATAATAATATCCACTTTTCTTCTTCACACACGGTATTTGTCCCTTGAACCAATTCCTATCTGCATTCTTTACTTCTTTTCGACTTACGCTTTTGTATTTAGCCATAGCAAATGTATATTATGCTTTATATTGGTAAAGGGTTTGTACTATAAGAGAATATTTACTTTTAAATGCATTATATATTTTATCTTTTAAATAATATACTAATAATCTATGTTTTTCAGTGTATTTTCATCAACCTTATTGTTTTCAACATCTCTCACTGTAGATGTAGAGATATTTAATTCATCAATAGAGTATTCTTCAGAATCTCCAATTTCATTAATCATAAGAACAGTTAATTGCTGTGGTAAATCATCAAAATTAATGCTAATATCATCTTCAGAGTCTCTATTTAGTTCGATAACATTAATTGCGACAAGACGAGCTACATCTCTATAATAGTCTTCAAACGATGTTAGTTGTTCTTGGGTAGTATTTTCGATTGTTCTCATAGAATTAATCAACTCATAGGTATAGTGTGTTGATTTAGCATAATTTACCATTGCATGTTTCTGATTCAAATCCTCTGGTAGCTCAACTTCATAAAACATTTTTAGATATGCACTATTATCTGTGTTACTATGTTCATATTTCATATCTTTAACTAATGGTTTATAACCATCCTGTGCAAAAAATTTTTCACGCATATAATTACTATTATCAGATTCAAATTGAGTTAGATTACTATACTCAGCATCATTATCTTTGTTAAGATATTGTGTGAATCGAAGATATACTACTATTGGTACGAAAAATGAGATAGTAGAATACCACGCAAGTTCTTGCGTAATCAGAGTAGATGAAACAGCAAATAACATAGCGATTTTAGATGTTAAAACATACCGAGAGCTTGATGTTTCAATTGAGGTATGATTATACACCTGTTGGTACATTTCTTTGAATAAATTAATAAAGAATAGACAAACTAATGTCGTGAAAAGAATCATAGCTATAAAAGCACTATTTGAATCTACAAATGATGTATACTCTGTAATAACAAGCAATACACCGACAATCACAACATAGAATAAGACATACCCATAATTTTCATCGTTCGCATTATTTTCCATAATTTCCTCTGTACTTTTATAATATTTGAATGAATAATCAGATTTATTGTATCCAATCCACCCACCAATAAATGCAATACTATATGCATACAATAGTGTTGAATCCAAAATGAGGAAAGGAATAACGCTAATAATGAACATAATCTTATCTTTATTTGGTTCAATTAGGGTCATATATTATTAATATCTGTATCAAGCCCCATATAACTATTGATTTACAATCATTTGTTTTACTTTATTACAATAACAAAGATATATGGAGTCATATACATAATAATATAATATGAATACATATAAAATGTATTTTGATGATGTTTCAAAGTTCAGATTACTTGGTATCGAACAAGATGATTACTCTATTAATATTAGAATGAGAATAGAGAATATTGCATATCAAAAAGCAAAAATAGATATAGGTAGTGGTGATTTTACAAATATAAATGGTATGATTGGTTTTGCACGAGTACCATCTCAAAAAGAATTTAAAGAGACAAATAGAATTATAAAAGTATTTCTTGATACAGAGTATATTAAAAAATAAATTAAATATGTTTAAAATCTAAATTGCGTTGAATCTGTAGCTTTTTCTATAAGGCATTGGTATGCTTCAACAGGATTATCTTTTACACCAGATATAAAAGTCATTTTATCTTCATCTTCAAACTCTACTTCTACAACATACCCAATATTATCTGTTAAATTATCTTGTTCTATGTCTTTAATATGAACAATAGCTTTATCTGCTTCGTTAAAATAAAACTCCATATGGTTCTTCGAACATTTTGTAATATTTAACTGACTGAATATCTCGGCAGTACGTTCGTTTATTAGTAACGTAATATCTGCGTATTTTGGAGCTGGAACAGCTTTCTCACCAATCTCCTCCAGACGCTCCTCATCGGATTTTTCATCATGTGCGAGCGGATACGTTGATTGTTCTTTCGAATCGCTCTCATCGTTATCTGACGCCTCTCTCATATCCTCTGCATTCTCATCAGTAACAGACGCTTCTTCATCATCGGATTCTCCTTCACCCTCAGCTTTTTTCTCATCCAACATTTGTTCTAACGTCTCGATTTCGTCTTCTGTTAAAGAATCAAATCTATTTTCTAAACTCTCCCCACCAAAGAACTTAGACAAATCCATACTATCCACAATCTCTTTTGAATCTTGTAAATACTGTTTTATATTTTGTACTTTCATATCTATTATAACTATAAGAATACTACTCCTAATATCTAATTGAGAACTGAATTATAAGGTTGCCACCATTACGTAGTCAAAACGAAACCAGTGTGATTTCACTCTGAAATCAAACAGATTGATACTGTGTCTTACCTAACGCAACCACTATTGAGTTTGGTAAGAAAAATAAAAAATTAATTCAGTTATCTATTCCTGCCATTGAAGCTCAGGATACTCATCTGTAACGCCAATGAACGCATCACTATTTACAATATCATTTTCGAAACCAGTATCATAATCATCCCCTTGCATATCTTCTGTTGTAAGTCCGACAGTACCATCAGCATCATCTTCTGATACATCTACATCATCTTCTGTTATCTCACTATTTATATCCCAATACGAATTAGATATATCACCGTTTTTTTGACCGACAAGACCATGTACGCCATCATCACCAGTAACATCACCTACTGCGTAGGAATTAGTAACTTCAGACATAAAATTATCTCCGACTAAACCACCTACACGCCCCGAAGCTACAACATCTACATTTGCATAGGAATTAGATATGACTCCTGTACTTTGAGAACTGCCGACAAGTCCACCTGCGTACGTACGGTCATCATCTGTACCTACAACATCACCTACAGCATATGAATTATCAACAGTACCTTCATTTCGACCGATTATACTGCCTACATAATCATAACCTGTAATATCTACGTTTGATAATCCTATATTATTAACCATTGTATTTTCATCCATCCAACCGATAAGTCCAACATTACTTTCATCTGGTCTATCAATATATAAATTACTTATTTCATATCCTTGTCCATCAAGATTACCAGTAAATATAACATCAGTATCACCAATTGGGTTAAATCCTGCACCATCGTTCCATTCACTTGTACCAGAAGCATCTATATCTGAATTAAGCTCATAATGAGCATCAAGGTCTTCATTCATTACTTGTAAATCACTCGCTGAGTTAATCTCATACGGTGATAACTCTGTACCTTCACCTTCCATTAATATACCTTGTAATGTTGTACCTTCATCTTCATCAGCAACAATATTCAAGTCAATATTTCCATCACCATCCATTGCATTCTCTGAAACCGTACTACCCATCACACGGAGTTCTTCTCCTTTTTCAACAGCGTACACACCATCACTACCAGTTAAATCAGAATCAACTAAATTACCATCCACATCATACGATTCAACTAATATACCTTCAGCAGGGGGATTATACGAAATCACTCCTGTTTCAGATTCAACGGCACTCTCCTCACTTATTCTGAACGAGTTAATCGATTCTTCTGAGCCATCAGCTAAGACAGCTACAATATTGTACGAGCCAGCTTCTCCCTGTATTTGAGCTGTGCTTCCGACAGACGCATCGAACGACTCTGTGGAGCCATCAGGGAGGATTACTCGTAGTTGTTCAACGTTCTCATTCCGAACAACCGTGACATCCACTCCATCACTTTTCTCACTTACGTCGAGTGTAATATCAGCTGTATCAGAGACATCTGAACCAATATCGAACACAATGACTGTACTTAACGCTACTAACGCTACGGTAACAGCCACCAGTAAAATTACTCCAATAACGGGCGATACACCACTTTCTTCTACTTTATTGCGATATTTATCAATCATCAATAATATATTATGGTTTATACTGGTAATGTTTAAGTGATTTAGCAATTATTCAATCTGTTCAAATTTATTTATTATATAATTATACTATATGCAATTGAAATCGTTACTATTACATTATATCGGGTTTTATTAGATTATAGTTATGGATGAAATGAGTGATAAAGAGTTCTTGGAAGTCCAGATTAAACAGCTAAAAGAGGTTATTGTAGCGATTGAAAACGAGAGTCAAGGGTATGCATCAATTAGTTCAGAAGAAATTTGGAATATTATCAAAGACCACCGTACAGAAGCTATCCATCCTCGATTAGAACAAATGACGCAAGGGTATGTTGACGTAGAAAATCTGAAGACAGCTGTGGATAGATTAGAGAATGATTTGAATGACTGTTGTATAAGAAAAGACCAGCTACATACGGACCCTGTAAACAGTATCGATAAATCAGACAATCATGGAATAGTACCTAATGAAGAACCAACGAATACAGAAGATGGAGAGGAAAATACCGTAGAAAGTGAAAATGAAGTTGATGAAGATATTGAAGATTCAAATCCAACAAAACAAAAAAATCTATTCGAATTTGAAGAAAAAGAATAGATATTTAACGGGGGTATGTTAACACTTATAGGGTTCTGTGTTTATATATAATGTATGACAGATTGGCTACGATTAGATGACATCAAAGATATGTCGAAAGATTCAGAGATTAGAATAGCATACGATGAGATATATACGATTGCCGTCGATAACGTCGAGACGAAAGATATTGATGACTGGATGAAGGCAGAATCTTTGGTCGAATCATATAAAGATAGCTGTGACTATAAAAACAATATCGAACAAAAAGAGTTTGTAATTGCTAAATTCGTACGTGAACATAGCGATATGTCACGGGCAGATGTTATGACTTCAGTATATAGTATAGTTAATGAAGGTATTAGAGATAAATTCATGAATCAAGTCCAAGATGAACATTATTCTACGAAAAGAATGATAACCAACTAATCATAAAATAAAATTTATAGCCAATAAATACGAAATAACAAAAATAATTATAGAAAAGCATATCGTAATAAGCATCAATACGATGTGCATGTTTACTTGCTTTTCATCTTCATTTTCCTTGTTGCGTTTAATTTCATCTTTGACTCTATCCCTCATATGTAATATATTATAATAATACGCCTAATATGTTTGCATTATTTTTCTTCTATGTATATATCTGCATCACAACAACCAGCATTATATTTATTTGGATTCTTTATTATCTTTGATTTATTGTATCGACCACCAACAAATGAATCACATTCTGAACAATATATTTCGTAATTATATTCTGTGAATTTCGAACAGGAAATATTCGTATCTAAGTCTTCAGCTCGTGCTTTAAATCTCCACCCGTGGTCAGACTCACCATACTTCTGAAGTTCTTCGATATGAATTAGTTCGTGACGGATATTCGATTTCCATTCTTCCGTATCAAATTCATCGAACGCATCCCACGATAACATCAACTCACAATCTCGAATATCTTCGAATCCGTCTTCATCAAGGTCGTACTCTAATTTACTCCAGTCTGGTTTTCGACCTACAGTTAACTGAGGGTGAGAGTAATGCTTTACATGTCCAGCTGTTCGTTTCGTATTCGTAGAAATGCGTATCCCAATAAGATACTGCGTATCAATATCCATATCGTATTCTTCGATAACATGGTGCAAGTAATCTTCTGATGCTGTAACCAATTGACTCTCTGTACGTACGCTCTCAAAAATATCATCCCAATCGATATTCATTTATTTTATTTCTAATATTGTTTTGAAATTCTTAAATCTATTAAGAATTTAGTTGTGCGTTGCGATACTGCTTATACAAAAATATACATCTGGAAACTCATAACTTTATCGGTTAGCTCTAATCTAAAACACTTTATTCATTATTAAACTATATTATATCGAATATCTAAAACAAAAGATTATTCAAATTTACTTATTACTTTCTCTAATCTACCTTTTCGAGAATGTTTACACCATAATTCATAATAACCTAAATCTTGTGCTACTTCATCAATAGCAGATATTATCCGATATAATTCTTTTTCATTCACTAAGTATTGTTTAATACCGACAAGAGCACAACTAATACGATAAAATGCTCGTTCTAATTCGTGTTCATTTATACTCCTTCCAGCTAATTCTTTTTCTAACTGTGATAATGAATCATAAAACTTCGTTGCTTCTTTATTATATCTTTGTTCTGATTTTTGTACTTGTTCTACATCTGTATTTAAATCTATGTGCATACATTATATTGTACCAAACCACACCCTAAATATTTAATGTTTTTAAAAATTCAAAATTATGGAATGATAAATGATTCTGTTCGAGATAACCCATCATTAGTCTCAGGGTCGGTTGTCCATCCACGTAATTCTTTTCGAACCCATGAACTACACGTATAACAGTTACCACATGTTATATATCGTAAGTGTTTTCCACCTGCATCTCGTAATGTATTAGATTCATTTGTTAAATCTATGGCACAATAAGGACATTTCATAATATATAATTATAATATAACACAATAAAACTTTTGATTAAAATATTTTACAATAAATTATATATCTATTCCTGCCATTCGAGGATTGGGTATTCATCGGTAACAGTTTCGAATGGAGGGAATAATTCACCCATATTATCTTCTGATGAATCACCTTGCATATCTGCTGTTGTAAGTCCTGTACCATCACCTTCTTCAGATACATCTTCATCATCTTCTAAAATTTCAGATTCTGTATCCCAATAAGAGTCACTCACAGTACCACCACTATTTGCTCCAACAAGTCCACCTACAAAGTCATCACCAGTTACACTACCCGTAGCATACGATTCACTCACTTCACCTAAATTATCTCCAACAATTCCACCTACACCATCTTCACCAGTGGCATCTCCAGTAGCATACGATTCACTCACTTCACCAGAATTAATCCCAACAAGTCCACCTACAGAATTTACATCACCACTGACACTCCCAGTAGCATACGATTCACTAACTTCACCACCATCATTAAATCCAACAAGTCCACCTACACTACTTCCTTCACCATTTACTGTACCCGTAGCATATGATTCACTAACTTCACCAACAAAATTATATCCAACAAGTCCACCTACAAAATCATCACCACTGACACTCCCAGTAGCATACGATTCACTAACTTCACCTTCATTCCCTCCAACAAGTCCACCTACAGAATTATCACCAGTTATATCAGAATTTACAACACCAATATTTTCAATTGTGCCTTCATTAAATCCAATTAAACCTGAACTTGGTGTTGATGGTCTATTAATATACAACCCATCAATCTCATACTCATCACCATTCAATTCTCCAGTAAATGCTAATTCACCCTCAATATCTACAATAGGGTCAAAACCTTGATTAAATGTGTTTACAGTATCATAAGTTATTGTGTATCTTGCATTATCAGTATAATCAGCATCATCTATTGTAATTGTATCATTTGTATCATTAACTGTAAATCCAACTTCTGTACCGTCATCATAATCTAAAACACTAATTGTATCTGATTCAGCAACAAAATCAAGTTCAATTTCTTCTCCGTCAACAGCATCATCTGTCTGTTCATACGAATCCGTTGGATTCCAATTCTCAGTTCCAGACGCATCTATATCTGAATTAAGTACGTAATGAGCATCAAGGTCTTCATTCATTACTTGTAAATCACTTGCAAAATTAATTCTATATGGACTTTCCTCTGTCCCTTCACCGTTTAATAATATTTCTTGAACTGTAGTACTTTCTTCATCTGCTACAACATTCAAGTCAATATTCCCTTCTTCACGAATATCTGCAGTGTATTCATTATTTATTTGAATACTATCTGCTTTATCTACTTCGTAATACCCATCACTATCTGTAGTATATTCATCAACAACTGAACCACCTTCATCTATTGATTGTACTAATACACCCTCAGCAGGTGGATTAAATAAAACAATACCAGATTCTGTCTCAACGGCGTTGTCTTCACTTATTGTTACTGTACGTACAGTTTCTTCACTCCCATCCTCTAAGACAGCGACAACATTATACGAACCAGATTCTCCTTGAATAAGAGAGTTTGTACCTACATCAGCACTAAATGACTCTGAACTACCATCAGGATTTAAAACACGCATTTCAACAACGTTCTCGTTCCGAACAACGGTGACATCTACACCGTCATTTTTCTCACTTACATCGAGCGTAACATCAGCTGTATTACTCACGTCATCTCCAAGGTCGAATACGATTACTGTAGCAAGTGCGACGAGAGCAACAGTAACAGCAACCAGCAATATTACACCGATAACAGGCGATACTCCACTTTCTTCTACTCTATTTTTATACTTATCTATCATGTATTTATAAAATAATATTCTTACTGGTAAAGGCTATCTATTGTAAATTACAATAGTTTATGTCTTCTAATGATTTGAATATAATCTTTTTTGATTGTTGTAGTTCTGTTTGTGAGATATATTCTGAATTATTCATTACAGCAAATGCTTCAGATATAGTTAACCATGGTTGTACTTCAAAAGCTGGTTTTGGAATATAATTAAAATCATCTTTTTCTCGTATATTATCATATTCTTCTTTTAGATATGAGATACTACCTCCAAACGGTTTATCATAGTTATCTTCAGAGTATAGTTGTGCAGATTGCGTACGAATATTACTCATGTTATCTTCTGTTATTACATCTAATTCATCTGTATCTAAATTACATTCGTCATTATGGAGAGTGTATATTAAATCAAATGTAGAATAGACTCCAGCAGATAAATTAACTTCCTCACGTATTGCTGTTGAGTCTTCTATTTCACCAGATTCTGTTGTTATAATTGTAAGAATTGGTGCATCTGTTTCTTTTTTATGTGCAGGATTTATATTAAGCTTATGAAATGAATTATAAAGTTGATATGTATTTAAAAGTCCATTTTTATATATGTTATCGAATATCGCAAGATTAGGTTCTTCATTATATTTTATATATGTACTGTGTTTATTTGTATTTTGGTAATATAATATATTAGGATAATTAGAATAAAGCCATTGTGCAAGTTTAAGTCCTGCTGATTTTTCAGCGATAATTAGAATATTTATTGGTTTTAATACAGGAACTGTTGTTATTTTTTGTAATAATATTGATTTTTGTATACGAGTTGGTAAATTATTTAATTCACTAATATAATCGTTTTCATTTGCATCAAGAATCATATTAATATATTTAATTTCAAACACTAATAGTATTACTATCATTAAGTCAAATTTGTTTAATATGTTATAATAATTTGAATGATAACGTATTTATTGTAATATATGATATTATAACTATGTAGTACTATTAGATATGTTTCATGTGTGTAGGCTGTAATCCTAACGGATTTGTATTCTTGAATATCTATTTTAGCATGATTGACGCCTGTGAAACGGTAATTTTATGCGTTTATAGAATAGATTGTAGATATGGCTGATTGGGAAGAACATACCCCGAATACTCGGTCGAAAGCGTATACTGATGAAGATATAACGGAAGCTCTGTTACGTGTGTACCGTCAAATCGACGGGAAACTCACGACGGAGACGTACGCAGAATTGAAACGAGATGAAGACCCATCGTTCAGTACGATTGCGAATAGGTACGATGGATGGGTTGATGCAAAACAACAGATTGGTGTTTCTGAAGATAGCTCTTATCAAAAACAAGGTGTTACAGAGTTTGAATCTGAGACAGCTGAAGATAGTAGTGAGGAAGAACCTGTAGAACAACCACAGGAGGCTGTGGAGAGCGACGATGATGATACGAGTGTATCTGGTCGTTCTACAGAAGAACCTGCTGAGAGTCCAACAGAGACGCAAGACGAATCGACAGAAGACCTCGATACTGATGTTGGTGAAGAACCAGACGAAGAACCAGACGAAGAACCAGAC
>LKMJ01004979.1_pt1 | contig 12528 bp, 9 predicted proteins | sample 643391 | NCBI WGS metagenome assembly LKMJ01 (sample SAMN04112250, study PRJNA286221) | soda lake metagenome | biome: soda lake; feature: Kulunda Steppe; material: water; isolation source: sample PL-Br10 brine of Picturesque Lake | place: Russia: Kulunda steppe | collected 2010-07
CCTTTCGAGCCGAGGACCAGGGTTCAAATCCCTGATCGAGCATTACAGTGAGCCTCACGCTGTGGGGCAAACGAAACGCGCAGAAAGGTATTTTTCTTATGCCCAGATGGTGACGATCCAGTATGCAACTGGCTCGCGCTCAAACAGTGGATGGAATCGTGACAGGAACCTACGAAGACGGGATTCTCACGACGGAGACAGACGAGTATGCAATCGATAGTGATCAAGACCTACTCGCACCTGTCCGTCCCAAGACAATCTATTGTGTCGGTCGGAATTACGCAGCAAAACTCGATCAGATGGACTATGAGCGGCCGACAGAACCCGATTTCTTTATCAAACCGTCCGTATCCGTCCACCCACCTGCGTCTCCAATTACCTACCCACCGTTCTCCGAAGAAGTGACCTACGCTGGTGAACTCGCAGCCGTCATCGACACACAATGCAAAAATGTCGAGAAAGATGACGTCGATAGTATTCTCCGAGGGTACACAATCATGAACGATCTGGACGCGCTCGATCAGCCCGGACGGACTGCACGAAAAGCGTTCGACGGCTCAGCCCCGCTTGGCCCATGGATTGAGACCGAGGTGGATCCTGTCGGGCTCGATATGAGAACGACAATCAACGGGGAAGAACGACAACAGTCAACCACTGACCTGATGCTTTTCAAACCTCGGGAGGTCGTCTCATTCCTCTCTGAGCGATTCACGCTCCACCCCGGTGATGTCATCGCGTTTGGTAGCCCAGCGAATCCGGGTCTCATCGAGCCTGGTGACGAAATTGCGATCTCCTATGCGGGAATCGGGACGCTTCGGAACACCGTCGTGCAGTCGGAATAAGAGTATAAAATGGATTTATCACCGATGGCTGCGGTTCTCGGCCGACTGAAGCGCCCGTTACTGTATGTGATGGCTCCGGGATATGTCGTCGCGGGGATACTGCATTTTGTTGTACCGGAGCTGTATGTCCAGCTTATCCCACCGATCTTTCCGGCACCGCTTGCACTCGTTTATTTGTCCGGACTTGCTGAAATCGCCGTTGGAATCGGGCTTTTGATATCCCGGACGCGGCAGCACGCAGCGTGGGCAACGATTGCGTTGCTCGTTGCAATTTTTCCGGCGAACGTCTACATGGCAACCCACGGGGTTGTCATTGAGGGACTACCTGGCGGTGGCGACCCTTCGGAGGCGGTTCGCTGGGGACGACTCCCACTGCAGGGCGTGTTGATTCTCTGGGCATACTGGTATACGTAGCCACCAATCCGATTCAGGTTGCGATCAAAAGACCACGGCCCGAATCGTAGGCACTCAGACGATCATCGAACCTGGTTGAGCCGCGAGCCGAGCGTCTCGCGCATCGAGCCGATATCGCCGCCGATCCGGACGAGCTGAAAGCCCGCCTCGACTGCGTTGGCCGCAGCGGCCGGATCGTTCTGGATTCGCCCGATCGGAATCTCAGCCTCGAGACAGGCCGACCGTGTCCGTTCGATAGCGTTTTCGACAGCACTTGGATGTTTGTCGAGCGGCGTTCCACCTGACATCGACATCGAGAGATCCGCTGGCCCAACAAACGCAAAGCCAAGCTGTGGGACTGACAGAATCTCTTCGATATTGTCGACTGCGCGCTCGTTTTCGATCATCGTCCCGACCAGAATTTCGTCATCCTCCCCAGCAATGTGGCTGTCTACGTAGCCGGCCCACCGACTCGATCGGCCGACACCAACACCTCGGTCGCCGACACGGCCATCATACGAGAAGTATGCGGCTTCGACAGCCTGTTGGAGCTGGTCGGCGGTTTCGATTCGAGGCAACAGAATAGTCCGGACTCCGGCGTCGAGCACTTTTCTCACGAGCGGTGGGTCGGGAGCCGGAAGTCGCACCAACAGTTCGATCTCGCCGACTTCGGCCGCGCGTGTCAGGTCTTCAAAAACGGTGCTATCGTAGGGGCTTGGACCGCTGTGTTCGAAATCAAGCCAGACGAAATCGAGACCGATATCGCCGAGCGTTTCGATCACAGTCGGCGAAAAGGTATCAGCACTGGCACCAAAGGCGGCCCCACCGCGTTCGAGTGTCCGACGAAGTCCATTAGGAATGCTCATTGGAGGACCCCCTCGAGGTGCTCACGGTTGACCGTCGACTCCGGAAGGGCTCGCTCGTAGACGGTGCGAACGTTGTCGGCAGCTTGACGACTCATCCGTTCGAGTGCGTTCTCGGTGACGCCGCCGAGATGCGGAGTCAAGAGGACGGTGTCGTACGCATAGAGTGGATTGTCGGCTCCGGGCGGCTCCTGTTCGAAATTGTCGAGCCCAGCGCCACCGACGAGGCCCGCATCAAGGGCAGCAACCAGCGCCGACTCGTCGATGATGCCGCCGCGAGCGGTGTTAATGATGACACCGTCGGCACCGAGCGCAGCCAGCTGGTCGGCCCCAATCGCATGGCGCGTTTCGTCAGTAAGCGGTACATGGAGGCTGACGGCATCTGACTGCGCACAGAGCGCTGTGAGACTGTCAACCCGTTCGACATTGGGTGGAATTCCGCTGTCAGCGTGGTGGGGGTCATAGATGTTGATTTGGAGGCCGATACCCTGTGCAATCGTCGCCGTCTCACGAGCGATTGCACCAAAGCCCATGAGTCCGAGCGTATCGCCGCGGAGCTCGCGTCCAACGAACGCCGCACGGTCCCAGCCACCGTTTCGCACGTGTCTATCGGCAGTGTGGAGATGTCGGCGGAGGCCAAACAGCAGTGCAATCGTCTGTTCGGCAACCGACCGGGCGTTGACGCCAGGAGTGTTACAGACGACGATGCCGTGGCGCGAGGCCGCATTGATATCGATATTATCGAGTCCAGTTCCGTGTTTAGCGATTACCTTCAGCTGGTCTGCACGAGCCAGCGTTTCGGCGGACAGCTCGGCCGTGCGGACGATAATCGCATCGTACCGGCCGATATCAGCAATCGCATCGTCCATGCTGTCGTAGTCGTCAATACTGGTGCAGTCTGCGATGTCAGCAAGTGAGTGTGGACCGGACGGGTCAATCTGTGCGGGGAGGAGCAGTTGCCAGCGAGAGGACATACACGAACGATTGGGACAAACAAGCAAAAGTGTACAACTCAGTCAGATAAGAAAGTCACGAGGCTGAATTGATCACGCTGTTGTAGTGTTATTTGAGATGGTCGTATGATGCCGCAAGCGAGACCATCGGCGCAGGATAGTTGACGCCAAGTTCGACACCGTATTCGGTCTGCTCGTCAGCCGTCATCGTCCAAGGTTTGTGTGCATATTCCGGTGGGAGATCTTCGAGTTCGGGCAGCCAGTAGGTGACATACTCGGCCTCACTGTCGTACCGCTGGGCCTGCCAAGCGATATCGAACCACTGGTCGCGTGAATCGTTGCCAACGCCTGCGATATAAGCCCAGTTGCCGTAGTTCGAACAGGGGTCGTAATCGACGAGTTGTGTCTCGAAGTAGGCCGCACCACACCGCCAGTCGATCCGGAGATTATTGACGAGAAACGAGGCGACGTTCTGTCGGCCACGGTTTGACAGATAGCCGGTTTCGTTCAACTCACGCATGTTGGCATCGACAAATGGAATCCCGGTTTCGCCTGCACACCAGCGTTCGAAGGCCGTTTCGGCCGCCACGGAACCCGCAGGAATCGTCTCCGCAGGCGCTGCGTGTGGGTCTTGCCAGTCGATGTCATCGCGGGCTTGCAGTCCACCTTGGGAGAAATACTGCTCGCCGTATTTGACGACCTGGAACTGAAAGAAATCCCGCCAGAGTAGCTCGAAGATGAGCCAGTAGGTTGAGTCGTTTGCGACCCGCTCGCGTTCGTAGCGCTGGACTTCTTGATAAATGTATCGTGGTGAAAGACAGCCCAGTGCGAGCCACGGTGAGAATTTTGCGGAGTACGCCGCCCCGAGCATCCCGTTTCGTGTCTCTTTGTACTCGCGGAGTCGGTCTTCTTCCCAGAGATACGTCTCAAGTCGTTCGCGTCCGGCTGTCTCTCCGCCAATAAATGCAAGCACGGCCCGGTCGTCAAACGTTGGCTCCGAAAGTGACGCATCGAGCGCTTCGAGGGGCGGAATTTCCTCGAAACGATCAGCAGTGACTGAGTCGGGAAGCGATGGCAGTGGTGGCGTCTCGACTGTCAGTCGGACCTCACTGTCGGCTTCGACCGATTTGCGAAACGGTGTATAGGTGTCGTTGAGTTCGGTCGGTGGCGACGGCAGATCATCGATGTGATACAGTGTCTGCGTCCAGTGGGTTTCGAACGTGACCGTGTCGGCAACGGCGTCGCTGACCGCCTGTTCGGCGTCAATTGCTTCCGGGTCGGGGAGGCGTTGACAGACGAGCCGATCGGCGTCAACCTGCGCTGCGATATCGGCGAGTTCGCTGCCGGGGTCTCCGTGACAGACGAGGAGATCACTCCCACGCTCACGGAGTGAGTCACGGAGATCCCCGACGGCTTCGTGGATGAACTGACTGCGGTGGGGGCCGGTTTTTTGATACCCGAACGAGCCGTGGTCGTCGTAGGGCTGTTGGCCATAGGCGGCAGGATCAAAACAGTAGACTGGAAGGACTGAATCCGCTTCAGCGGCCGACGCGAGCGCTGGATTGTCGTGACATCGAAGGTCCTTTCGGACCCACCAGAGAGCAGTCTCGGACATGTCTCAGCTACGAGCCCAACCGGTATGAACGTCCTGCAAACATCATCGCCTCTTCCCTACGCCAGCCACTCCTCAGGCTTCGTGTCGTAATCAACCTCGGTGGCTTCGATCGCCGACTGGAGTTTCGATTCCAGTGTGAATTCGTCGAACTCCTCGCCATCGTACCGGATCCGGACCCCGACTTCGGTGCCTTCTGGCTCGCGGCCGCGACGACGGGCGACTTCCAGTTCGTGTTCGTCGTACTCCGTCCGAATCGTCATCAGGTTCACTGGGCGACCCCAAAGGTCGAAGACGCGTTCGAGAACGGCTTTCGCCTTCGACTCGTTGAGCGCAATACCGTTGTACCGGTGGCCAAGCAGTAACTCCCCGCGATTATCGAAGTTCCCATCGTAGACCGCAATCGACGGCTTGCCGAAGTTCGTAAACTGCAGGAGGAGTTTCTTTCGGACGTCGTCTGCAGCGGTGCTGGCAACGCGGTACTCGCTGCCGGCGTGAGAGTACTCGTAGGTGAAGTAGTGATTGTTGAGCACGAACTCTCCCGTGAGGAACTCATCGATGAACGTCACATCGTTGTGGCTCTCGCGAACCTCGCGCATCCGGTTCCAGCCAGCGGCATAATCGATGTCGGCGACGGCTTCGGCGACCGTCTCGTACTTTTCGTCATCGAACATGTACCGTGAGAGCCCTTCGAGTGAGGAACGATCGATTCGACGCAAAAAGCCACGGTTCTGCCGCTTTGCCAGTGAGAAGTGCCGTTCGGCAAGTCCTTCATAGGTCAAGAGTTTCCACGGATAGCGATCCGCGTCAATGCCATTAGGATCGTCTTCAGCGAGTTCGCCGTCCCGTGTTGCGATCGCACGCTCGACGGCTTCGGGGTCAACCCGTGGGTCCTCAGCAGCCGCCAGCTCGGCCAGTTCGTCCAGTCTATCGGTCGAGACGCCAGCAATCGCTGGATTCGGCTCACAAAGGGCTTCGACTTCGTCGAAATCAACTGTCTCGTGGACGTTTCGCCACGTGACGCCCTTGATACGGAGCAGTTTGTCGGCCACTTCGGTCCGGTTCGTCGTATTTTCGATATGTTCCCACAGCTCTTTGCCAAGTTTGTATGGGTTGAGCCCGGGTGAGCCCAACACGCGAGCTTGGTGATCGGCGTATGTGATGAACTCGTCGGTGCCTGCAAACCGTTCATCACCCATCATCAGTGACTCCCAGTAGGCCGCCCAGCCCTCATTCATGATTTTGGTCATTTTCTGGGCGGCAAAGTAGTACGATTCCTCGCGGAGCCGTTCGATAACGTCAGTTTCCCACTCCTCGCGGTCGACGGCTTTGGCTGCATCAGTGTCATAGCGCTTGCCGTGGTCTCTAAGGAATGCAATCACATCGAGCCGCGGCTCATCGAGAGCCGTTTCGTCGAATGCGTCGTCCCGTGCTTCGAGCCACTGGTCGTCAAACACCTGCTGGCGAACGTCATCAGAGATCCCAAGTTGGTCAAGTTTCGCTCGGATGTCGTCGAATGATTCGTCGTCGTCCTCGGTGTCAGCAGCCGCAAGCGGCCGGTGTTGATCGATCGTATCTTCGATACAGAGTACCGCATCGATCAGGCGTTCGACTTCGGCGCGTTCGATCTCCGGGTCGTCCATATATTGCCCAATGGCCCGGCCATGACGTTCGAGCATGGCTGCCGCATCGGGTGCACCGCCCGCAGCCCCACGATCGCTATAGAGCCCGAACCAGCCGTTGTTGGCAAAGAAATCCGCGTGGGCTTCGACGTGGGTGATGACGGCTTTCTGGTCGGCAATCGTGTTCGACTCCTGTAGAAAGGCATGGCTGGGATTGTCGTTGTTGACAATCTCGAAGGCCTTGCCCATCCCGAACTGGTCGGTTTTCTGCTGGCGGTCGTAGGCCATGCCCCATCGCCAGTGTGGATACCGCGACTGAAAGCCGCTGTAGGCGATTAGTTCGTTCATTTCGTCGTGGTCGACGATCCAGTAGTTGACCGGATACGGGTCGAGCCCGAGTTTTCGGGCGAGCGCAGCCGCCTCGGCTACGGGCTCCTGTAAGTCAGCCGCGATTCGGCGGGCGTCGATTCGTTCGTCTTTCATATTGTATCACCTGTTGGTGGGACTGATTGGGGGTTCATTCTGCGGCTGCCTCCTCCGTACTGAGAATGTCGTAGATGGCGTCAATCACGTCTTCGGGGCTCGTGACGCGTGTAACGGCCACGTTCCCAGCAGTGTTGAGCGCCCGCTCGACTTCCTCGGCGTGGGTGGCGTTAATTGCCGTTCCACCGGGCTGGGTCTCAACGTATGCATGAAGGTTGGCCGGGATCTGTTGGATCATTGGAATCACGCGGTCTTTGGTATCATTCGAGGAGTTTTCCGAATCGCCTGCTGCGAAGACGTATCGGTTCCATTCACTGAAGGGATATTCCTCTAAGATCTCGGCGGCCAGTTCGTAGGCCGACGAAATTCGGGTTCCACCGCCTGACCGAATGCCGAAGAACTCACCGCGGTCGACCTCCCAGGCGTCGGCGTCGTGGGCGATATACCGGAACTCAGCATTGTCGTACTTCCCGGTGAGATACCAATCGAGCGGGGTGAATGTCCGTTCGACGAGTTCGCGTTTCTGTTCGCGCATCGAGCCCGAGACGTCGCGGATGTTGACGACGACGACGTTGCGCTCTTTTTTTTCGATAATCTCGGGATGTCGGTACCGTTCGTCCTCACGACGGAACGGGATTTCTTTGAGTCCGTCACGGCGGATTCGTTGCGTGACGGTTGTCCGTTCGACGTTCTGTTCGAACGTCTCAAAGTCGGGCCACGTGCTGCGCTCGCGGTCCGGGATCTCCTTGTAGGCTTCTGTAATCCACGCAAAGGAAACCGGAATACGCTGCTCGCGGGCCCACTGGAAGATCTCGTCGGGGCCTTCACCTTCGATTTTCAGGGCCTCAATAACGTATTCTTCGTCGAAATCAACCGCAAGCTTTCGCTTGAGCCCGCGCTTGAACAGCTCTTCGAAATCCAAGGTCCCTTTCGGGCCAACCTTCGTTACATCGGTGAAGTCACCTTCGACCTCCTCGACAACGCGTTTGCCTTTTGGTTCGAGATCGAGCCCGAGTTCCTCGTCGAGTTCTTCGGCGAACTCTTCGGGATCCATTTCGTAGTACTCGTGGTCCGCACTTTCCTCGCCAGGTTCGCCGTCTTCGTCGCCCTCGCCGGGCTGTGGCGGGCCGACAGGCTGGCCAGGTTCGGGCGTTCCGCCCTTGCCCTGGCCAACCCCACCCATCGACCGTTTGTCGTACTCGAAAGACGGAAGATCGACGATCTTGACGGGGATTTTGACCTGGTCGGGCCGTGAACCGCCGAGATCACCGTAGCTGATGAACGCTTTGAGGTCTTGGCGTCGCTGTTCACCGACATCACGGAATCGGTCGAGGTCATCTCTTAGTCCCATGTATGTTGTACCTCCCGCATGACGGCTCGGGTTGTCAGCTCCGCAGAGGCGGGCGAATACGGCCCCTCGCAGAGTGTCGCAATCGTCTGTTCTTTGAGTCGCTCAGTTTCGGTCCCAACCGGTGGTTCGTCCCACTGCTTGGGGTCGAAGTCAGGATAGAGCCGTCGCACGTCGTCCCAGTCGTAGGTTTCGAGGACGGAGCGAATCACCGGAATCGACGTGAGATCGACATTGTCGATCGAAAAGCCCTCATCACGGTGTTCCCACGCATAGCGGTTGAGCGCGGTAATGACCTTCTCGCGGCGGAACTGCTTGACGGAGGCCGAGGGCGTGTTGCCGGCGTAGTCAGCCGAGCCAAACCGGCCGAGATGTTCAGTCTCAAAAACCTTCATCAACAGCGGATCGGGGTCGACAAAGCCGTGTTCGGTTTCGAGCTGGTCGTCCCCATCCCACGCATAGACGTGCTCGACGTACTCTGCAACCGTTTCTTTCGAGACGCTTTTGTCGGCAAGCAGTGCCTGTAAGACGGCGATTTCCTGTTGTTCGAGGATGAAGTCTTTGACCATGGCAACGCGAGTTTCGTATTCGGCGGCCTCTGCGCGGGAGAACACCGGTGCACTCGAGAGCTCTTCGGCCATCGCATTCAGCACGTCTTCTGGCATAATGACGTCTGCAACCGGATAATCGGGATGGACGCGGTCGGTCTCGATATGTAGCAGATTGGCAATACTATCGCGGGTGTAGGTCACTGGAATCCCGTGTTTGCCGTCGGCTTCGAGTTCGAAGTCGAACTCCTCGATGTCACGGCGTTCATCGCCGTCTTGGAGATAGCCCTGTTCGAAAAGCCGAGCCTTTTCGATGAGCGTGAGATCTGCAGGCAGATCTTCGCTGTCGAGCCGGCTGACGACGCTGTACATTGCAGCGGCTCCAATCGCATGTGGGGCGAGTTCGCGACGCCAGGTCGACCCGCGCTGGTTGCGAACGTTGATTTCGAGCGGTTCGCGAACCCGTCGTTCGATTTCATCACTGCTAAGATCTGCCCAGACACGGCTTTCGCTGGTCAGCTCTCGGCGGATGAGTTCGGCCTCCAGCCGGCGGTTAGTCAGATATCGGAATTCGTGACGGTCGAGTCGTCGTTTGAGCGCTTTCAGTGGGTCTCGTCCGTTGCGGTCAGCGAACTGATCGAGTTCGGCATCGAGATCGGGGTTCGAGATCATCACCAGCTGGGTGTCGATATCCATCCCAATTCCTTTATCGAGCTTGACACGACCCTCATCGGGCACGTTGAGCAGCTTCCGGAGGAGATCCGCGTGCTGGCTTGCGTCTTCGACAATCGTCAGCAGGCCGTTGCCCTGTGAGAGCACGCCGTCGTAGCTAAAGGCCTGTGGGTTCTTTCGTCCACGCGAATCGAGTTCGCGCAACATGCCGGGCATCCACGAGCCGACGAGCCGTTCTTTCGGACTACCGTCGTCTTCGGAGTGGAGAATCCCGATTCCCTGCCCAACGTCGACAACGTAGTTTTTCACCCGGAGATGGTTGGTGTCGGTGATCGCCGAAAACAGCTTGCGGCTCCCGGTGCTGCGGTACCTCGATTCGAGGTACTCGTAGGCCTCGCGGCTAAAGGGATCCAACTCGCCGTGAATCACGATTGGCGGTCCGTCAGGATCGACCTCGTTGAGACGGGCAAGCAGATTCTCGCGGACGTCTTTCGGGAAAATCGTCAGTGGGTGAACCTGGACCGGACTTTCGTACCACTGCTCGTCGTCAGTGATATCCTCACCGTAGCTCAGCGCACGGCTATTGTCGGTTCCGGTGATATTCCACTCTAAGGTATACCGGCGGCCGGCGGGTGTTTTCGAGTATTCGCGGAGCCCGTTGACCAGACACCGCTTGAGCTCGGATTTCCCGGTTGCGGTCGGCCCATCGAACCAGATGATTTTCTCTCCTTTGCCCCGGTCGGCCGCAATTGTTCGGAGGTCATCAACAAAGGCGTTGAGCACCGCTGTATTACCGAGAACCGCGTGCTCGCCGTTGTTGTGTGGATCGTCGAAAAAGCGGTATCGCTCGCGGCTTTCGCCTTCTTCGATCACCGTGCGGGTGTCCATCGACTCGATCGCCGACAGCAAATACCGACTCGCGTGAGCAGCGATCGAAGGCGACTCGAAGGCCGCATCGACATACTCGCTCAGGCTCATCGGCCCCTCGTAGGCTGACTGAAGTTCGCGGTCGGCTTTCCGAATGTATTCCTCAGACATCTTCTTCGAGCTCGCTTTTGGCGACTTCCGCGCCGGCGAACTCAAGAACCTCACGGGCCCCTTCTTCGGAGTAGCCCTGTTCGCAGAGCGCGTCGATCCAGGCGCTGCGTTCGTCGTCAGCCATCTCGTTGGCCGAGACCAACGCCGAGAAGTTGATGTTGTGTTTCTTGTCCTCCCAGAGCTTTCGCTCCAGAGCGCGGCGAAGTCGGTCGTTATCCTGTGGGTTGAAGCTGATTCCTTCGCGGGCGCGACGCGAAACCCAGTTCGAGACCTCCTGGCGGAAGTCGTCCTTGCGGTCGGCGGGAATATCGAGTTTCTCTTCGACCGATCGGAGGAACGTCTCGTCGGGCTCCTGTTCGCGCCCCGTTAGTTCGTCGGCCACCGTCGCATCGTCGATGTAGGCCATGACGTGGTCCATGTACTTTTCGCCCTGTCGCTGGATTTCATCGAGATCGTAGGCGAGCGCATGGCGAACGTCTTCAATGGCGCGATTTTTGTACTCCTCGCGGACGAGTTCGAGATACCGCTGGTAGCGGTCGATGTGTTCTTCCGGGATCGAGCCGTGGGTTTCGAGGTTCGACTCGAAATGTCGGAATGTCGACAACGGACTCAGATAGCTTCGACCGCGATGGGTCGAATCCATGATCGCTTCGGCAATCTCGTCACCAATGAATCGGGCGGAGATGCCGTCCATCCCCTCAGCGATATCGGACTGGGCCTCGCCGTCTTCGCGGAGCTTTTTCAGGTCGATGTCGTCGTCGTCAAGTTCGCCGTTGTAGGCTTTTGCCTTCTGAACCAACGAGACCGACTCGTCGTTCGGCTCGACAATACGGGTCAACACCCCGAAGAGCCCTGCCATCTGCAGGGTGTGTGGCTCGATGTTCATGTTCGGCACGTCGGCGTTTCGAAGCATCTTCCCGTAGATTTCGGCTTCTTGTTCGTATTCGAGAACGTACGGGTAGTCGATCCGTTTGGTCCGGTCGTTGAACGCCTCCATCTTCTCGTCGCCCTTCTTTTCTCGGTATTCGGGCATGTTCGTCCGGCCGACGATCACCTGGTCGATGTCGATCCGCGGATTGTTCTTTGGCTTGATTGTCTGTTCTTGACTCGCGTGCAGGAAGTCATAGAGGAACTCTCGCTGGAGTTTCAGGAGCTCCTCGCCCGAGAAGATGCCCCGATTGGCGTTACAGAACGCCCCAGCGTAATCAAAGGCTCGCGGATCGCTTTCGCCGTAGACTGCGAGTTTCGAGTAGTTGACATCGCCTGTGAGTTCGGTTTCGTCCTGATTTTTCTTGTCTTTCGGCTCGAAGGTCTCGATACACTGGCGTTTGTTTTCGCTGGCGACCAGTCGGACGACTTCGATGTGGTTGTCGATGACGGCTTTGAGATCGTCGTCGTATTTCGTCAGCAGCGTGTCCATATAGAACTCGCTGGCCGGGTCGAGATGCTGTTCGTTCCGGATCGTATACGGTGCAGCCAAGATCTCGTTGAGATCGTCGATGACCATATCTCGCTGCTCCTGTGGCAGCAAGACGAGTGGATCTTGGTGCATTGGCGACTCGATTGTGTCATCAGCGGGGTCCTGGTCGCGGATGACATCACAGAGATTGACCCAGCGGAAGGTGTACATGCGGCCCTCCTCCCGAAGGGTGTAATCCTCGAAATACCGTCGGACGAGCCAGTCAAAGTGCGACTTTCCCGACCCGACAGGTCCTAAGAGGAGTTTGATTCGTTTCTCGGGGCCCAGCCCGCGGGCACCGGATTTGACTTTGTTGACGAATTCGTGGATCGACTCGTGGACTTCTCGGCCGTAAAAGACGTTTTCGCCGTCGTGTAAGGGGTCTTCGGAGGCCATGATGTACTCGACGACACCGGCGTCGTCGTCGTACTCGGTTCCGTAGTGGTCGAACATATCGGCAACGCGCTGATGGGCGTTACGAGCGATCCGCGGATCGTCAGCAACCTCATCGAGATACCAGTCGAAGGATTTCGCTTCGCGAAGGTCTGACGGGACTGAGGTCTGGTAGTGCTGGCTGAGGTCTGTAAGGGTTTGTCTGTCGTTGCTCATTGTATCACTGGCTGTCTGTTAGTCGACGACTGGTTCGTTTTCCCTCGGTCGTCGACGAACGGCTGCCGGAACATGCCAGTTGATCG
>LKMJ01004981.1_pt1 | contig 12526 bp, 12 predicted proteins | sample 643391 | NCBI WGS metagenome assembly LKMJ01 (sample SAMN04112250, study PRJNA286221) | soda lake metagenome | biome: soda lake; feature: Kulunda Steppe; material: water; isolation source: sample PL-Br10 brine of Picturesque Lake | place: Russia: Kulunda steppe | collected 2010-07
TGTGTGTGTGTGTGTGCGCGTGCCTGTGTGTGTGTGCCTGTGTACGCCTGTGCCTGTACCTGTGTGTGCGTGTGCCTGTGCCTGTGTGGCCGTGTGCCTCAGCGTGTATGCCTTTGTGTGCCCCTGTGTGTGTGCCTCTGCGTGCCCCTGTGTGTATGCCTCTGTGTGCCCCTGTGTATGTGCCTCTGCGTGTGCCTGTGTGCCTCTGTGTGTATCCCTCTGTGTGTGTGTTTTAGTAAGTGTGTGTGTTTAAGTTAGTGTGTGTGTTTTAGTTAGTGTGTGTGTTTTAGTTAGTGTGTGTGTGTGTGTGTGTGTGTGTGTGCATGTCCCACGAGGCATCAAGTTGGTGTCTGCTGACAGCATGCAAGCACACATGCACGAGGTGAGCATGCCAGCTTTTTTGGGCTATAGGTGATTGCTGGTAAGCAAGGGTCTGTGCTGCAAGGTGAATGCTGCTGGTAAGCAAGGGTCTGCGCTGCAAGGGTCTGTGTTGCAAGGTGATTGCTGCTGGTAAGCAAGGGTCTGTGCTGCAAGGGAGCGCATGCCCAAGGCATCAGGCACTGCTCCAATCTGGCAGCCTTCCCCTCATCTTGCCAGCTCTCATTTTGTCTCAACCTGCTGCCATGTGTCTGCGGAGCAATCCCACCACTGGAGGTGGTTGCTGAGTAAACAACGGGAGAGTGCTTTACGGGCTTTTGTTCCAAGCCCATGTAGCCCACTACATTGATGCAGGTTGGCTGCCATCAAACAAAGGGAAATAACTTGAGATAAGGACCTGCTCTCACACTACCTGCATCCAACACACGAATGTGCTGCATGGACCTCAATGACAGCCACCTGTCCTCCTCAACAGCTACCCACCCTAACATTCCCGTCAAAGACGCCTCGGCCAGTAGGGGAGGTCACGATGCACTTGTGCAGCTGGTCAGCTTGACCCTGGGGAACAACAAAGGAATGGGACCAGCATGAAGAACGGCTGGCCGCTTTGTTTGCAGGAGCACCGGCGTATTGAAGGTGTGAACACCAATGTGTGGTGCCAACAACAGTGGGAATTGCGCACACCAAGCTCATGCTTCAGCTCACATGTGAAAATCCATGGTTCATAGGGTGCAGGGTCTGTTGTACCCGACACATATGCCCTCTTCCCAAACACTGTTTGGAACCCGTTTCCATGCAACGATGAGTATGCTTCACTCGCTCTGTCCGCAATGTGGTCCTCTCGTGTTCTAGCACGCAGGCAGAGCAGCACACTTCAGACCAGCAGCACATGGCACCTTGCCTCCTGCGTTTCTATTCCTCCACAGCATGCCTTTCCTCCCCTTCATCATCAATGGGTCAAAGTGGAGGAGAAATTGGGGGTCACAAGAGGACACAAGAGGACTGTCAGTACAGACAGATGAAGTGCGGGCTGAGCAGCTGCCCCCGGCCTGCCATCAACAGGCAGCACTCGTCAGAGACAGGAGGGGCACACAACTGCCGCACCTCTGGGTGGTCCAGGTGCAGCTGCGTGTGCAGGTCGTGCAGCTGGCTAGCGCCTGCCAAGATGAAGTGGCGCATGTTCGTCTCGGTGTGGGCCCCCTCTTGCACAACACACAAGTCGTGCCTGCAGGCAAGGTAGCACACACGAGGCCACGGTGGCACGCATGGCCAAGCAGCCCCTCAGCTGCCGAGATGTAGCTAGGATACTGGCTGAGAGGGGGAGGGCGGGGCGGGGGGTTGCGGCTGCTGCGTCAGGAAGAGCCTTGGATGGGCATTTATGGTGATGCGCCTTTTTGGCCCGGAGGCTTGCACTTGGCAAGGGCGATAAGGCTCACTTGGCGCTTAATGGAGCGCGTGCGAGGAGTTACCAAGGGGTGGGCAGGGATGCGGGGCATGACAGCGTTTTTCCAGGCAAGCACGCATGAAGCACACGTGTTATCCCTCCTACCTGGTCAGCATGCCGCCAAGGCGTGCTTCTGTCAGCGTGTAGCTGCTCTTCCTGGCCTGCAGCCGCCGGCAAATTGGCGTGCATGAATGTGCAGCAAAACCTTTGCCTCTTCGGCACAGGGGCGCACTAAGCCCAAGGCCACAGAGCCCCTCTGTTGTGTGGTGCTGTGAGCCCACTGCCCTGATACCCTTCGCGTAGATTTCAGAACGGGCATGCATGCATGCTGCCCCCAGGCATGCTGCCCCCAGGCAAGGCTGCTCCCAAGCAAGGCTGACCCCAGGCAAGGCTGACTTCAGAAAGCTCAATGTCTGCTTGCCCCTGAGTTGGGCCCCTTTTGGGCGCGAGGCAGCTCCCTGGCCCGCCTTTCTACGCATCACGCCTGGCGAGCGCTAGACCCTCGACCCTCGACCATGATTGGCAAAGCAGGGATGAGCAGCAGTGTGGTAGGGCCTGCTGGGAACAAGCGCGCACATGTGCACACCTGTGAGACGAGTGTGCTTTTGAAGTTGGACCCGCCAGGGGCATCCCTTGATGCATAGGAGTGGGTCACCTGCGCAACGCAGGGGCAGTGCAGCCAACTGTCAGCAGAAGCAGGTAATGTAGCATGTGCCCAAGCTGCTCAGTAATCTTTGTGGTACTGAACGTTGCTTGCCTCATGCTGCGCTCCCTCACACACACACTCCCTTGAGCTGCAAAGCTGCGTAGGCAGAGGCTTGAGCGCTGGCAAAACAACCCCCTAACTGATGTCACCATGCCTCAGTATGGCCTCGATTTCCATTTATGTCCTGAGGCAGAGATAGAGGGGACATCCTGAGGCATGGGAGGCAAGCGACATCCTGGGGCATTTGGAGGCATGTGCTCGGGACTCGTTTTGTACGCCCGGGATCTCTTTGTAGCATGGCTGCCTTCAAAATTGTCATGCAACTCAAAGCAGGTGAATATGTTACCATGCTGGCTTGTACTGAAGTCAGGTACATGTATGGCGAGCACGCGCGAATGCACTTGTGCACTCGTAGACATGCTTACACGAACCCATATGCGCATACACACATACCAACATGTGTGCACACCTGTGACTTGGACTCCAAGAACAGTTCAGCAACGCTGTTGCACAGGTAGGACGGCAGCTGCGGCTGCTCTGAAACCGCGTCATCCGCTAAGGCACTGCCATCAGCGGTCAGGCCCACAAACTCCTCCACCAGCGAGCAAGACGCGTGCTTGGCCATGTGCATCAGGATGCGGGGTGAGCTGCTGCTGGTCGTGCCTGCTGCGCCAGCTGCGCAGGCACAAAGCAATGAAAACCTCCCGTCACAAGTGCGCCTCCACAAGCAACAGGCACTGAGCAGCACCAGGGAGCACAGAGCTCAAGAGGAATGGTTACCAGTCAGTGTTGAAAGGGGCACAGGACCTAAGAGAGCGCGCGCACGGTCTCAGGCAGTGCAGTGGGGCTGCACACATTGAGAGTCGCACAGATGCTGGGCACACATGCCAGGCTGGCAGAAGTGCTCCAAAAAGGACAAGATGCCTCAAGCCTGCATATTATATAAAGAGAGAGGAGTGCGTTTGCAACCCGTGGATTCCACAGGCTTGCTAACACGCGCTAATACACAGATACAAGCATGTGAGCACACCCTGCTCTGTAAGTGTAGGTGCTTTGGAGTATACCTCATCAATGTCACTCTTGTCTGACATTGAATACTTATGAACGTGTGTTGTGTCTGGCATGAACTTGATGGCACGACCTTCCCCAAGTGGGACAAGGGGGTTAAGGGCAGGGAGTGGGGTGCGTGCACAGGCCTGCCTGTTCGGTCAAAATGATGGAAGCAAGCCAGGAAGCTGTTTCAGGCCCGGCATGTGCAGCACACAGCAACGCTGGCTCACCACTTGTTAGATGGAGCACATAGAGGGGTGTGTCCAGCTCCACACTCTCAGGCAAGGACACCACCAGTGCGTCCTGTGCCAAGCCCCCATTCAGCAAAGCGAAGGGGCCACCTCGTGATGCCGACAGCTGGCCCTGCACAGCACACAGGCACGCGCGTTTTGTGAGTCATGCTGGCCCAGCACAGCACACAGGCCCGCGCGTCTTGTAAGTCATGCTGGTCCTGCACAGCGCACAGGCGCGCGCGTTTTGTGAGCCATATGCATGTCCCGAGGGGCTGAGTGCAATGTGAGCTTTTGTGTGGGCTCGGTGGCGAGTGCGGGAGTGTGCGCATGTGTGCATGTGAGAGGGTGCCGTGGGGCAATAAGAGGGAGTTTAGTTGAAAGGCGTGCACACGCACATGCATGAGCGTCCGCCTGCTATGCGAATGCATGTGTACGGAGTGCGTGAGCAAGGGCATGCATCTTTGTGCCGAACAAGCGCGCAGCCCAAAAGCGTCAGCGGAAATGGCAACGGACAACCTCAACCAACAGGCATGGCGCACTTAATTAATTAATGGCGCACTTTATTAGGCCTGCTGCGGACTGTCAGCTTTCTTCAAGGCTTGCAGATGTTCTTGAGCAGGGAAAGCACATCATGCACAAGGACTCCTTTGGGGGAATTAATGAACATGCAAGCACTGCTTAGAGACCCGAGAGGATGTCCAGGTCCCAGCATAATCAAGAGATTCTCATCTTTGTGCTGGAAGGCCTGCTCTCACCCAGAGATGGGGGAATGTATGTTCAAAAAAGAATGAAAATAGGCCTTTGGGCTGTCTTCTCACAGGCTGAAGGCCATCTCACGCATGGCAAGGCGGACTCCTTCCAATTCCTTCCAATGGAAAGGCAAATAGAGCACACGCCACGGCCACTTTCAAGTACAAATGTGATTTTATATCCATGCTGTAGGCGGGCCATCAGCCACAGGTGCAAACCCCCTGAATATTATTGTACACGCTTAGATACACTCGAATCTGTGCGCGGAGATGCCTGGGCTTGAAAAAAACCACTCTGCTTCAAGCAAGCATGCTCCGTAAGCCAACGCAGTCTGAAGGTAGGATCACTAGCTCCACGACAGCATTGAAGACCTTTAATGCCACCTGGCTCACCACCCTCACCAGCTTGGAGGTCACATCCTTGGGTGCGCTTGCAAGGCCACCCACATACGCGCCACCAGCCTTCAGCAGCCCGCTCAGGTTGGAAAGGTCCTGCCGCACTTCACCTGCCCACCCAGGAAGGCAGCATGGAACACGAAAAGGTAAAGGTTGCAGCTTGGGAGAGCCAAGCGCTGCAGGCCTACGTAGGCATGAACGATGATCCTGGAACAAGCCATAAAGGGCACATGGGAGGCATCTAGCTTTGCACATCTTGATTCAAGCAGGCACACGGGCACGGCATGCGACAAAAAATGCTTAATTTGGTCCACAGTCAGAACCAAAACATGCTTGCCAGGCAAGTTCCCTCAAAAATAGACTCGCAAGCCATCCCATTTAGGCTTCACACACCATTCACAAGAACCACGTGCGTCGTGGCTGCTTCCTCTGGAACCAAGGAGGCAATAAGCTCTTGAGGGATGGAGATGTTGGTCTGGGCAGGCTGCAGGGCACAAGAGATGCAGCCAGCCAGTACTTTCACTGGTGTGGCATTCAAGTAACAACTTTACATGCTGTTGGCTGTGGAAGACCTGTGGCAAGCAGGCATAGGCAAGCAGTCATCGGCAGGGATGTGCATATCATGTCACATTGCACCAGGTGATCCTGGACAATCTTTGCCTTTGTCATGATGCCAAGCTGCATATCAGGCGTGTAAAAGAAAGCGTTGTGCAACTGCTTACCACCACATTCGACTTCAAGAGGGGAGAGATGTCAGTGAAGCGGTACTCCTCATTGCGCGTCGTGGGCATGCGCATGCTGGGAATGGCGCTCCAGGAGTTTGCATGAAGCGCAGCGATGCTACAAATGAAAGCAGGAGTGCACAGTTCAAAGGAATAAGCACGCAGGTTAACCATGTTCAAAACAGGGTGGCAGGAAACAGATGGTCAGGCCTTGCGAGCCGCACAGCAGGCAGGAGAGCACCACTTGCAGAGCAAGCACACCTTGGATCCTGCTGTGGAGTGATGTTTTGAAAGCTGCCCCAGGTGTTGGCAATGAACTTGTCCTCTGGTGCCTTGGGGCTGGAAGATGGAGCGCTGGGGGCTGCTTGCGCACGGGTGAGCAAGGAGGGCTGAGGAGCGCATCTTTCAGCGCCGATGCAGCGGCGATGTGGCACTACATCCTTTGCAAAGCCGATGGACCTGGGAGGGCCCTGAGCAGGCCCTGCAGCAACGAAACAGGAAAAGTGCGGGAAAACCTCAAACATTCACACTCGACTTCCGGGTCTCCAGCCACTCTACCATCATATTTACAGTAATTTCGGCAAGCGCATCATGCTCGGCGAGGGATCGAGCGCCTCAAACCTCACCAGCAGAGAGGCTCCTTCCTTTCACCTGCAAAATGTCCAGCATTATCAATTCACTCCAAGATAATTTACATGAATTTGTCTACACCTCGCGCGTGTGTGTTGAAACAAACTAACAAACCAACAGACGCTGCTTGAATTTCGCACGTCAGGCTTTGCATATGCCATATCAGTTTGTTATTCAATCAGTTTGTTATTCAATTCTTCAAACGTGCGTGCATACTGGGGGAGCTTGAAGGGACTTCTTTGAGGTTAAGGTTGACTACATTATCCTCTTTGAGACCTTGGTTCCGATTCAAATCAACAGGCAATTCAAATCATGATATGACCTCCCTGAAATATTTGGGGTTATCCTTGCAATTGCTGGCAAAGTCTTTCTTTATGTTAGCCTGCCTGAGATGCCATGAGTATAAAGAATATCAATCACATGAGCCTTGCACACCTTATTTAAATCATCCTGCTGCTGTTCCAAGCTGATGCTATCATTCATTACGAGCTCTTTTCTGCAAGAGCACTGAGTGGCTCCAAGAGCATGAAATTTCAATTGAGCCTCTGTTGCTCCGTCTTAATGGTACTCCAGGCTCAGGTTGCAGGCCCGATAGGCCTCAGCTAAGCTGCACGCGCATGATAGGCCTCAGCCAACAGGTCCAGCCATGTAACCTTTACCTGTTGCGAGCTGTGATATGTCCAGGCTTACAGCCAATTTTAAGGAACCGCCTGATCACTTCTGAGGTTACAAGCTTTTTTATTGGCTTCCTACTTTAGAGCTTCAACCTGTATCATCTTGCATTTTGCTTTGACTGTAGTTTCTTGATGGGAGCAAGGCGTTGATTAGAGCTCAGCAAGCTTTGTTGCCGGCACGTCAAGAGGGTTCCCCTGCCATGCCCCTAGTAGCTTATACAGTCCTCTTTATACAACCAGCAATTGATGAAAACATCTTGTGCGTGTAATTTGACCAAGTTTGCAGACTGCATGAAAGTGTGCAAGTCCTTGCTCCACCAATGATATAGAAAATGCAGACTGTCCAAGCCACAGCGATGAGAGGAGGTAATTTACGCATACTATGTGAGCACAATTTGCACATGCTCTTAGTATGTTTGAACATGCTACTAATAGGCTGTCCTCATGATTGGTGTCAATATAGTACCCAACTTTGATAAGGCGAATGTCCCTTCTCTTTGGTGGAATGTAGCAGGGGTCTACGCTTTCACCATAGTTAGCCCTCCCTAAGGGGAGGACCAAAAAAACATAAGGTCGCCTCTGGTACATGGAATGCGGGGGCCCGTCTGAGGGTCAAAAGAGCTAGGCAGGAACCAAACGTCTGGGGGAATCTCAATCCCCTGCTCTGTATGCCTTTTTGCTGGTGCATGCATCCATAGATATCTGTGCTGTCCTGAATTGACCCTTGCTGCTGTTTTTAACTCATTGGCTCATTGCAGGATGGAGTTTGTTGTCATTCCCATTTCAACTGGGTGTGTATAGCCAAGAATTCTATGGGTAGCAATATCCTAGGCCCATGGGGCTCCTGCGGTATGTTGTGCTTATGTCCTGACTCAGGAGTCCTGAGGCTGTTCTGCAAGCAACAGTCATCATGGAGCTGAAAAGGAGTGGCGTGAGGCATATGGGGCTGTCCAACAAGCGGGTTAATTCATGCTTGTGGGGTCAAATATTGCGCAGTCTATCTTCAGAGCAGACATTAAAGAGACTTGGCCACGTCATTCATGGGGGACAGTGTCAATTTGTGCTCAGGGGCTAGACATACTTTGTTTGAATTGTGAATAGATGCAGTGCGCTGTTGGGGCCGCGCATGTCTTTTTCATCCCTTCAATCGATCCCCTAAATCCCTCATGCCAGAGCGTAGACCTTGAATTACAAGAAAGAACGTTTTGCAGATAGCAAAAGAAGCAACACCCAATAAGATTTATTGGGCATTGGGTACCATTAACACATTTTACCACCATGACTTAATAGACTTTTCACGTTGACTCGAGAAGAATCATCATGTTTCTCAGACAAGAAAAGGGACACTGTCTGGCAGGCATGACGACATGCCTCTTCAGTAGAAACAGTGCCTCACCTATTATGCGCTCAACATTATTGAAAGGTGGACGCTCTCCATCTTCAAAAGTTTGAAGGCCGGCTTTGCACCGAAAACACCCATCCAATGTCTCGGTCTACCATTGAGTGCGCATGCTTTGAGGTTTGCTTCCTCTTCTTCGGACTTGAACCTGGAAAAACTGAGCAACCCTTTGAGGATATGTGTATTTGTGCCTTCTGCAATCGAACATGCCACTGGGTTTGCCTTAAGAACACCGGCTGCTATACAGAATGACAGGGAGAGAAAGTTGACGAAAATGATAACTGGGCCTACCCAGCTTGCGCTGACCTGACTGCGCAACGAAAACAAAAGAGAAGCTACGAATCAACCGACAAAGACCATATTACAACGTGGAAGCCCACCTGGGAACCAAAAGAAACAAAAAAACAAATTGACCACGTCCCAGAAACACATTATGGATCTTGAGGCACGTAAGGGTGAACCCTGCTTCACTATGCCCCGAACTGATAATACTATGAGCAGCCTAGAGTGACAAGGCTTTGCTTGAGAAGTCACAGATAACACCTGGAGTTATAAAAGAGACAAACTAAACTTTGACACTGATCCCACAAACCTACAAGCAGATATCATAGCTACAGGCCAGTGTGAATTCCGGGTCACTGAAATTGACCTGGTCAAACCAAAACCTAACAACACCCATCCCCTAAAATCACCTAACCAAAGAGAGACCCATCACCCCCTACAGCAATCCCCAACCTCTGATACTACCTGGAATATGCACCTCAAAGGTGGCATGCATCTATCACGTGATGGGAAGATGCAAAGGCATGCTCACTCAAGAGCGCTACAACATCCTCTACAAAGCATTTCATGACACCAAACTTGCTGGAATCCATGATACCAACATGCCTCCCTCTAAGAGCTTTTCCTCTGAGCTTTAAGGCCTCCTTTTCCGTTTTACCTTTCACGACAACAAGAGACCCATGAATACAGAGGTTAAACACTCCTATATGCGTGCTCTCCCCTTCCACTCTCACTCTGCCCTTCAGATATGGACACTAAATACCCAAGAAAAATGGCCTCTCATCTGGACCACAACCCCAAATACCTCATTTACTGGAGCAATGACCCTCGTGACAGAGTCTTTGGAGCCATTCCCAATGCCTTTTCATCCAAATTTCCTGGCTACTCTGTCTGCCATCCTGTGTATGACGACCAAGTCATGCATCGTGCCCTAAGACATGTTATGTACTCTGCCATAGCAAATAACACTGAAACAGCCACATTCATGTTCCTACCATGCCAAGGGGGACGGATGAGCAACAACCCCTACTCTTTCTCAACGCCTAACTTTCTCAACGCCTACCCCCATTTATGTTGCACACTAGTGAATATCTCCTCATCCAACCTTGACTATGCCACACCCTCTTTGAGATCAGCAAAGAGACTACCTTACCACACCTGGAGTATATAAAGAGTTGCTGTTTGGAATACAGCAGCATAGTTGCGTCTAAATGATCACAATCCCACCTGGGTTAGGGACCTGGCCCGTGATATTCCAGAAGCAAACTGGAAGCATGAATACATGAGTAATGATACAGTAATGACCCAGTTCTCAACGCCCTCCACCCAAGAATAGAAACTGGTTTCAAGAAGTTTGAAAAACTTCCTCCTGATTACCGACATATACATACTCTCTACCACAGCCAAGAATTACCCTTCCCAACAGAATCCAGCCCACAATCAGCCAAAAAAGTTCCTGACTGGAAGGAGTGGGCATAAACAGACGGCAGCTGCCAGATTCATCAAGGAAAGCAAGTAACAGGTGCAGGCACATACCACCCTGCTACCTCTACTACCAGCTTTGTTGAACCATTTGGTATGGGTATTACAAAACCATCAACAGAGCTGAACTGGCTGCTATCACAACCGCCATTATTCACGGCCACTCACATATTGCAACCGACAGCCTCTCATCTCTCCACCAAATCAAAAAGCACTTGTTGTACCCTGAGGTTCACCGCCACCAAGTACAAGGGGGTATTTTGAAGATGCTCATGCAAATCATCCGCAACTCACAAAACCCTTTGCACCTGTTTTAAGTCAAATCTCATGCTGGTATTGCTGGTAATGTGTCTCCTTTCCTTTAATTGATGTGGGGAGTGGTTTCACTGCCTTCATAGTTTTCTTTTCTTTTCTTTTCTTTGAGTGCGCAGATCCTGCGGCCAAGTATCAAGCAACCCAAGTCGATGCAAATCTTGCAGACACAGGGATGCCGTGCGCTGGCATTGATGGTAACCCTTTTCATGACATAACCTGGCTTGCCTTTGAAAGGGATATCCCCTCTGATGCAACATCTTCAAGGCCTTCCAACCTACCTGCCACAAAGCTCATTTATTTCTGAAACCTCTATGATGCCCTGAAGGCGCATGTGCACTCCAAACATAAACTTTGCCACTCAAACCCTACAACCGATTACTACTCATATCATCAAGGTTTACTTTGGAATCCCATAGCCCACAAAAATATCAGCCAAACTTTATGGACAATATTCAATCTATTCTTCATGATAATGAAACATTTTCCACTACCGTATAGGTACCCTTTTCAATCAGAAGCATGATATTTGATTTAAGATCTCGACCAGCCTTCAATGTTCCCTCTGCCATCACTCAGACAGTGCCCTACACATTCTATCAGGTTATCAACACCAGATTATCTCCGATATGATCACTGAACCCCACAACCGTTGTGACATCGCATGTAGACTTACAATGAAAGCTACAGGAGCAGGCTCCTTGGGGGGTCGTTTTGTCCGAATGGATGGAAGACTGCTTAGCATTACAAAACCTACAAGTCCCTGTAGAATCTATTAACAGGGAAATGCCCTCTAGAAATATAATGAACTTACTAGGTGCCCACCCTAGGTATGCATTAAGAAGTAGGGCAAGGTGCAGAGGCGATAGGGGGCTCTCAGCAGCAGCATCAGTTACAGTGAAAATACCAGGCCTAGGAGCCAACTTGAAGCCTTGGAGCTACCAACACAACATGCTCCGTCAACAGCCTGTTGCTGAGCTTTGCCGAGCTGCGGCCAATGTTAGCCTCCACACTATACTTTTGGGAGTGGGAAGCACCATCTTGGAGTCTCTGAAAAATCTCAGTCTAGATCCTTAGAAAGTCACTGAACTTGCCGTAAAATTCATGCTCATTCGGTTCAATATGCTTATTAACTTGTTAGTGCCAGACGTGCTGTAGAAAATAAGAGAATAGAGAAAACTGTGCAGGCGGTAGAACACCCTCCGCATCAATTAAGGAGAGCCTGAGGGAGACACATTGGTCCTAAGTGCTGTAGAGAAAACTTTTGCAACAAATCATTATCAAGGCTAGGAGTGGGGTAGTGCTAGTCACCCTCCCGATCTGAAGCTGACATGCAATTGAGCTCACGGTGCGATGATTGCTGGTCATCCCACATCCTGTCCGCTATGAATGGTCCCACACAACTTGTTGAATCCTACTTGTCCAAGGAAAGGCTGCTGAAGGGTGAGCCAATTGATCTTTGTCGCTTTGTTGTGGACCTCAGGGAGAGGCATTTGGATTATTGGACACCTTACTCTGATACGCATCCAAGAGAGCGCAACAGCAAACGCTCCACTTACCATCAATGGTGCGACCTCCCTACCAAGAGGGCCCTGGTCACACATTCGCCATACACCCTTCCCAAATACATGCTTCTTGATCTTCCTTGCGACGTTACTCACAGCGTGGCTCGCTTCAGACTTCATGCCCACACTCTACGAATTGAAGCTGTGACCTGGACTCACAATACCTCCCCTACTTGTGACTTGTGTAATGCTCATGATGTACAGGATGAGCAACACGTCCTTTTCCACTGCACCCATCCACACGTGGTCTCTCTCCGAAGGACTTATGCTTCGGACATTATGGACTATTTTTTGGCTGGCGAAGACCAGCAACAAACCAATCAGCCTAACGATCTGACTGGCGGTTAACCCTTTTTAACTTTTTTTAACTTTAAACCTCTTGTCACGCCAGATTAGTGCAGTGCCAGATTTATGCTGCATTGTGACCTGGAGGTTGGTTGAGTCAGTTGGTAGAGTATTTGATCCCTTGCTCAGTTCAGCTATAGCTGTATTTGAGCACGTCAA
>LKMJ01004983.1_pt1 | contig 12526 bp, 17 predicted proteins | sample 643391 | NCBI WGS metagenome assembly LKMJ01 (sample SAMN04112250, study PRJNA286221) | soda lake metagenome | biome: soda lake; feature: Kulunda Steppe; material: water; isolation source: sample PL-Br10 brine of Picturesque Lake | place: Russia: Kulunda steppe | collected 2010-07
CGAGTCGACACTTGCAGATGGTTCGCTGGTTGACGATAAAGCCACGGTCGAGCATTCATCGCTCTCCGGAACAATCGTGCTCCCCGGCGCGACGGTCCGAAATAGCGAACTCAGAGACTCGATCGTCGGCCCTGAAACGATAGTTGAGGATCGGAACCTTGCCAATGGGTTACTTGGTCGACACGCGAACCAGTAATTGTCATTAGTGAAGCACCATGTCCGTCCGGTCAATCAATTACCGGCGGTTTCGAGAGCGAAGTTCATCAGATCCGGACACATCTTGTCGAAGAAGCATGTCTTACCGGAGGGTTCATGACCCTCGCACAGCGTGAAGTGGGGGACAAATCAGTGGCTTCGGCACTCGAACCCTGAAGATGTACGGTACCGTGGTCAGAGCATGGGACCGTAGCAACCAACCGAGTTGTTCAAATAGAATTAATGTATCCGCATCAAAAAGGGCCATCATGAGTACAGAATTTGTCACGCCTCCGCCTCTCGAACGGGGCGATAAGGTCGCTATTGTCGCTCCGGCCTCGGGTCGCGCCGCGGCATATTCACACGTGTATGAGCGCGGACTAGACCGGTTACGGTCGGTATACGACCTCGAACCAGTCGAATTCCCGACTGCCAAACAGTCTGACGACTATCTGTGCGAACACCCGGAGGAGCGAGCACGAGACATCGAAGACGCATTTGCAGATCCAGAGATCAGTGGCGTCATCGCAACGATTGGTGGCAACGACCAGATCCGAATCTGTAAACATCTCGACGCCGACTTGCTCCGTCAGAATCCCACCAGATTTTACGGCAGTAGTGACAACACAAATCTCGCTCAGTTCCTCTGGAAGCGGGGTATCGTCTCCTTCTACGGCGGGATGTTGCTTACCGATTTTGCCGTTCCTGGTCCGTTTCCCGACTACCTGGAAGCGTCGCTTCGATCGGCGCTTTTTGACGATGCGATCGGAGATATCCATCCTGCGCCTGAGTTCACCGATCAAGATCTCGACTGGGCTGACCCGGACAACCTTCGGAAACAACCCGAAATGGAAGAGAGTTCAGGATGGATCTGGCGCGGTGCACAGCAGGCCGTCGAGGGACGAACGTGGGGTGGCGGATTCGAAAATACACACCAGCAGGTCACTGCCGATCGATACCTACCAGAACCGGAGACACTGGAGGGTACTATACTGCTTGTGGAGACATCTGAACTACTTCCCAGTCCCGCTATGATCCAGTTGATGCTGCTTGGTCTTGGGGAACGTGGACTCTTGTCAAGCTTCGACGGGTTTCTGGTCGGCCGAACGAAAGCACGGACACACAGACTGGAACGGTCCAGTGAGGAACGTGAGCAGTACCGTCGACAGGTACGGGAGACTGTTGTCGATGTCGTAACCCAATATAACCAGACGGCCCCGATCGTGTTCAACGTTGATTTCGGCCATACGAACCCGACCGTTCCTGTTCCTATCGGTGCGAATGTGACAATCGAACCACAGACCGAACGGATAACCTTCGAGTGACCAAGCGGTAATGGAATCATTGAGACCCACTGCTCCTGTTTTGACCTACGGAGTTGGTCGGGCTACAATATGCCAGTAAATCGGTGGCCTCGGCACACGAATTCAGCATTTCGCAGTGAATTAATGACGACTCTCTACTTTTGGCGGATCGATGCGTACTTGAAAGTATGTCAATGGATAGTACGTCCAGCGAAGAGTCTGTGGTGGGAGAGTCACCGGAACACGTTGGCTCACGAACTTCTGAGCCTCGATTCCGTCGACTCCGAATCTGGAACATCGTGATGGCCTTCCTGCACGGTATTCAGGGGCTTTTGATGCTCCTTCTGGCAGAAGAGGTACTGTGGCCGGTTACTCGAACGCGTTACGATTTTGATATTGAAACAGAAACAATTGCACCAATCTCGGTTCCGTGGGTCGAGTTCGAACTGGCGTTGTTGGTAGTCGGATTTCTGTTCCTCTCGGCGCTGGCACACGGTCTCATTGGCACGGTCCTGTACAGGAGGTACGTCGACTACCTGGCCCGGGGGATGAACCCGTATCGGTGGTACGAATATTCCGTGAGCGCGTCGCTGATGATCGTCGTTATCGCCATGCTCGCGGGTATCTGGGACCTCGGCACTCTCATCGCGCTCTTCGGTCTAGTGGCCGTTATGAACCTCATGGGTCTCATGATGGAGTTGCACAATCAGACGACGAGTTCGACAGACTGGACAGCCTACAACATTGGGGTACTCGCGGGTATCGTCCCCTGGGTCGTCATCGCCATTCCCATTGTGGGCTCTATCCTCGCCAGTGGCGGTGAAGTACCCGACTTCGTTATCTACATCTATCTATCTATTTTTGTGTTCTTCAATCTCTTTGCAGTGAACATGGTGCTCCAGTACCGGGAGACGTGGCGCTGGCGGGAGTACCTATTCGGCGAGAAGATGTATATCCTGTTGAGTCTGGTGGCGAAGTCAGCGCTCGCCTGGCAAGTATACTTCGGCACGATCACATCACCCATCTAGTATTTTTAGATTGGTGCCAGTAAATCGGTGGCCTCGGCACTCATAGGGTTCGTCACTGGACGCGAGGAACGGGGGCTACCCGTCCGGCCCCGTCGCCCTCGGAACCGCAGTTCTTCGTCATCGGCCATCCGCTACTACCCACCGGGAATCAAAGAGCGTTCCGACGACCCGTCTGGTCTCCTCCTACCGTTCAAGCATCTCGACACCGAAGCCGAAAGTATGACTGATGCTGAGTCAGACCGAGCTAGACTCGTTGGGATGAACCACGTGGCGCTCGAAGTTGAGGATATTGAGGAAGCGTTGTCGTTCTACGACTCGCTGTTCGAGTACGACATCCGGGGGCGAGGAGAGTCGAGTGCGTTCATCGACATGGGTGACCAGTTCATCGCGCTTGCAGAACACGAGGAGGCTGGAGTGACAGTTGACGACCATCGACACGTCGGCATCGTCGTCGACGACAGGAGCAAGCTCGAAACACGATTGGAAGAAGAGGAGGTCGACCAGCTCGACGTGCCAGGAATCGAGTTTCGCGACCCGTGGGGCAACCGCATTCAGGTCGTCGAGTACCGAAACATCCAGTTCACCAAGGCCGAACACGTTCTTCAGGGGATGGGACTCGACCTCGAAAAGTCCGAGTCGGCTATCGAAGAGCTTGCTGAAAAGGGGGTGGCCCCCGCTGACCAGAACAGTAGTTAGTGGTCACTCCTGCTGTTCGCCTGCCAGTGGAATCTCCGGGGATGGACGTTTACCGAACTCGGACCGTCGCTCCTCGGTCTGTCGACGTTTCTCGACGTCCCAGTGTTCGAAGAAACCGTACTCATGCATCGTGGTCAACCCCGCTATCGCTGCTCGGAGGTTGATTCCGACGAGCGGGATATCGGCAACGGAGATGAGAACGTCGGCCTGAATCATCGCACCGTCCCGGAGGAGCACGTCGAGCACGTCCACGATAGCGTGGGATTCAGTCTTGGTTGGTTTCACTTCACGTCACCTCCGACGTCCGGTGCGTGGCTGTACGGCGGCCAGGGGCCGGTGTATCTTACGTCGTAGTGTGGCTGCGCAGCGAGTGACTCCAGTTCCTCACCGATAGCTTCTTCGTAGTTTCGGTCTGCGAGGACCGAAAGCTTGACCGCGGAGTCCAGCTCGCTGTCGCGACCTTGCGACATGACCGTGCTGTGGCCACCCGAGCGTTCGATTTCGACAACATACGGTTCGATATCTTCGACTAGCCTCGCTTCGAGTTGTTCACTCCGGGCCTGTAGACGCTCGGAAAGCCGTTGTTCGTACTGTGATTCGAGGAGATATCCAGTCCCACTCGACGCTTCCTCGATACGAGTCGCGAGCTGTTGCAACTGGTCGTCCTCGTGCCGGAGTTGTTCGCTGACTAGCTCTTCGCTCCAGCGCACGTCGATTCGATACTCCCACCGGCCCGCCAGCCAGTCCAGAGCCTCCGCGAGGTCTCTGTAATTGTCTCTGAGCCACTCGGAAACGACCTCGTCGCCACCTGTGAATATTGTATCGAACCGGAACGGAAGTGGAGTTCCGAACTCGTTCCCGACTGTGTCAACGACGTTCTGATGAGTAAGCAACCACCGACGTACCCGCGTCATGTCGTCCGAGTCGAACACGGACTCGACGGGCTGGATTATCGCACCCAGGTCCTCCTCGGTGAGCATCGAAACGTTGCCACCCTCGATTCCTTCCATGGAAAACGACGCTGCCTCATCCACCGAGACCACACAGTAGAGGTATCGCCCTTCCTCGAACTCGAGATCGGTGCTGTTCTGATTATCCGATGAAGAGTTACTCATACTGGGTTTCCTCCTCCCGGACCTGTTCGATTGCGTCAGAGACGAGTGAATTGAGGTCGTCGCGGAGTGTCTCCACGTCGTCCTCGATATCGTGTTGCTCTTTTATCGACTCGATTTCGGCAGCAATCGTCTGTAGCTGCGCACCCAGACGCTCGATCTCATCGGGCGAGAGCTGTCCGGATTCCATACGCCTGATAGCTTCTCGTTCCATCGCTTCGAGGAGAAGTTCGAGCACCGTCACGATGAGTGCCATTAGACCGGACGCTCCATCTTCCTCGCCGTCGATTTCGATGTGTTTCATGACCCCTCGGATTCAGTTTCCTCAGTGTCTCCCGATTCGTCTTCCCGAGATCCCGCTTCTTCGGTCTCCGCTCCGTTAGCCTCCGCCCCCTCGTTCTCATTGTCCGTGTTCCCCTCAGTATCGTCCTCACCGAGTGTGAACGGAATGGACGGTTGTGGCCGCTTGCTCGGGGGGTCGCTCGTTGACCCTTCCGGGTCGTCGCTCGTGCTGGCCTCGATCCCGAGGTCGACTCCTTCCTCGTCGTCGAGCGGTTCTCGTCCGGAGGCCTGTTCCACTCGACGCATGTCGGTTCCGCTCGGGAACGCCAGTCCGTACTCGGCGGCTGTCTCGAACGAGGCGATGGCGGCACGGATTTCGATGCCTATCATCTCGGTCTGGCCGACGGTAATGGCGATATCAGCGTTGATGACGATTCCCTTGTCGAGGATTAGCTCTAGTACGTCAGCCAGGTCAGCCTGCCGACGGGTGGGTTTTGCACTACTCATCGTGCACCTCCAGGACAATCTCCTCGTCCGTATCTTCTGCCGAGTCCTCACCTTCGGCTGAGCTCACATCTTCCTCGTCGGCTTCGTCGCGTTCACCTTGCTCCTCGCCAGTTTCGCCTTCGTCTGCCGTCTCCTCCTCGCTGTCTCTACTCTCCTTGGACTCCTCCTCATCCTCGGTCGCTTCGTGGAACCGATGAGCATAGATTCGTCTTGGATTCTCGATACGTGAGTACCGGACCTGTGACGGTACTGTCGAAGTTCGAAGGGAGGCTGTCTCCGGAACCGGACCGGATGGCATCGTCGACGCAGCGGTCGGGTTGAGCGAATTAGGCTGGCGGCCTGGCTGTCCGAGTTTCTCCTGGTTCATTCGGTAGAGTTTCTCGAGTTTGTCGTGGGTGGTGAGGAGCATCTCCCGGAACTTCACCACTGCGTCCCGAATCTTCTCCTCGATGACGGCCTGTCGTGCTTCCGCGTTGAACTCGACGTGGGCACCATCTCCGATGTCGACGACGTCCTCGAACAGTTCGTCGTCTTGGTCGTTATCGTCCATGATGTCCGTACCGAGGAGTCCATCGTCCTCCTCGTCGCCATCTCCCATGTGGTCTGCCGCCTCATCGACCTCGTCCTCCAGTTCCTGTTTCTGCTGGTAGAGCTCGGTCAGGTCAACGGCATCCCACAGCTCTCGGAGATTGACAGCCTCCTTGACGCTCGTGAGTTCGATAGCGTTCTCATCTTCGTCGAACAGCCCTTCGGGAATATCCTGGACGTCGATTGCCTCGGGCAGTTCATCGACGTCGATCGCTTCCGGAATCTCCTCGAACTCAATAGTCTGAAGGACATCTTCGATTTCGTCGAGCACCTCCCAGAGATCGTCAGCGAGCTCGGTAATCTCGGAATCGCTGTCCTGGTCGACGATTGCCTCCTTGAACTTGAGGACGTAGTCGTCGATTTTCGTAGCCAGGTCGACCAGTCGCTGGACGTCGAAGCTATCCTGTTCGTGACTCATTGGTCATCCTCCTTTCGTGTGAACCGGAGTTCGAGAATTCCATGTTGGAACCGAGCTTGTACGTCTTCAACTGGCCAGGGGAGCTCCATTCGTTCGACCGTTTCATGGCCCACTCTAAGGACCAGTTCGTCCCGCTCTTCGTTGATTCCTGTCGTGATGTCCTCCACTTCGACATCAGGCATATCAGCGATGACCAACAGTCCGTCGTCCAGCTTCCGAACGTCGACTCGGTGTGAGTCGGACTCATCCCGTATGGAGCCTGTCGAACCGGCGCTCTGTGAACGACTGTCCGGTTGCGAATCTGCCGGTCTTCGGGACCCTCCAATCTGCCCAGAGAATCCGTACTCGGTTGTGAAATGGTTATCTGGAATCCGTCCGCTCTTGCGGAAGGTAGTCTTTCCCTCGCGTTCGGCATCGACCAGCGTATCAACCATCAGACGAATTGCACCAAGGAGTCCGACTGGACGTTCTTCGTCTTTCGGGGGGTCTCTCTCGTTGGTCATCCTCGTACCTCTATCTGTTTGTTTCGTAGCTCCTGGTGGACCTGTTTTGCAATCTCTAGCTCCTCCTCAAGTTCCAACTTGCGGCGTTCGTACTCTTCTTCCGATAGCTCACCCAGTTCGTAGAGTAGCTGGTTCTCCTTCAGGTCGTTCTCGAGTCCCTCGATATCGTACATCTCGGACAGTGCCAGCGTATGTATAGCGTCGATGATAGAGACAAACGGTCGAACGAGCAGATCGTCAATAACTATCATCGTTGCTTCGCCCCGATGTGAATGTCGACGAAGTTGTATGCGGGCCACGGACCCGTGTACTGTACCATCAGCTCTTCGTGCTCTTCTTCGAACTCACCAACTGCCTGGTTAAACGCCTCCTGGTTGTCGCGGTTGATAAGATACGAGCGGTTCAACACCAGACGGTCACTGAACTGGTTGCCCCGTTCCGTAGCATCCGCTAATTCGTCGAACCGGGTAGCGGCGCTTTTCCGAACTGCCGACGCGTCGACGTTTCCATCAGCAGGAGCGACTACCTTGAGCCCGAGCTCTACCTTGCCCTCTACCTCCCGAAGCGCCCTAATAAACGCCGTGGTCGCCTCCGAGAGGAGCGACTCAAGTGTCGTCGTGTCCTTGAACGCCATACCGAACTGCATCGGAACGACTGTTTGCCCTCCATCGTACTCGAGGATTTCTTGGAGCACATCGTTGTGAGCACGCATATTCTCCTCCGTCTGCTCCGGTTCGACCGTGTCGATGTCGCTTACGACCGCTGATAGTGACGAGTGGTCAACCGTGTACACACTATCTGCCCCTTCGACCCCGTCGACCTCGAACTCGATACCGTCCTCTTCGACGATGCCGTAGACGTAAAGCGGGCTCCCTTCCATGTCTGGCAAAAGTCTCTACACATTCAACAACATCCTGCTTGAGAATGCAAGCCCTCCGCTCGCTTGCTCCTGCAAGCCCAATTGGTACGTGTGTCGTTTACGTATCAAAGACTACGTTATGCCTTCAACTAGACCGAACACCTCGAGCCTCGTCGAAGTCATCGATCGCATTCTCGATAAAGGCGTAGTCATTGACATCTGGGCCCGTGTTTCGTTGGTAGGTATCGAAATTCTCACTGTCGAGGCGCGTGTCGTGGTCGCATCCGTGGATACCTTCCTTCACTACGCCAAGGAGATATCCAAAATCGAACAGGCCGAAGAAGAGGGCGGTATGGAGGAGTTGGAAGATATCGAACTTCAGACACGGGCTGAAGTTGAGTGACTACGGACAGTTAGCTGAGCAATGTCTTCCAGTGACGTCGACCAATGCAAAGCCCTCACAGCGAGCGACGACCGGTGCTCGCGGCCTGCCCAAGAAGATGGGTTTTGTCATCAGCATGGCCCGGACGACGACACAATCAAGGCGAGCGAAACTGAACAGGACGAATCCGACAACCAGACAGAAAACGAAGATACAGAAACCATGTCAAACGACAGTGATAGCACGACAGACATCGGCGACGTTCGCGAGCAGGTAAAAGACACAGCCGAGGGAGTTGTCGGTCATCCACTCGACGGAATTACGAGTATCAACCGCGATGACGATAACTGGCGGGTTGCGGTCGAAGTGATAGAGCGAAAGGGCGTTCCTGACACTCAAGACATCCTCGGCCGGTACGAGATGATGCTTGATGACGACCTGACAGTCGACAGCTACGAACGGACGCATCGCTTCCGGCGGGATGACATGGAGCACAACGTCTGAAACTAGCAGCCGAAAAGCAACTCATGAGCGAACAAGTAGAACTCCCGTGGTTAGACGAGCCGGTCGATCTCGCGGAGGCTGTCGAATTGATTGCACAGGCCGATGAAGACGACGAGGAGACGATTCAGGTGGTTAAAAAGCGAGTTGAGAGGCTGGAGCGTCGAACCAGCAACCTCGAAGATGGCAGCTCTATAGAGTGCCCATCTTGTGGGGACAGTGACGAGGTGTACAAAGCAGGTGTCGGTGCTGCCAAACTCGTTGGCAAAGACGCTCTGAGCGATACCAATCTCGACGCATTAAACAGAGAGTCACACGTCTGTCTCGACTGTCGGGAAACGTTTACCCCGGCGGCCGAATGAGTGCATTATCTTGCAAGCAACCGCATTATTCGTCTTCTCACCTTCTAGTGGTGTATGGATAACAGTAGCAGCGACGAAAAAGACAGCAGTAAAACAATAAGCAGTGAGAATGGCCCGCTCAGTGTACGGATTCTTGTCCCTGACGGGGGAGAACTAGAAGAACCCGAACAAGAAGAGGGAGAATCCGAGGACGCTGAGATGGAAGAGGAGGAAGACACTGAGTCTGAGGCAGAAGAATCGGAAACCGAAGAGGACGAAGGCGATTCAGAGGAAGAAGAAGCCGAAGACGAAGAAGCTGAGGAAGAAGAGGCGGAATCCGAGGAACGTGAAGAGGCAGAAGGTGAAGAAGAGAAAGAAGACGAACGGTCGGAGAAGATAGCGGAGGAAGGAACGCGCCTGCTCCACCTCAATCTTGACGGTCTGTTCCTCGACTTGTTAGGCCTCGAAGTTGATCTCGACGAGGTGACACTCAACCTCACCGCCTCACCGGGGGAGGGTAAACTACTAGGAAACCTCCTCTCGGCCGTCGGTGGTCTCATGGACGGCGGCGGACTTACTGATTTGCTCGGCCTCGGTGATGGTGACGGTGAAGGCGATTCGCTACTGAGTGGGCTGATGCCCGACTTCCCAAGCTTGAATCCAATGGAGCGGGCGCGCAATCTTGCTAGCGCAATAGCCGGTCGTATCCGAGAGATGGGGAGTGATCTCATCAAGTCGTTGCCGCTCGAAGACATGTTCAAAACGTTCCTCGAACAGCTCGTCAATCAACTCCTCGACAGTGGAAATGGCAACGGCGACGGAGAAGAAGAAGCTGCGGCTGCATAGCTCGCAACCAACTCTTGAATACAACCCATGAGCGATATATCCATCACTGACGGGCTCGATGCGGAGGAACTTGCATCGAGTCTCGACTACGAAGAACTGTTCGAAGGGACAGAACTAGAAGAACACCTCGACTTCTCCGACGAGAAATCGACTGCAGAAGCGCTCGGCGGTGCAATCGGTGCGTTTGTCGGCCGTCGTATCGGTGAAATGCTTGCCGAACAAATCGAAGAGGCTGTCAAGGGAACTCTCAGCGGCGATGAAGAAGAAGACGAAAGCGAAGAGGACGAAGCAGAAGATGAGGAGGCAGAGGGTGAAGAGGAAAAGGCAGAAGGTGAAGAGACGGACGACGAGGAAGCTGAAAGCGAAGACGCAGAAGAAGAGACAGATGGGGAAGCGGAAAGTGAAGACGAAGGCGAGGAGACTGAAGAAGAGGAAGCGGAAGGCGAAGACGAAGAGACTGAAGAAGAGGATGCAGGAGCCGAGGAAGGCGACGAAGGAGGTGAGAGCGGAGCGGATGAGGATGACGAAGCGGCCGAGGAGGAGGGAGAAGAAGAGGCAGGCGTGGAGGAAATACCGGAATCCGCCAACGAGCTTGCTGACCTGTCGTACCGGCAGCTACAGTCACTCGCCAAAGAGCACGACATCCAGGCCAACCTCAGCCGGGAAGAGTTGACTCAGGAGCTGTCCGAGAGGCTAGAGATAGAGGCGTAACGTCTGCAGAGTTGCTACCGATGTCCAAAAAGGACCCGAGCTTACTCGTCTTTCGTCTTGATGTCAGCCGAGAGTCCCTGTGCCATCTGGATATCCTTCGAGTTGTTGAGGGTCCAGGCGGTGCGGTCAGTGACCGCTTCGATGACTTCACGGGCGGATGGGTATCCGTTTCCGGATTTCTTCACACCACCAAACGGTAACTGGACCTCGGCACCGATACAGGGCAGGTTTCCGTAGGCGAGTCCCACTTCTGCCTGGTCTCGGTACCGGTTAATCTGGCGGTAGTCCTCGGAGATGACCGCCCCAGCGAGGCCGTAGTTCGTGTCGTTGTGAATCTCGATACCGCGGTCGACGTCACCCTCGTATTCGAGCAGGGCGACGTGGGGTCCGAACACCTCCTCCTGCGTGACGCGAAGGTCGGCATCGGGGTCAGCTTCGTAGACGAACGGTCCAACCCAGTGTCCGTCTTCGTGCCCCTCGGGAATCTCGCTGTCATCGAGTTCCGTGCGGTCGACGAGGACGTTCACGCCTTCAGTTTCAGCGAGTTCGTTGAAGTTTTTGATTTTCTCGAAGTGTCCCTCCTCGATTGCCGGACCCATGAACGTGTTCTCGTCGAGCGGGTCACCGACTGCGACGTCCTCGGCGATGTCGACGAAACGCTCCTTGAACTCGTCGTAGACGTCGGTGTGGACGATGAGTCGCTCGCTGGAGACACAGCGCTGACCGGTCGTCTTGAACGAACTCATCACCGCGGCGTGGACGGCGATGTCGAGGTCTGCCTTCTCAGTGATGACGATGCCGTTCTTGCCACCCATCTCACAGGCTGCGCGTTTGCCCGGCTCTTCCGCACACTTCTGGGCGACTTCGTGGCCAACCTCGGCCGACCCCGTGAAGAGGACGGTGTCGACACGGTCGTCGTCAACGATTGCCGCGCCAGCGTCGCCGAAGCCCTGAATCATGTTGAAGACGCCATCTGGAATCCCTGCATCGACCATCATCTCGGCGATAATCTGGCCACACAGCGGCGTCTGTTCTGCGGGTTTCCAGACGACTGTGTTCCCTTCGACGAGCGTGACTGCCATATGCCAGAACGGGATAGCGACCGGGAAGTTCCACGGCGTGATACAGCCAGCGACACCCCGTGGTTTCCGCCGCATGTACGCATCTTTTGCTGGCACTTCGCTCGGAACGAGGTCGCCTTTCGGGTGGCGCGCGTCCCCCGCGGCCCACTCGACCATGTGCCATGCCTCGGTTACGTCGGCTTTCCCCTCTGATATCTCTTTGCCACACTCTTTGGTGACGATCTCACCAAGCTCTTCGTGTCGGTCACGTAGCTCGTGATAAACGTCCCAGAGGTACTCAGCGCGGTCGATGCGCGAGAGCTCTCGCCACTCCTCGAACGCCTCGTCTGCGGCGGCCATCGCACGGTCGACATCGGACTCAGTTCCGCGGTGAAACGTCCCGAGCTCCTCGCCGTTCGCCGGATTGTAGCTCGCGAACGTCTCGTCTCCGTCTCCCTCTACCCATTCGCCGTCGATGTAATGCTTGTGCGTCTCGGACATACCTGAAGCTATCTACCTCATCCGGTAAAAACCCCCACTGAACCGCTACAGTATGTTAAGTTGTCTCATTGTTCCCAGAACGATGCTGTAGAGTGACGCATTCGAGCTATTTCCTGGTGAACGAGCACGTGTAAATATATCGTAGTTTTCGGGGCTGTCGCCGCCTCAAGAGCCAGCTGTGACCGACCCGTCCTCATCCCAGTCGCAGGGACCGTATATGTGGTTTCTCGATACCGGGTCTGCGAAGATACCGTTCTCGTCGAGTTGGAGCGGGTAGCCATCCCCCGTCTCAAACGCATAGTTCAGTTCCCACGTCAATTCCCACGTTCCATCATCTGAGAGGTCATCGCTCTCTACGGTTGCGTGATAGACACCGTACGAGAAGGTCGCTTCCTCGTCAAGTCTGACTGTCTCGCCTGCTTGGAGTTTGAGTTCCCTATCGAATATAACAGAATTGGTCTCCTCTGATTCGATACGAACTCGAACAGTCACGTCGTCAGTCCGCACATTCTCTAATGTGATGGCATCCTGGAACGTTGGCCGTTGCCCGGTGAGACACAGCGTCTTCGGGGCCGCCTCTTCCGTAACCTCCACAGCATAGTACGTTCCGTCGTAACGGAGATACGACGACTCGATGTTGATTACACTTGGGAGAAGCAGGTCATCAGTAGTCACACATTGTTCGGTATCG
>LKMJ01004984.1_pt1 | contig 12526 bp, 12 predicted proteins | sample 643391 | NCBI WGS metagenome assembly LKMJ01 (sample SAMN04112250, study PRJNA286221) | soda lake metagenome | biome: soda lake; feature: Kulunda Steppe; material: water; isolation source: sample PL-Br10 brine of Picturesque Lake | place: Russia: Kulunda steppe | collected 2010-07
AGAGAGAGAGAGAGAGAGAGAGAGAGAGAGAAAGAGAGAGAGAGAATCTGTCAGGGGCCTTACAAAATTGCCAGAGGACCAGTGTGCCAAGCTGTTCGTAATGGGCCTAGCACATCAGTCCTAGCGTTCAAGAATACCTCATTGGCTGTATCATGGACGGAAAGCCCCATCTTAATGAGAGACTTCACGGCGGACAGATCTCCTCTGAATGAAGCCACGTGCAGTGGAGATGAGTCCTGGGCACAGTCAAGGAGGTCATGGAGGACTTCAAAGTTGGTTGTGTGCATGAAAAGCGCTCTGTAAACGATCTACATTTCAGGCTTTCAATGTGATGTAATGGGTTTGGGTGGGGGGTGGGGGGGATTGGACAAGACCGCCTTGGAAGGGTTCCTTTTCCCAAAAATTTCTGCTAAACCAGATCCATTTTACAAGCACTTATAATCTTTGAGGTGCAATTTCAGGTATGCCAGATATTAGCTGGCTGAGAGATAGGAGGGTTAGAAGTTGACAGAAGCAGTACTGTCTGTGTGTTTGTACTATTCAAGTCTCATAAGTCAAATGGGCATAGATTACTAAAAGGATAACCAAAACAAGATAAGCTAGCACATTTAGATCAATGACTTATGCAACTTGTGTCCACAAAAGAGGCTTTTGGAGACCTGCTTGAATGTGGAAACAAAACAGTTGGGAGGAGCAAGGCTTAAGCTGTGAATTTGTAGCATGCACAGCAGGACAGAACTTGTCTCAACAAACTTGAAATTTAGGTGCATTCTATAGCTCAGCCAGAATTACCAAGGCGAACCGAGATCAAGCTTACGTCTCCGCTAATCTGCATGTCTCAATGTAAGGCATACCTTGGGCAAGCCCGATCCTTTAGGCACCTCTTTGTATTTTTGGAGCGCTTCCTGTGCAGCCTTTGCAGCCTTGGCCTCCTGCCAGAACACGAGTACCCAAGGCAGCAATTTTGCAGGTCGACATCTCATTGTTGCGCGTGCACCAGAAGCTTGGCTTGCCTTTAAACTAGTGAACAACCAGGGCATTTGCATTATTCTGCTGTCCCACCTGCCAAGGGGCCGTTGCATTGTCCAATGAAACGTGTACAGATAAGCAGTTCCATGATGCTTGTGCTGCAATTCGTTGGGTAAGTGTCTCAACATCTCCATGATGTGCTCATATTTGCCCTAATCAGAGTGTCAGGTCACATTGTTATAGCAATCAAGGCCATGCGCAATGCTGCATCTGGGCATACATGATACGTCAATATTCGGCATGTTCAAAATTGCTCAGAGAACAGGACTTTCGTGCGTAGACTGAGCATTTACACCTGCATACGTCTGCCTCTGCCTCCACCATGTGCTTGCACAAACCTCAGCCTCTCGAGTCTTGATACGAAGCGCTTCTGCCTCAGCCTGCGCTTTTGCTGCTTCTGCCTTGACTTTGGCAAGCTCCAGCTCTGCAAGCATGCGCGCAGTCTCTGCCCTGGCACGCTCTGCCTCTGCCTGGGCCTTGGCAGCCTCTGCATATGCGTATGCCTCCGCTTTGGTGGTCTCTCCAGGCTGACTGCCCGTGACCCTTGCAAGCACTGACCGCTTGGGCTCCCCCTGTAAGGTAGGACCATAGAACAAGGTCAAAGTTCCGTCAAGCAGGCCCGAGGATGGAGCCAGGCTGTGAAATTGTTTGCTGCAGATTTACAAAGATATTGTCTGGTCAAAAGTAAGGTTGCAGAGGAGCAGGCAGGGGGCTTCCACTCTCCTAGCAACACAGACTGGGAGCAGCCAATCTTTGCAAAATGCACAGAGGCCGGAGTTGACAGACGCAAATGAACTTGATCCATCAGTCACTGGGGCCAATATTACATGTCCTTACTGTGTACACGCAAGCAAACTTTAAGGGCATGTTAAGCGGCGCTCAGCGCTACAATGGGCTCTCATTGTAGGCATAATTGTAGGCAAGATGCACAGCCTAGTATCATTTTGGAAAAAAGCTTTGTCTGCCCTTTCAACACGTCCTGTGCATTCTCCAAAGCCCTTGCAAGTGTTGCTGTGGAAGGAACTACTGACACGTGTAATAAAATATAGATTTATTTATATATGCATATATTTATATTTTTATTTTTATTTATTAATAAATATTAATATTTCTTTAATGTTATCATCAGAAATGAAAGGATTACAAAAAACAAATGTTATCACTGTGATTGACAGCACAGCAAATGTTGTTGGCCTTTTTGACTGTTAGACCACGCTGCTGTGCACAACTCAAATCTCCGGAGCAGAGCAGAGCCATGCACTAACTGAGAGCTCTACCTGTACAGCTGTGTAAAGTGTTGCTTTCATGACCCTGGGTGTAACTTTCAAGAAAGAGCAGCAGAAATGCACGTGTGGACAGTGCATGCCTTTGCATGTACACGCAGGGCCAGCAATCTTATGTTTAATGTTAAGCCTGAAGAGTAGCCTAGAGAATCTTTTGTGTGCAGGGGATCCTTTTTAAAGGCACTTCATTCTATACATGCTCGCGGGCATGGCTTGCATAAAGGATAGCTCACAACCCATATCCTTCAAGAAGGGAGTTGACACAAAAAATGCCTGTTCACCATGCTATTGTGCCATAGTACAAGTGCCTGCAGCTGTATTTACTAGGCTGGGCAAGTAGCACACAACACCTTGGTAAGTTGCAGTAGCTGGATCTCCAAGAGAAAGCCAAGGAGTGGGTGCAAGCAGCGTCAGGCCCAAGAAAAATGCAGTATGGCATCACAAGTGGCGCAATTCTGCTGGCGCAGCTTTCTCCTTCTCTCCCCCCCCCCCTTTGCCTAAAATCTAATCTTTGTACACACATCTCAAAAGCAATACATACACACACAAGTAACACTGGCATGCTTGCACGTATGCAAGGCCGTGCGTATGCATGCTTGCAAACACATGTGCAGTAGTGCTATAAACACAACTTGCCCAAACAAGCTGTGACACTGATCTCCATGCCAGCAACAAGTGTGGGTTACCCATCTGGGTAAATAGCTGCCATATGGAGGTGCAGGGGTGCAGAGAGGATGGTGTGCATGGGGCACCCAGCCAAAATTGATAGCAAAGGTGTGCTCAATAGATTGCTGTAATGGTCCCCACGATGCCAATCTTTGCAGGAGGTGCGCATACACAATTTCCCCATATTCAAGTTTGATCATGGAATTCGAGCTGCCAAGGGGGGGTATTCAGCATACAAAGCAAGAAAAAAGGAGCACATGAATCAAATTGTTGTATGGCTTAACATTGCAGTCAAGCAAAATAGACCAGTGCATAAGCACATAAAGCCAGCCCTTTCAATACATTACAGCGAGCATAATGATGAATCTGAGTCAGAAATATGATCAGCATCAGAAGCACCTCACCACAGATACATTGCTCCTGCCTTCTGGGATGGATGCCATGATTTTTTCAAGCTCCTGCATGCAACAGAATCCACAGAGAAGGAGAACAACATATATCGTGTTCTTGCCAGCACAGAAGTGTAGCTGACAAACTCGCAACCATTGATATGTAACACTCTTAAATTCTGTTTCTGCAGGTATATGAAACCTTGGAGGGTGGCCATCTTTCATCAAGGATGGCTAGGTGCGACGGCATTCAGACAAAAAGGTCAATTAGGGCATACCAGGAGCAGTTGCTAGCTGCTGAACGTCAGGGCGCCCAAGGCCCTCCTGAGCCAAGCAGCAGCATGTAGCAACAATCCAGTGGCATGGGCCCCAGAACTGATCAAGAGCACAAGAGAGAAGAAGAAGGGGAGCATGCACCCGTTTCTAGTGACAAGGACCTTCACAACAACTGGAGAAAGTAAAATATCCTGTGAGGGGAGCAAATCGGGAGTTCTTGGGAGAAGAAGGTAAGATCTACCTCCGAGGCTTGCAAACATGGGTGCGCTATGCACCAATTACAAGCATCCGTTATCCTTTTCTCTTGATAAGACCTATCAGCAGCTGTGCTCCGAGTTGGAGATGATATCCTGGCTGCAAAGCTGTGTGCAATGGCAGCGTGTAGTGCAGGTATGGGGCCCTGAATGACAGGTAACTTGCCTGTAAACTGCATATGCTCATGCATTTACAAATTATCCCACAACAAAGGTGCATAGAAAGAAAAACTTCAGGGGCAGGATAGGGTCAGGCCTAGGTGCCCCAGCCCAGACCAAGGTGCCAAGAGGCTATGTAAGCCTGCAGGATGGGTTCACTGCCAGCCCAGGCCCTCATTCAGTCTTATTTTTTCCAATGCTGAAGTAAGAATGGAGAGAAACTAATCCGTCCAAGCCATGCACAGAGAAACTCCCTTCCCTGAAGCAGCAGTTGGACATGGACATGGTCATGGGCAAGAGCAGCGTCTACAGCACAATGAGAACTGTGCAACGGTGCATTTGTGCAGCCAATCAACGGCTGAGCTGTACTGCCCTGCAGCAAAGGTCTCATAATGAGACTCTCATCCAAAACCAGTGGAGCCTTGCCGAAGACTCTGTTTAGAACATCAAAGAGACACCTTGCCTGGCAGATGGACTGGAGTGTGTCTGCAATTCAGAATCTGCATGCAAGTCTGCGCATGTGCGAGTTGCTGGGCTGCAGATTCATGTTCCAACCCACTCGATGAAATGATGCATGCATACGAATCTTTGCCCTGCTTGCTGCATGCTCATGGTCTCTGAGAGTTCCAACATGTAGCACCTTGTACGGCTGTAAGGCCGTACACTATGCTGTATGGCTGCTAGTAGCGCTGTGCATGGTAACACTAATGAAAACTCAGTCCTGAGATGGGGACTTGCTGGCTTGGATGTAGGTATCAAAGCTAAAATCACCGGGAGGGAGGCATGAGGCCGGGGCAGGCAATGTTCTTCTCTAAGGGTGCTCGGATGCATGGGAGTTCTAAAGCTCTTCACTTTTAATTGTCATGAAAAATGCCGTGGTGGAAAAATGCATGCAACTGCTCATTCGGGAATTCGACTTAAAATTATGAACTTGACCGCGGCCTGAGGCTAACACTGTTGTGAGGAAGCTTGCCTGCTGGATTGGAGGAGAAGTAACGAGTTGGCATGGGAAATCAGCAGGCATTTCTTTGGAAGCTCAGCGTAGCTATGAGAATATGGCAAGGGCTAAATACATTTCCTGGAATATATCATTCTTTGTCATGCAATCTTGTTGCACTTGTACTGGTGGTACAGGTGTGTAATACTGCATTATTACAGCCTGTTGGCACAGGCTTGTCTTAGCTGCAGATAAATTAAGAGCTTGGCTGTGTTAAGTACAAGTACGATGCACTGGTGCTTGCCTTGCATCAATTACAGTTGCTCAAGTCTGTCTTTGCTTGTGCTTTGTATGTGTGTAGCCATGCGTGCAAGAGAGAGCATCCACTCATAGCACATGCGCTTGCCTGCTCCTTGAAGCCCAATCCAGGCACATGCATGTATGGTGCGTCCATTTCTCCGCAGCTGGCTTACTTGTAGAAGGGCAGAGGCAGAGGGACGCTTAAAGTGGTCCAGCTCCAGGCACTGCTGGAACAGGGCTTGGACTGGAGGACATTCAGGAACAGCAGGGATGACAGGCGCCTCCTTGTCCACCATCAGCTGCAAGCAGAGCAGCAGCATGCCAAGGAACATGAGCACAAAGCTTGGACCCATAGGGAAGTTCCCTGCAGTCTTGGAGCTCACATAAATTACCCCAACAATTCCAGCAACGTCCTTTCCGTGACAATCAGCTACTGAGGCACATGGGCCATCAATAGCTGGCCATGTTACAACAGGGTGCATACAATCATCCCCACATGGTTGGTCTTGATAATTGGTGAAGAAATATCTTTGCCAAGATTATTGCATTGCATCACAAAATTTTATAAGCAGCTGCCCAGGACTTAATATGCCGTGGAAATTGAAATGAACTCTTTGCTAGACAGGATAATGGGCTTGCTCATGCTGCAGGGATATAAATTCTGAGACCAAATGTAGGAAAGATGTGCCTGATGAGATTTGGGTTATTTTTCCTCTAATGAGACACCCCTTTACATCACATCAGATGAATGAAGATGAATGTAGGGAAGTACCCTGTTATTGACCAGGGGGGGGTTGAGGAGGTATCCTGTCTTCCTAGATGCGCGATTCAAGCAGCAAACCATGCCTGCATCAAGCAAGGACCCTCATCTTTAAGTTAAAGGCCATCTATACTTCAAGAACTAACGTGATCTTTTACTATTCTGTTTCAAGTTAGATTGTTGAGCAACTGGCAGTCTCAACACAGGGGTTGGGTCATGTTGCATGACTTATGCGTCTTACATAAAAAACGATGCATTGAAAGTAGTTTTTTGGTCCAACGCAAAAGAATGCCTCAACATTTGTTCACCAGAAACCCCCAAATATTTTGCTTAAGCCTGCAATTTCCCTGCTGAAGCATTGCCACAGCTCCTTCCTTGAGGTCCTCAACCAGTCAGTGCTGCAACGGCCATGCTGCCACTCCTGCTCCTGCTCCTGTCGCTGCTTCTGCTGCTATCATAGCATGGTCCTACTTACTCGTGATCTTTGAAATGATCAAAGCAAATGTTCATAGGTGGTAAGGGTGCTCGGGAGGCAGTTGGGTGCCCCAGGTGTTGCCTCGCTTTCCCAACCCTTATAATTGACCCCTGAATTTGTATTTTGAACATGCACGCTTGCTCTATACAAGTGTCTGAGCAAATAAATGCATGGCATAATACATTTGTCGCCATCGGCACTTAATGCCCCTTAATTTGTAAGTTTGCAATCTCTGCACATACAAGATAGAGCATGGCTTGCATTTTCCATACACAAATTAGGCACTGGCGCTTATTACGGGGCTTGCAGGCTGTCTACATGCTCACCTGGTAAAATATGTTTGGTACATCAACACCTGCTCCATATGGCGCTTGGGGATTAGCTTCCATGAGCTGAATGAGACTTATTCCAAAGGACCATATGTCAGCAGCAAATGTGAGCTCCAGCTTTTCGCCAGGCTTGCGCCGACGCAGCTTCTCTGGCGCCCTGGACAAAGGCATTAACATTGTGAAGTTCGTAATTGGCAAACCTTTTTATTGCAGCCCAAAACTGCAAAACTAAAGCCTTGCAATTTGGTTGTGGCCCATCACTGTTCTGGTCAGGCATTGACCGATTGCAAGTCAGGCATCAGAATCAAGCAGCAGACCTGCACAGCAAACATATGTGCAGCTAAGGAAAATAAGCAGGGGTCGGCACTTAGCGCTGTATGGACAATCTATAGTGCTAAATAGCGATGTAATGTTGTTATGAATGAATTTGAGATGCCTTGTATGCCGGATCTCTACTGGCAGCCCAGAATTATTCATCACCCCCCTGGCAAAGAGCTGGGGGTGAATTTTAATCTATTCGTGTCTAATGGCACTCGAGAGCGGAATATAGTGCTATATTTCAACTGTGCTATTAGGAAGGGCTAGGTGCCCCTTCCACCCCATCTTCTCTGCACCACTACACCCCCCACTTTGAAGCTATCTACCTGGATGGGTTACCTGCACTTCTGATGGCATGAAGATAAATGGCACAGCTTGCTTTGGCTAGTGTTTGTGCCCATAGCACAGCCGCACAAGCATGCAAGTATGCGGAAGTACTGAATAGTGCGTGCATGTACGGTTTTGTGCAGGCATGCCAGTGTAGCTTGTGTGTCTGTGCTGCTTTTGGGATGTGTTCATTGTAGGTATATGAGACAAGGGTTGCTCCAGGGGGTAGAGAGAAGGAGAGAGCCTTGCCGGCTTAGTTGTGCCATTTGTGAAGCCATGCTCAAGCTGCATTTTGCAGCTCTTGGCACTGCTTGCACCCATTTCTTGGCCTTGAGCTCTAGCCACCGCTGCTGGCCACGGCACTGTGCTCTGCTTGCCTAGCCTGTCTACCACAGCTGCAGACATGCCTGACTTGGCTCACTCCGAGACTGTCTGGGGCACTCGCAAGACACAGGTTTCTTCCCCATACACAAAGTATGTACAATCATATGCAAGACGTCTTGATTCAGGCCAAATCGTCATTTGAGGGGAGTCCAAAGCAAGCCTGAGCTAGTCAGCAGGCTTCCACCTATGTCTCATCCTAAAAAGTTCAATGCTATATAAACATCGCTATAAGCCAATAGATTAAAGCCGACGCTGACCCCTTGATATGATGGAAGTTTGATTGTGACTTCACAAAAAGGGGGCTTTTTGTGTCAGGGTTTCTGATTTGGTGCGGTTGTGTAGTCCACTTTCTGTGCAGTGCACCCAGCCCAATTTAAATAATTCCACATTCATGGACAGCAAAAGAGTGCAGATGTGTAGCCAGCTGCACCCAAACAAGCCCGACACTCACATGTAGAACCATGTCCCTTTCACTTGGCCTGTCATGATGATGCTTGCTTGCATCTGCCGGCAGAGCCCAAAGTCTGCCAGCACCGCGCGCCCATCATCCTCCAGAAGGATGTTGGATGGCTTGAAGTCTTCATACAGGATGCGCTTGGCATGCAGCCCAGCCAAGCCACGCAGTGCATCTCTTGCAATACGTAGCACAGTCCTCAAAGGCGGCTTCTCGTACACTGCAATTTTTGACGCACCGTGCACAGGCACTCATGGTCATAATAATCGAAGTGTGACAGTTGCCGTGCAAGGTGCAATGAGAGGACATTCTTGAGCCTGCTTCTGCTTCAACAGCCCTTGCTATGCACATCTCAAAAGCAGCTTGAGACTCGAACCCTTCCGTTGGCCACGCTGGACAAATAAGAGACGAGTGAAAGACCAGATATAGGAGGTTCAGGACTCACGTTGGTCGCTGATGAAATCCATAAGTGTGCACTTGCATTGTTTCATGATGAAGCACAGCCCAAGGGGGAGTGCTGACCAGCCCAAGCACTCCACGACGTTTGAGACCTGCACAAGGGGGCAAGAACCGACACACTTGCGCTTACAACTTAAGATGACAAATTTTGCGACAGGAACGTTTCAATTCCACAAAGCACCTATGGTCCCTAGATGACCCCTGAGATACCCCAGATCCACTGGGGATCTGGGGTATGTCAGATTTTGACCCCATCTGAGGTACCTCAGGGGCCAGAGGCCCGTTGGGGCGACCACTGGGTACCACTGGGCATCTGGGCACTACCATCCACCTCTGGGGTACCCCAGGGGCCCACCTAGCCACATCTAAGGTACCCCAGGGGCCCACCTTGCCACATCTGGGATACCCCAGGGGCACACCTAGCAACATCTGGGCACATCTGGGCACATCTGACCACCTCCGGGCACTTTTTCCTCGGGGGGAGGGGGGGCCAACATCTGGGCATCAGGGCACATCTGGGCACATGACCACATCTGGGGTACCCCAGAGGTCCCGCTGGCCACATCTGGGCACATCTGGCCACCTCTGGGCACTTATCCCTCGGGGGGAGGGGGGGCCAACATCTGGGCTTCTGGGCACATCTGGGCATCTGATCACATCTGGGGTACCCCAAAGGTCCCGCTGGCCACATCTGGGCACATCTGGGCATCTGACCACATTTTGGCAAATAGGCAATTTTGTCAATTTTTGAAAGCTTATATCTCTTCACCTGCTCACCCATTTTGCACAAGAAAGCATACGTTGAAAAGCCAAGAACTAGGTGTACTGACCAATTCTAGTTTTTTATAGTCATTGTTGAAGATGAAGCCTGTAGGCCTGCAGAAGCCACGTGGCGTCTATGTGCAAGCGCTGATGGTGCTTCAAAGAGCATGGAGTGGCTCAGGCCATGCATAGCTACATTGGTGGAGCCCTTAGTCACATGCCTTGCAAGGGTAAGCAAAGTGCTTGGCCAGATGGCCTGGTGATAGGAGTAAGGTTAGGATGGAGGTGATGAGCGCAGGAAGAGGACCCTGCAAGGCATGCATGGGGTGGGTGTAGGGCATTTTAGGATAAAGGGATCAGTGAAGGGTTGGAGAAGGTCTAGAGCTAAGGGATTAAGGTCAGGGTAGGGTAGGTAAGGTCAGGGTGGGGTAGGATCAGGTGGGATAGGGAAGGGAAGGGTAGGGTTAGTTAGGTAAGGTAAGGTTAGGTAAGGCTGGGTTAGGTTAGGTTAGGGTTAGGGTTAGCGTAAGGGTGGGTTAGGCTAGGCTAGGCTAGGGTAGGTTGGGTAAGGTTAGGTTTGGCTAGGCTAGGGTAGGCTAAGTAAGGTTAGGTTGTTAGGTAAGGTAAGGTTAGGTAAGGCTGGGTTATGTTATGCTAGGGTAGGTTAGGGTAAGGGTGGGGTAGGGGCAGGTGGGGTAGGTTAGGGTAAGGGTGGGTTAGGCTAGGCTAGGCTAGGCTAGGGTAGGTTGGGTAAGGTTAGGTTTGGCTAAGCTAGGGTAGGCTAAGTAAGGTTAGGTTGTTAGGTTAGGTAAGGTTAGGTAAGGCTGGGTTATGTTATGCCAGGGTAGGTTAGGGTAAGGGTGGGGTAGGGGCAGGTGGGGTAGGATAGGGTAGGGTAGGGTAGGGTAGAAGAGGGTAGGGTAAGATAGATAAGGTAAGCTTAGGTAAGGCTAGGTTAGGTAAGGTTAGGGTTAGGGTAAGGGTGGCTTAGGCTAGGCTTGGCTAGGGTAGGTTGGGTAAGGTTGGGTTTGGCTAGGCTAGGGTAGGCTAGGTTAGGTTGTTAGGTTAGGGAAGGTAAGGTTAGGGAAGGCTGGGTTGGATGGGATGGAAGTTGGGTTAGGGTGTGCTAGGCTAGGGTAGGGTGGACTAGGGAAGGTCAGGGGTAGATTAGGTGAAGTTAGGTTAGGTTATGGGTCAGGTTCGGTTAGATTAGGTTTGGGGTGAGGGTAGGGTGGGGTAAGGTAGGGTAGGGATAGGTTGAGGGTTTTTCGTTAGGGTTGGTTAGGGGGTAAGGTTGGGAAGGGTAGGGCAGGGAAGGATTGGATACGGTAGGGGGTAGGGCAAGGTAGGGGGTTAGAAAAGGATGCGTTGGGGCGGTGCGTGCGGAAAGAGGAGGCTGCTCCGCAGCACAGGCCCCCAAATTCTGACCCCGACGAACCTATAGAGCGCTCGTCATGCAGGGCGCGTTCTGAGCCCAGGTAGGGTGGTAACGAAGGAATGCGTAGGGGATGAGGCGGTGTGCGCAGAAAGAGGAAAGGTTGCGGGGCTGGGCTGCAGAGCATAATATTTTACTCCCCTTGGGTGAGAAGAAGGGGGTACACCAACAATCTATCGAACTCCATGGGTGCCTACTTGTGCTAAGCAGACCCTCAACACCCCTCTATAGCCCACAAGAGGCGCCCAAATACACCCAGATGCGCCTGGATGTGCCTAGCAGGACCCCACAGGTCCCTTAGGGGTACCCCAGAGGTGGTCAGATGCCCAGGTGCTATCAGATGCCCAGATTTGGGAACCCCCCCCTTGAGAGACACAAGTGCCCATATGCCTAGATGTGGTCAGAAATGCCTAGCAGGAACCCTAGGGTCCCACTGGGGAACCCCAGAGGTGGTCAGACGCTCAGATGTGGTCAGATGCCCAGATGTGGTCAGATGTGCCCAGCAGAACCCCAGGAGTCCTACTAGGGTACCTCAAAGGTGGTCAGATGCCTAGATTCGGGACCCTCCCCTTGAGAGACACAAGTGCCCAGATGCCCAGGTGTGGTCAGATGCCCCCTTGCCCCCTTCTGACCCACATCTAAGGTATCCCAGAGCCACTGGGCTCCCCAACATAGAAAGACCCCATATGCTTAGTGGGATCTGGGGTACCCCAGGGGCCATCTGGGGACAATTGACACTTTCTCGACAGGGATGCTTACTTGCCCCAGCCTGATCGCTAATTTAAAAAACATCAATCAGATGCATCGAGCACATAGAACTTGCCTCTTTCGAAGTCATCATGGTTGCAGCTATCTCCTTCACGAATTGCTCTGATGGGGCTGAACCAGGAGGGGCCCGGCTGATGGAGGAGCTTGAAGGAGATGAAGAAGGGTTCAGCTGCTTGATGGCCACCTGCATACAGGCGTGAGTTTTCTCAAAGAGCGTGATTTTCTGCAGGCAATGCCAAGTGCACGAAGGCTCGGGCCACCTTAGGCTTGCCACAAGCCCGCGACCTGCCGCATTTAACTGAGGCCAAGCACATACAAAATCAGGACTCCATCTCAGCTACCCTTACCGCACGACTTGAGCCAGCCTCTCTCAGGCGCCCAGCCACGACAATGCCGAAAGTGCCTTCACCAAGCTTGTGGTCCGTCGAGTATTCAAGCCTGGCGGGGTCAATGTAGAACTCCATGTGACACGAAAACCAGGCAGGCGTGGGCGCCGGAGCACCTAGATGCCTGCTGCAGTTAGCCCTGCCTGCTGCTAGCTCAGGAAACTAAAGTGATTATGTCGTAAAGCTCGATCTTTCTTAACTCGCTCACTCGTGAGAAAAAAACAAGGCAGTACAAAACCCTCCTGCCACCCTTGGTTTCTTTAAAAGTCTTAAACCCATAGGTACCCTGCACATTTGCTCACACGCACACACACACACACACACACACACACACACACACACACACACACACACACACACACACACACACACACAC